>JAEHJW020009164.1_pt1 | contig 13178 bp, 10 predicted proteins | sample 9271431 | NCBI WGS metagenome assembly JAEHJW02
TCGCGTAGCCGTCACAGTGGCAGGCGGAGCGCGGCAGAGGTTTGCCGGACGCTGAAAGCTGGATGGGTTACTGGACAGAATCAGGGCCGGAAACGGCCCCGGAAGTGTCCAGATACCAGGTGTTCAGAAAACGTTGGTTTCTTACCAATGTCAGAAACACAGCAAACGCAGTCGTTTTGGTAAATCTTCAATGCGGGGGTGTAAGCCCAAACCCTCGAAAATTTTGTCTGCCCTCGTAACCCGACCACGGGGCTACAGATGGCCCCCAATCAGACCTTCGGCGTCGGCTGAAGCCCCCGCTTGTTGATATAGGTATTCAGAGCGATGTGGCTGGTTTGGCCCAGGAGCGTGGCGATCTTGCGCACCGACAGTCCATAACCCAGCAGCTCCTTGATCCGCTCCACATCCTTGTCGAACTTACTCTTCTGCAGCGTGCCCTTGGGCTTCCCAAGCTGTTTGCCCTGTGCCTTCTTGGCCGCCAGCGCTTCCTTTGTGCGCATGCCAATCAGATCCCGCTCCAGTTCGGCAAACAGCGAGAACAGGGTGAGGACAATCTTGGAGTTCATGTCCTGCTGGGAGATATCGAGGTTCTGCTTGATGGTGATCACGCGGATATTGCGCTTCGCCAGGGCATTCACCAGTGAGATCACTTCGGCCGTGCTGCGGCCCAGCCGGCTTAGCTCGGTCACGATGAGGGTGTCCGTTTCGCCCAGCATCTGGACCAGATCGTCGATACGCCGCTGCTTGCTGGTCTTGCGCGATGAGACTGTGACTTCCATAAAGTCGTCGACGCGCAGCTCCCGTTTCCGGGCAAACTCCAGTATCTCCAGCTTCTGGTGACTCAGGTCCTGCTTGTCGGTGGATGCGCGCAAATAGGCGACAATTTTACCCATGAAAACAGCCTCGTTGTGTCTTAACATCAATTAGGCCGTAAAGTAATACGTCTTGTATGTATTTTTCAATCTATTTCACATGCTTGCCGTGGTGCTATATTAACGCTCGTTTTGGCATATACAGAATGTATAGTAAAAATGACAGAAAACAACAAAAGACTGACCATATTATCCGACGCGGAACGATTCGCCCTATACGGGCTCCCCGACTTCGATGACGGTCAGCGGCAGCAGTACCTCAGCTTCAGCGAATGCGAACTCGGGCTTGTGATGAGTCGGCAAAGTCTTCATGCCCAGGTCCATTGCGCCTTGCAGATCGGGTATTTCAAAGCCAAATATGCCTTCTTCTCGTTTTTCTGGGAAGAAACGGAAGAGGACTGCGCCTTTATCCTGACCCGCTACTTCCATGGTCAGGCGTTTGCTCCGCAGCCAGTGACCGAGTACGAGCATTATGTGCAGCGCACCGCGATCTTGGGCCTATTCGACTATCGTCCGTGGTCTGCTGAATTTCTGCTGTTGCTGGCCGAGCGTGCGGCGCAAGTCGTACATCGCGACGTCACCCCCGGCTTTATTGTCGCCGAACTGGTTGCCTTTCTCCACGAACAGAAGATTGTCAGACCGGGACACACGACCCTGCAGACACTCATCAGCGACACACTGACTACAGAGCGCAATCGCCTGAGTGACCTATTGGACAATTTGCTGGATGAACCTGCCAAGGAGGCGTTGCAGCAACTCCTGGTGCACGATGACACTTTGTTGGGATTGGCCGCCCTAAAGCAGGATGCCAAGGATTTTGGCTACCGCCAGATGGTGTCGGAGCGGAAGAAGCGCACCTTGCTGGAACCTCTTTATCAGACGGCGAAAGCGATGTTGCCCATCCTGTCAATTTCTCGGCAAAACCTGAATTACTACGCGAGCCTTGCCAATTTTTACACGATTTATGATTTGCGCCGTCTGCGCCCGAAACAAACCTACCTGTACCTACTGTGCTTCGCATGGCAGCGCTACCGCCAGCTTACCGACAACCTGATGGATGCGATGGACTACCACATGAAGCAACTTGAGGACGAAACTAAAATCCGGGCGAAAAAGCGATTCTTTCTACTACAGTCCACCAGGCGACAGGAGTCGCCTGGTGTTGGCCGTTTGCTGCTGATGTATGTTGACGACAACCTGGCTGATACCACGCCCTTCGGTTCAATCCGCGAGAGCGCCTTTACCATCATGCCCAAAGACGAATTGCGTCTCACTGGCCAGCGCTTGTGCGGGGCACCGGTAAATAAACTGGAATTGCGCTGGCAGATCGTGGAAGAGCTGGCGGAACGTGCCCGACACCACCTGCGCTCACTGTACGTGACGCTCAATTTTTCCAGCACAGTGCCAGACAACCCGTGGCTGGTGGCACTGGGTTGGATGAAGGGGGTTTTCTCCAAACAACAGCGACTGGCGCAGCGACCACTTAGCGAATGCCCGGCAGCAACGATTCCCAAACGCCTGCGCCCCTATCTGCTCGAATTTGATGTGAAAGGCAATGCATCAGGCGTTCGTGCTGATCGCTACGAGTTTTGGGTGTACCGGCAAATTAGGAAACGCTGCAAGTCAGGCGAAGTCTACCTGGACGACAGCGTCCAGCACCGCAGCCTCAGCGATGAACTGGTTTCCCTGGAGGAAAAAGCGGCCGCCCTCGGCCAACTGGATATTCCCTGGCTGCGGCAGCCCATTGAGACCCAGATCAATGCCTTGACGGAGGAACTGCACCGCCTGTGGCTGGCGTTCGACAAAGACCTGCGCCAGGGAAAACTGAAAAATCTGGAGTATGACAGCCAGACCAAGACGCTGGTCTGGCGGCGGCCCAAGGTCGGAGACGACGAAGCGAAACAGGATGCTTTTTACGGCAAGCTGTCGTTTCGCGATATCGCCGATGTTCTTCGATTTGTTAATGAGCAATGCCATTTTCTGTCGGCACTAACGCCGCTGCAGCCGCGCTACGCCAAGCAGGTTGCCGATACCGACAGCCTGATGGCAGTCATCATGGCCCAGGCAATGAATCATGGCAATCTCACCATGGCGCAGACCAGCGATATTCCCTATCACGTTCTGGATGCGACGTATCTGCAGTACCTGCGGCTGGCCAGCTTGCAGGCGGCCAATGATGTCATCAGCAATGCCACCGCAGACCTTGCCATTTTTCCACACTATTCCTTTGGCTTGGAGGCGCTCTACGGTAGCGTCGATGGACAGAAATTCGGGGTCGAACGGCCGACGGTGAAAGCGCGGTTTTCCCGCAAATATTTCGGCCGGGGCAAAGGTGTCGTCGCCTACACCCTGCTGTGCAACCATGTTCCGCTTCAGGGCTGGCTGATCGGCGCGCACGAGCTTGAGGGCCACCATGTTTTCGATCTCTGGTACCACAACACCTCGGATATCGTACCGACGGTGATCACCGGCGACATGCACAGCATTAACAAGGCTAATTTTGCCATCCTGCATTGCTTCGGCTTGCGTTTCGAACCGCGCCTCACCAGGCTTCACGAACAGATACAGCAAATCTACTGCGCCGGTGATCCCGCGCGGTACGAAAAATTCCTTATCCAGCCGACTGGGCAGATTGACCTTCAAGCCGTCATCAACGAGAAATCCAACATCGACCAGATCGTGGCGACCCTGGGTCTCAAGGAGATGAGCCAGGGCACATTAATCCGGAAACTATGCACCTACACGCAGCCAAATCCGACACGCTATGCGCTATTCGAGTTTGACAAGTTGATCCGCAGTACCTACACCTTGCGCTACGCCCGCGATCCCCAGTTACAGCGCAACATCCACCGCTCCCAGAACCGAATCGAGTCCTACCACCAGATGCGCTCGGCGATAGCCCAAGTCGGAGGCAAGAAGGAACTGACTGGCAGGACGGATATCGAGGTTGAAATAAGCAACCAGTGCGCCCGGCTGGTTGCCAACGCGATTATCTATTACAACTCCGCCATCCTGTCACGGCTACTCGCCAAGTATGGAGCCAACCCAAGCCACAGAGTCCTGTCCCTGATCAAGAAGATATCGCCCGTGGCATGGCGGCACATCCACATGGGCGGCCACTACACGTTCCGGGGCGAGGGCAAGGCGGTCGATCTCGATGCGTTGGTGGCCGATTTGCTCTTGGAATAGGGAATTACGAGGCCAAACAAAATTTTCGAGGGTTTGGGCTTACACCCCCAATGCGTAAAACGGACTGCATCTCCAATTAATATAAAATTATCGTATAAACACGGCCACTTGCTCGTGTTTTGAATTATATGTCAAGTATTCATAACTCAATCCTGAAGATTCAATAAATTCCATAAACGCCAAGAATTCTCCTTTCTCCCAGCCGTCATAATTGAAATATTCATCAAAAACAATAACTGTGCCTTTGGTAATCCTTTTGCCAACAAGTTCGAATATTGTTTTAGTAGAGCTATACAAGTCGCAATCTATGTGTAGATACGCTATCATCCGATCTCTGTTGAAATCAGATTCAATAAATTTTGGAATTGTATTTTCGAACCAGCCGATGTGAAGACGTACGTTGCTGTTTACCTTTGGAAGGTCGTCAACTGAGAAGCATCCTTTATCGAACCCATCCCTCCAGCTTTCTGGCAGCCCCTCAAATGAGTCGAATCCATCGACTATGCCAGGAACTTTTGAAGCTATATAGTTTATCGTTCTTCCATAAAACACGCCGAATTCCATGATAAGTCCGTCGGCTATTGTAATGTTTTTAATGGCAACATCATGTACGTTTTCCCAGCTTTTAACGGACTGAACACCGCTCATTTGTCTTTCAATATAACATGCCGTTTTGTGGGTGGAAATTTTCTGTAGCTCTTTTTTTAAATCGTGGTCATCAAGCGCTTCATCAAGCATAATCTGCTCGTCTCTCTTTAGTTTATCAAGCGCTTCATCAAGCATAATCTGCTCGTCTCTCTTTAGTTTATCAAGCGCTTCATCAAGCATAATCTGCTCGTCTCTCTTTAGTTTATCAAGCATGTCGGTTAGCATTGCTCTTCCAATTCTATTTAAAAAATGTCTTAACAACGATTTCATTGCTTATCCTTTTTAATTTCCGAAGAGCAAGGTAGAGTGCCGTTGGCAAGGCTCACAACCTCACGATGCGACTTGGTAAAATCATCCCGCAATCCGTCCCAAATCGCCACCAATGCAAGGCGCATAAAAAGCCACCGATTCGTGTAATGCCTTACTGGTCCGAGCCAGGAAAGCAGCAAGATCGGCAGCATGACTGGATAAAAATAAGCGCCAGACAACTGTCGGTAAAACGTCACGCCGTTGCGGAAAATGTAGTATACTTTCCAAAGCGGATGATAAACCCTTCGTTGCTGCTGCAACGTCTCACAATCGTGTATGAACCGGACTGTTGGTGCGAACTTGAGCTGGTATCCATGCTTCACGATATTCAACGTGAAAAGCGCGTCGTCACCGTAAATAAATAGCTCGGCACGGGGCAGACCAAGCACGCCACGAACTAGATGGCGTCTAACAAAAAAGCCTACGAAGGACGAATAGCTTACGTTGCATAGCGCAGCAGATTCATATGCCGAGTAGGGAACGCCAAAGCGGTTCTCTCTCCGACGCAATGCCCGCATTAACAGCCTCCATGAGTGAAATGGACTCACGCCAGGGCAATTCATTGTGCTGATACTGCCGCTCGGGAGGAAAACCGCCGCAGCAACACCGGCCACGACGTCAGGCAGCGATAATTGCACAAAAGCGTCCAGTGCGTCTTCAGCCGGATATGCGTCGTCATCGAAGCAGGCTAGCCACTCAGCAGATGTTAGACGCGCCGCCTCGTCAAAGCCCCGAGCAAATCCTCCAGCTCCACCCAGATTTTCAGCCGAGTGGATGCACCGGAGCCGCCTGTCGGACAGACTGTTCAACCATTCCTTCGTGCCATCTGTCGACGCATTGTTAACCACCACTACATCGGTAAACGGCAATTTCAACGTGAGCTCCAAGCTCACTTTGAGTTTGTCCAACCGGTTGTAAGTCACGATGATCGCCGCCACTCCCGGCGGTGCCGGTGCAGCAACGACGCTGTTCATCCGAGCGGATCCACACAAAACGCTGGCATCGACTTTTTGGCAGCCTGTGCAGAAAGGAAACGTTTGGCCACATCCAACGCTTCGGCAATCGTGACATGCATATCTAAATAGCGATAGGTGCCCAAACGGCCAACAAACGTGACGCCACACTCATGCTTCGCCATCTCCACATACTTGGCCAGTTGTGTTTTGTCATTCAGTAGGCGAATAGGGTAATACGGTTCATCGCTTGACATGCACGCGCGGCTGTGTTCGCGATATAGCACAGTCTTCTGATGTTTCTCCCATGGCGTGAAGTGTTTGTGCTCTGCAATCCTCGTCCACGGCACGTCCTCGTCGCAATAATTGATCACAGCGTTTCCTTGGTAGTCACCCTCATCACGCAGCACCTCGAAATCCAGCGTGCGGTAACCCAACCACCCCTCGCTATGCCCAAACCATGCGTCAATGGGGCCGCTATAGAACACATGGTCGTAGCCCTGCGCCATATCGCGCGTGAACGCAGTGGATAACTGTAACGTGATGTTCGGGTGGTCAAGCATGCGCTCGACGATGTGGGTATATCCATTTTTTGGTATACCCTGAAACGTGCTGGCGTAGTAGTTATCATCGTAATTGAACCGCACTGGCAGCCGCTTGAGAATGCTTGCAGGCAGCTGCGACGGATCCATTCCCCACTGCTTGCGCGTATAACCACGGAAGAATGTTTCGTAGATCTCTTGACCCACGTGTCGCAACGCCTGCTCCTCGAATGTCTGTGGTTCAGTAATGCTCTTGTCTGCAATGGACTCTATGAACGCTTGCGCCTGCCTCGGTGAAAACTGCTTGCCAAACAGCTGGTTAATTGTAAGAAGATTGATGGGCAACGAATACACTATGCCACGCGCATGCGCTTTTACCCGGTTGGTAAAGGGCATGAAGATATCGAACTGCTGTATGTACCGCCAAACTTCCTCGTTGCTGGTGTGAAAGATGTGTGGCCCATAAACATGCAGCATCACACCGGTTTCCGAATCACGGGCGGTGTGGCAGTTGCCCGCGAGATGCGACCGCGCTTCAAAGACTTCAATAGCTATTCCTGAAATAGCCAACTCCCTTGCAATAACAGCACCAGAAAAACCGGCTCCGACGACAGCGACATTCTTCATCCAACCTCCTTCATTTGGTGTAACGATGGTATATGGATCGCCAAAAATCTTCGCTAGTCATGTGTGGCAAATATTTTTGAAATTGCTTCTTTATTTTCTTGTATTTTATAATAAACAAAGCGATTTCAATGGAAAAACTCCACAGCTCGGAAAAAAACCGTTTACGGTCATACTCTGCAACATATCCAAGGTTGAGTGGCTCATATTCATAGAGAATTTTCTTGTAGAGAAAAATTTGTCGTAGTGTTCCGTGGTAGCCTTTATGTTGAAAAACAAACTTATTCTTGAGAGCAAAGTCTGGCAACAAAAACCCATTAATAGTTACCCAACGGAAGTAGCGGCGAAGCCTTGATTCGTGTTCCTTCATCACATAATGAGGCTCAAAGTCTGCCCTGTTTATTGGAATCAACCTATCGCTCGGTATTAGCATGGATATTTCGGCCCGTATAGCTGAGGTATCCATGTTATCGATGAAGAAGGATGGCCCTTGGGTGACGTGCTTGATGGCAATTGTGCACGCGCTAGCGCTCGCATAATTATAAGACAGTAAGTTCCGTAAAAAAAACCTAAGGATAATCTTAAGTTGCCTTGGCGCGTTAAAATTAATCGGATATTGCATACTGTTTACAATGTGACAACGAAGATCAAAGTATGTTGTAAGAGAGTTGTTTTTAAAATGAAAGTCATCCCCCCAGGAACATATTCCATTAGCTGTAATTATTCTAAAGTTATTTCCCATGCTGAAACGGCTGTCGTCACCTCGCACAAAAAATGGAAATGCTAACTCATTAGCAAACTTGACTGGAAAACAAAAAAACCACCAGCCACCATAGTCAGGGGTAGTAGTATTAGCTTCTGCTACTAGCAAATCATTAATGTGTCGTATGTCAAGCCCAGATTTAAGTGGGCGGCACAAGCCATCAAACTTTGCCCCTTTTTCAATCAATCGAAATGGCTCAATCTCACGCAGGAGGCATCCTGCAATAGCGGATCTCTCGTCATTGGCATAAGACAATAATGCCCAACTACGCCGGATGCTCTCGATTTCGCATGAGGCATCATCGTCCATAAATAGACAGTGTGTGTAATCACGCTGATCCTTCAGGTACAGAAGACCGCGCATAAATCCACCGGAGCCACCCAAATTCTGGTTTTTAATGACGGTGGCGCCTTGACATTCCTCTGGAGTGATGTTCTGCGAGTTATCTACAACAATCAGGCTAATCTTGTCCTTGAACTGCGGGGTTTCCAGAAGATCAGCACGAATGCGGCGGATGGCTGGGATCACGTACGATTTACGATTGAAGTGTGTTATGACAATGCCAAGCTTCACATCGTGTTGTGGGGCGGTTGATGTCATGAACGCACCGCCTGTAATAACTCCGTCAGTCAGTGCCTGTACTGACGCGTACAGAATACCACCGTCTAGCTTGCCCCAGTCTTTCACAAGTATAACCGCTGGCTGATCTGCGGTGATATCAATAATATCCTCTTGCAACCAACGATGGGCATGCCCAATACGATGTAGCCCAAAGCGTAGAATGAATTGACCATCACCGTCCAATTTCAGATAAAGGTCATCAACAATGCATTGATTTTTCCAAATGTGTACTGTAAACCCATTAAAAAATGTATCAAAACTAGCTATAGACCCTGCTTGAAAATGAATAATATTCTCCTGTAAAGAAACTCGTGGCCCATTAGCTGATGTTCTAACATACATATCAAAAGTGGCGTTAAATTCAAGGTTAGGGAAAACTAACGTCTGAATGTCATTCATTATAAGGCATCTCTATAGGAGATTGGGAAGAAAAATAACCATGGGTTAGAGAAAATCATGCCTTTGTCCGTGGTCCGCATCATTGCGCCACGTAAGACCGGCATCTACCATATGCCCATGCTCTAATCGCACGAACCGATCACAAAAATTGTTTACCTGTTCCAAACTGTGGGACACTAGTATGAGTGTCATGCCATGGTTTCTCATGTCTGCGATTTTTCCCAGACATTTTTCTTGAAAAGACTGATCTCCTACCGCCAATATCTCGTCTGCCAGCAAAATATCTGGTTGTAAATGTACTGCCACAGAAAAACCCAGACGCATTTGCATCCCTGATGAGTAGTGTTTCAATGGTGTATCGATAAAATTACCAATTTCAGAAAACTCCACAATGTCGTGGACCAAAGGTTTTATCTCTTTGTTCAGAAACCCATACAAACTGGCGTTGAGAAAAATGTTCTCGTAGCCGGTGAGTTCGGGATTGAATCCTACCCCAAGCTGGATCAGCGGGGCGACGCGACCATGGGCTATGACGCGTCCTTTGGTGGGCTGCAGTATGCCAGCAATAATTTGCAATAACGTACTTTTCCCCGATCCATTATGCCCGAGTAAGCCCAGCGCTTCGCCCTGTTCAACGGAGAAGCTGACATCATCCAGCGCCGTAAACAACTCCCGCCGCTCGCGTTTGTTTTTATGAAATAGTGCGAGAAAGCGAGTTTTGATGCCCATCGCCCGGTTATGGCGTAGAATGAACTCTTTGCTGACGTGCTCGACGGCGATAGCCGGCGGCATCACAGATCCTCTACCAGATGCCGGGCTTTGCGGCGGAATAAGAACATCCCAACCGTGACTGTAGCCAGAGTCCAGACACAGGCGATGAGCACATGCTGCATGGCAGGCAGGTTTCCTGAGTAGAGTAGAGCGTGAAACAGATCCATAAACTGTGTCAGCGGATTCAAGGAAATAAGTTCTCTAGTGGAGGGCTTTAGCACGTTGATGTCGTAGGCGATTGGAGTGAGCCAGAACCCGAACATCAGAGCGATATCAACCAGATGTTTCAGGTCGCGCAGTTCCACCTGCAGCACGGAGAGGGTGAGCACAATGCCCCAGATAAAAGCGATAAACAGGCCCAAAGCCAGGGGATAGAGCAACAGACCCCAGTGGTAGGTCCCACCCAAGAGCGGATATAGCACTATCAAAATCAAAATCGCAATGATCCACAAAGCCAGGATAAATAGCAGGCTAGAGGTAGGAACCAAAATGCGTGGAAAATAAATCTTCTGGATGAGGCCAGCGGCCCCGGTGAGACTCTCGCAACTTTGGCTTACTGCTTGGGAAAACAAGTTGTAATGCAGCACTCCGATAACTAAGTACAGAATGTAGTTGGGCAAATCACTGCGAAAGACGTGGGTAAAGACGAAATAGTACAAAAGAATCAAAGCCAAAGGGTTTCCCAAAGACCACAAGAAACCCAGTACAGCACCCTGGTAGCGAACTTTGAGATCCTTGACGACTAGGTTGCGCACCAAATCGCGATATCGCCAGTAGGGACGCAGAGCAGTGATAGGATTTAGCAAGCGCGACTACCTGTTGAGAGTTCGGGGAATGATAGTGGCCATAGAGGCGTTCTGCAATCTGCCCTTGGTGGGGCGGTGGTTATTCAGAACATGAGACATTTGGTGTCTGTCTAGTGGACAGGATATCCCGCCGCGACTACTGTAGAAAATCCCTTGAAGAGAGACGATTATGGTGGGTGACAGCTTCAGACCGAGCGGATCACAGAAGGGAGGGGTTGGACGCTGTGCAGACATGTGACTGATCGTCTCCAGCCCCTTGCCGCAAGACTTGGTCCAGTGCCCGCAGCACTTCATAGCTCTGGAGATCGATTGAATCCTAGCAGTGATCAAAGGGACACCCGATCTTTTATACCCCGTATTCTGATATTCATTTGTTTCCAATGCCACTATCATAAAGCTCAACCAGAGCACGATGAGTGCGTATAATATCAAACTTTTGATCGAATAACACTCTCCCGTTTCTCCCCATTTCTTGGCATAATATCCGTGTTAAACTCTTCAAGGTTGATATCCACGAATCCTTATCCTGAGTTGGAACTAGTTTTCCATTAAATCCATTAATTATCACCTCGTCGAGACCGGGAATATCCGATCCGATCACAGCTTTTCCTGCGCGCATAGCTTCTAACGCCGTGAGGGGCATACCTTCCCAACGGGAGGGCATGACTAATGCGTCACATCGGTTTAGAAGCGCCGAGATACTTTCTGGACTCTGCCAACCTAGCAGAATCACATTATCCGGAAGTTGCTTGGGAAATTGTTTTCCTATGACACAACTCCCGGCCGCACACAGAAAGACATTTTCTTGAATATCGCGAACTGCATCTAGTAAAATATCAAAACCCTTCTGTCGGTCAAAGCGACCAATAAAAAGCAATCTAATACGATTATCACTAGGCCATGGTGAAGCAATCGAAAGTGGAGCAGGAGCCTGTACGGCAATCCCATTCGGAATCAGAAGTAATAGTTCATCTCGTATCCCAGCTTTAATGCCGATATGTCGCTCGTGCTTGGAGACACACACGATGTGATCCGTGAATCTACTTAGCTGCTTCTCGATCCATATTTCTATAGGTTCTAGACGACTTTTGCGCAAGAATGCCCATCCATGCGGGCAATAAATAATTTTTTGCGTTCTCTTTCTTCCAATAATTGCTGTGCGGACCGTCAGGCCGGCAAAACTTGAATGTATATGAATATTTTCTACCTCATTTAGTTCCAATAGCTTTATGGTTAATAAAGCGGATTTTATGCCATTAAATAAACGAAAAAAAATATTGCGATAGCTTGAAGAAAAAGTTAGGGATTGTACCCCATCCGGCAATTGTAAATCGCTTACATGATCTTCTGGGACAATAACAAAAATTCGCTCTGCGCCATACTCCTTAACTTGCAAAGAAATTAGATCGCGAAGATAGGACGCGATTCCACCCCTTATCGTCTCTGCAACATGCACAACTTTAATGGTTTGTCTCAATAATTGCCCCCCGTCTTTAATCCTGAAGGTTTAAACTTTGAGGTGCTGTGGTGAATGTTCAATTTTTAGAAATACCGTTTCTGCCACTCCGCTCCCATTCCCATGCATGAGCAATGATCTGATCAAGTGCTGCGAAGCGCGGCTTCCAACCGAGATCTCGCCGTGCCTTCTGGCTGTCGGCAACCAGTGTTGCAGGATCGCCGGGCCGGCGATCCTGCACGATTACGGGTATGTTCCGTCCTGTCACCCGACAGGCTGATTCAATGACCTCACGCACCGAAAAACCGATACCATTGCCCAAGTTGAAGGCATCACTCTCCCCTCCGGCCAGTAAATGATCTAAAGCCAGTAGATGGGCACTGCATAGATCCCAGATATGAATATAATCTCTAACGCAGGTTCCGTCGGGTGTGGGGTAGTCGTTGCCGTAGATGGCAATTCTATCTCGGCTGCCAAGGGCAACCTGTAGGACCAAGGGAATCAAGTGACTTTCTGGGTCGTGACGTTCACCCAATTCGCCCTCAGGATCCGCCCCAGCAGCATTGAAGTAGCGCAGACTCACGGAACGCAGGTCGTAGGCAGCCCCGTAATCTAACAGCATCTCTTCCACCATCCGCTTGCTACGGCCATAGGGATTGATGGGACGCTGTTGGTGCTGCTCATTGATCAAGATAGCCTTCGGTTCTCCAAAAATGGCTGCTGTGGAAGAGAAGATGAAGTGCTTCACTCCGTATTGGCGCATGACATCCAGCAGGTTTTGGGTGTTAGAGACATTGTTCCGGTAGTAGTGGCTCGGTTCACGCATAGATTCGCCTACTTGGCTGAGGGCAGCGAAGTGTAGGACAGCGGCGATGCTATTATTGGCAAATATCCAGTCAAGTAGGGCTTGATCGGCCAGATCGCCTTCAATGAAACGCCCGTAACGCGCCGCATCGCGGAATCCAGTGGAGAGGTTGTCCAGAATGAGCACCTCGTACCCATTCAGCGCTAACATCTTGGCCATGTGCGAGCCAATGTAGCCGGCGCCGCCAACCACAAGCATATTCGTCATCGCGACACCGTTGTCAGACCTTTTGCATCATTGTGTCTGGTTGGCGCCGGGCGGGACACGGTGAGATGCCCGTTTTTGCTGGGGGCTCCGCATGCTCGATGCAGGTCATTATGAGACATTACGATGCAGCCTTCTTTTCTGTTGATGGTGGAC
>JAEHJW020004952.1_pt1 | contig 13148 bp, 7 predicted proteins | sample 9271431 | NCBI WGS metagenome assembly JAEHJW02
CGTGCAGCAGCGCGCGCTTGCCGCTGGTGCCGCCGCTGGCCGCAGCCTCGTCGTCAGTGCGCCGACATCGTCCGGCAAAACCCTGGTGGGTGAGATTGCCGTCTTGTGTGCCCTGCGATCCGGGGTGCGCGCGATCTATCTGGTTTCCCACAAGGCGCTTGCCGATCAGAAGTACCTCGATTTCGTGGCCCGCTTTGGCGAAGGCGCCGCTGAACCCGTTGGCTCGGTTGGGCTGAACACGGGCGACCGAACCGAAGGCGACATTGATGCGCAGCTGATGGTCGCGACCTACGAAAAGGCGCTGGGGCTGTTCCTGAGCGGGCAGCTCCGGCCGAACAATGCGCTGGTCGTGGCCGACGAGTTGCAGATTCTGGGCGAGTCCGGGCGCGGGCCGGATATCGAAGCGCTGTGCGCGGCGCTACGGCAGCGCGGCATCAAGCAATTCGTGGCGCTGACGGCGACGGTCGAAAATCCCGAAGACATCGCCGGGTGGATGGCGTGTGACCTCGTGCGCAGCACACACCGGGACGTGCCGCTCTATCAGGAAATCTGGTACGGCGGCCGTGCCCATCGCACGAAGTTCGGCGACGACAGCGGGCAGGAAGTGCGCGGCATCGCTGCCGCAACTAATGAAATTGGCGTTGTCGTCGATCATCTGCTGCGGCTCGGGCGTGGCCCCGTCTTGGTATTCACGGAAAGCCGCCGCGAAGCCCTGGATTTCGCTACTAAGTTCGGGCAGAGTCGGCCACGCGCCAGCATCGGCATTGCCTTGGCGCAGCAGCTCGACCTGTTCTCCGAGCCGACAGAGTCGTCGGATCAACTCCGCGAAAACGCTGAACGCCGCGTTGCATTCCACACGGCTGATCTGTCGCCACAGGAACGCCAGGTCATTGAGGGCGGCTTCACTGACGGCAAGTTCGAGGTTTGCTTTGCCACTTCGACCCTTGCGGCTGGGGTCAATTTCCCGTTCCGGACAATCGTGTTTTGCAAGCTGACCTATCGCTTCGGCGACCGGGCGGGAAGCCACCTTCTCAGGTCCGACTATCGCAATATGTCGGGACGGGCTGGCAGGCTCGGTATGCACCCTGACGGGTTCGCCGTGCTGCTGCCGCAGAATAATGTCGAACTCGCGCACGCCAACATGCTGGTGCTGCCCGACAACGACCGGCTCAGTTCGCAGCTGGTGAACCTGAGCATCCGCAAGTCGATCCTGACGCTGGTCGCCTCGGGGCTGGCCAGCAGTTTCGCCGAGGTGATGACGTTCTTCGAGAACACGCTGTACTGGTATCAAACGCTGAACCGGAATCCGGCAAAGCTAGCCACCCTGACGACGGAAAGCAGTGCCGCCATGGACTGGCTCAATGCCAACGCGCTGATCCGGGAGCAGGCCGGCACCTTATTCATCACCCCGTTGGGCAACGCAGCCGCGATGTCCGGCCTGCTTCCGGCCACGGCGGTCCAGCTCGCCGGGATGCTGCGCGCCATCGGGCCAAAGCTGGCCGCGAGCTTCGACGAATGGATTCCGGGGCTGATCTACGCGGCCTGCGCCAGCGACGAATTCAGGGCCGAGCGGCCGTCCCGGTTCTTTCCGTACCCGTCGCAGACCACCTACGAGTCGGTGACGTTCTGGGGGACAAAGCAGTTGCCCGTGGACCTGGACCGCAACGACCTGAAGCTGGCGCATTGCGCCCATGCGATTGCGCTCTATGCCGAAGGGCTGGCGGATCGCAAGATCGCGCACATCACCCATGTGCCGGGCGGCATGATCCATCGTCTGGCGTTGGACGTGGCCTGGGTGCTCGATGGGCTACACAAGCTGTCCACGACGCCCGAACTCGGCTGTCCGCAAGCGGTCAGCAATCAAGTCGCCATGTTGGCACGCCGGGTCCGGTGGGGCGCCCCGACTGAGGCGCTAGACGTGTTGCGTGTCGCCGAACGGCATGGCGTGCCTGGCTTCGGTCGGCAGCGCGCCATGGGCCTTATCGCGCAGGGTATTGCGACCCTCCACGACGTGCTGGGTGTTACGAAGGACAAGCTCGTGCAATTGCTGCGGAGCGAGCCGAGGGCACAGGCGCTGATTGATGCCGTGTCTAGCACGATCGGGCTCGGACCAAGCAGGCTCGCCGCCGCGCATTACAAGACCGGACAGCAGTTGGGCATCGAGCGCCTGGTCAAGGCCTGCGACGACGCTCTGGGGACGGATTATGAGGTGGCGATCGCGGCACTCATGCGGGTCGAGGCCGTTTGGACCGTGACTGTGCTGGACGACGGTACGCGGCCGAATGTTCCAGATCTGCTCATCGTGTTGGGAGCTCAGCAAATCTTGCTGGAATGTAAGACTTGCACAAAATCGCCCGCCTTCATCAAGAAGGAAGAAGCCTGGGCGGTCGTTCAAAAGGCGGCAGATTTCGACCCCGCGATGCGTCGGGTGACATTGGGAAAGCCGGCATTCGACGAAACATCCAAGAAGAAGGCCGCGGCATCGAAGGACATCACGCTGGTCGAGCACAGCGTGTTCATGGAAGGACTTCTGCGAGTGCATATTGGCACGCTGTCGCCAGCTGATTTCATGACATGGCTTGGTACTCCCGGTGTCGCGGAGCTTGAACGCCTCGGCGGAGATCCGACCTACCTCGGCAAGTAGAACGTCCACGCATACCGTGAACGGGCTGCACTGCCACGTTACGTAGAACTGGATCCATCCCTGCACAAATAAGGGAGTTCCTCCTCGGACCCTACGCAGCTGATATACACCGGCAGTACTAGGTTGGTTATGCCCGGCTGCACCGCCAGCACGGCGTGATCAGGTTGACGTCATGAAACAGTCAAAGCTTTTGACTTCTACGATCCTCAACTGCATAGCATGTCCCCTCGCTGGCTGTGGGGTTGGCATGCGGCTTGGCGTGCTGCGTCGCTTTATCTCGTCAGCTTGGGACGGGCACGGCGCGGACAATGTCCATGTCTGCGGGCGTCAGTCCGAAGATCTGCGTGATGTGGACCTCGACTTGCTGACGTAGGTCAGCGGCTTGCCGTTCGTACAGTGTCTTGTCGTGCGGCGTGCGGGCTGTGGCGATGTCGCCATGGGCGGCGATCAAGCGGATGACAAGCGCATCAATCGTTGCCCTGTCGGCATCACTTGGAACCGGCACCGGCAAATTTTTGATGAACTGCTTGCCGTGTGAGTAGTAACCGCCACCGAACATACTGGTAGTCGTGCGAATAAACGCCTCGCTCACCGGATGATTGAGCACGGCCAGTAGGTAATGGTCCGTCACGCCGCTTCCATCGCGCTGGCGTACCAGGTAGTACGGGCCATTGCCACCGCCCGTCACCATGACGTTGTTGTCGTCATAAGCGTAGCGTGGCTCTAGTGACAACGCTGGCAGGATGATCTTCGGCCTGTTGAATTTGACGAGACTTTGCGAACGGCCAAACTGGTAGAACTGCTGTTCGGCCGCTCTCCCGCCCGCTATTGCTCGCGCTTCCAACTGTGCGCGCCGCGCAGTCAGGTAGGCCAGACAGTTCGGATAACGTTTGGCCATTTCGTCCGGCTGCAGCAGTCGTGCTGCGGTACGGCCCCGGACCGTGACGAATTCATAGGGGAAGATCAGCCAGGCGTTCGCGGCGGGGCGGCTGAAGGCGGTTAGCTGAACATCAAGCAGGAAGGGTCGAAGCACACCCTTCTCGATCGGCCAGTCGCGCCCGTCCCAATGCAACACGTGGTGGCCTGCGGTTTCGGCGGCACTATGAAATATGTAGATGGCGTCCGCGCTGGTCTGAACGCCAACGAAAATTTCGGCGACAGCGCCAAGCTGTGTTGGGCAGGAAGCGCGCACACGGTCGAAGACAGCACGCGTTTCGGTGTCAGCGAACTGCCAGGCATCGTCGCCTAGCGTTGCTGCCGCCAGCGTTGTGACGGTGCCTGCTTCGCCATACCGCCAAGCTTCCAGTCTGCTCACCTGTTCGACCTGAACGTCGGGATTGCCCCTGCGATCGAGGACGATGATGCAGGTGTAATTGGTGGCGGTACGACCGAAGACCTGCTTTACGCCGAAATGCACCACTGCTTCCAGCAGATTGCCGACAGTGAGCAGGCGACGCAGAGCGCGTCCGGCATGAATCGTCATGAACTTGTGCGGCGTGATGAAACCGAGCCGACCGGTCGGGCGCAACAGTGCCAGAGCGCGCTCGAAGAACAGCGCGTATTTGTCGAAGTTGTCTTGCCTTGCCGTCGTATAGGGCGACCTCGGATTTTGATAGAAGTTCGCTTCGTCTGGCGAGTAGCCCATCATGTTCTGGATGCGGATGTATGGCGGGTTGCCGACGATCACGTCGAAGCCGCCGCGCCCCAGCTCGGCGGGGAACTCGGCCAGCCAATCGAAGGGATTGACCTTGCGGATCAGCGCCTCCGGCATCGGCGTCCCGACAGCCGCCAACCATTCAGCGCGACTGACCAGGCTATTGCCAGCACGTATAGCTCCGCCCAAGTCCGGCAATGCGCGTTCGCGGCGTCGCGCCACGAAGTCAGTGAGCCCCTCCCGCGTCTCGCTTTCAATCAACTTCAGAAGCAGACTGAACTGAGCGACCTCGACCGCATTGGCATCGATATCCACGCCCCGGATGTGGCTCTGCAGAATGCGGCGCTTTTCGTCGTAGGTCAGTCGCCAGTTTCCGGCACCGGCCTCATAAGTCATGGTGCCGACATGGTCAGCCGGGCGATTGGCCTGATACCAGCTCAGGCAATGATCGAGAAGGAACTCATAGATCGCCAGCAGGAAGATGCCGGACCCGCAGCAGATGTCGGCAGCTGTAAAACCAGCGAGGTCTGCAGGACTTTTTCCGGCCAGCGCCGGCGTGAGCGTACGTGCCACGATGGCATCCACGATGTAGCGGGGGGTCGGAACAACGCCGCCACTTTCACGGACTTCCGGCTTGCGGACGATCGCAACCGTCCTGCCGGTGATCGTGATCTCTTCACCAAGGAACTGCTCGTAGATTTCGCCGAGGACTTCGGTTTCGACCACCGCGAAGGTGTACGGGCTTTGCGGGTAGTACAGCTCGCCGATGACGCTCTGAAGCACCGCATCGCTGATGCGAATGCCGAGGCGAGTATCGTCAAGCAAGCGAAAGAGGCCGGAGTTGTAGAACGCATCGGCGCGACGCAACTCGGCTAACAATGCGTCGAACGTATGGGCGGCCGGCAGGCTTCTCAGGTTCTCGTACCGTTCAATGTCGCGGTCTTCGCAGATGCGCAGAAAGACGATGCGGGACAGGAACAGCTGGACTGCATACGTCAGTTCGCCTGGACTCAGCCCCGGCGTGTTGGCATGAATGTCGCCGGCGAGGCGTTCGCGCCATGAGCGGACTTGGCGCAGGAAGAAATCATCGAACTGCTCGGCCCCGTGGCGCGTGCCGCCGACAGCGAAGCGCCGGTCAAAGTCGCCGGAATAGACGGCATGACGAGAAAGCAACGGCCACAGTTCATCGAAACGAGCGTCGAACTCATCGAAGCGTACGAGCAAGAGGCGTGCAACATGCGCCGCATCAGTCTGCGCCGGAACTGGAACACAGTCATAGACCGCGAGATGGTGGAAGTTCGTCAGAACAGCGATCGGCAGGCTGGCGGAGTAGCCATACCGACGGGTCTGAAAAGCCGCTTCGCGGCTGTGATCAATGGCAACGCTTGGCTTCTTGGCCTCGACAAACAGCTTACGCTGTCGCGCTAGGCGCAATTCGTAGTCCGGCCGTTTTGATAGCCTCTCGCCGACATCGACTGTGGCTTCTTCAATGACCTCGCGCAAACCCGACGGATGCCCGGCACCGTTATGCACATCCCAGCCAAAGGCAGCAAGCAGTGGCGTGATGAAGTCCGTGCGCGCCTGAGTCTCGTTGTAGGTGGGGCGTAGGTAGTCGGCTTCGTTGCGTTGGAAGCCTCGCACCAGTTCGGCGACGCGAGCACGCGCCGCAGCCTTAGCGGTGGCCTCGTCCGTCACGCGTTTACCCCGTCCGCTGATTTGCTCGTGCGCCTTTGCTTCCGAGCGTTGCGCCGATCGCGCATCTTGACCCAGATGTCGCGTAGCATAAGACAGTCCTTCTCTGATAGTCCCATGTGCCCCCGCAACACGATTCGCGCGTTCTCTTCTAGTACTTCGTCAAGGCGACCAGCCCGCATGAGCTTGTCGCACTCCGTCAGAGGTATGGCGCCATTGAGTGTTGCCGGTATGAGCAGTCGCTCGGCTTCGGTTGGTTCTAGCTCCAGCACGCCCCCACCATAACTACGGCCTTCAATCTCTGCCGAGGCGGCGGTAAGCCAGGTGTAGGTGTTGGCAATGACGCGTTCCGGCTTTTCGCTCTTGCAGGTCAGGCGATGAATGGTATCGGTCGAGGTTGCCCCGGCTTGGTTCAATACGACCCGCGGGAAGTCATAGATCTGCCGGAACAGAAAGCCATCGGGCGTCCAAACAGATGGCACCGCGTACCACGGCTCCCGAATCGAGCACTTGTAGCCCTTGTGGACCGCATTGCCCTCGCCGAAGCGAATGTACTTAGCCAGCGCAGCCGTGGGCTTCGCATCGCCCGGCTTCAGGTGTAGCAGATGGACGCGGTCGCCTGCGGCCGACATGGCGTTCCAATCGGTCTTGCCGACCCGTGCGCCCTTGAGGTGGGCTGATCGCGAAATCAGAGGCGACGTAAAGCCTTTAAGGCCAAGCTCTTCAACCTGGGCATTTGTCAGAACGAAGAACTCGTTCTTGCCTGTCACCACACCAACGTCAACGCTGGCGTGGGCCGATAGATTCGCGGTCGCGCTGGAGTCCCGGAGCGCGCGTATGAATGTGATCTCACGCTCAGACAGGAAGTACTTTAGCCACTTCTCGTTGTCGTGGCGGATAGTCTTCGGCTGGGCATCGGCCAGCACGATGGATGGTGCACGATTCGTGATTTCGCCAACGGTGCGTGTCTCGGTCATCGTCACGCGACAGAGATTGTCGTCCGAAGCCGCCGCCAGCGCGCCATCAGCCAACAAGAGAACAACCTCTTGCTCAGCCTTCTCGAAGAACAGCTCGTTGCACGCAACGATGTCAATGCGATTGAACCGATCCGTGAGGAACGAACGCAGCTGCGACGCATACGTCACTTGCAACAGCTCGGCTGGCAATACCAGAGCCAAGCGACCGCCGAGACGTAGGCTTGCCACCGCCGCGACGACGAACGGCACCCAGATATTCGTCAGGCGATTGGGCGAGAGACCTTGCTCGGCCATCAGGGCCATAGCCAAGCTGCGGTGTGGCTCGGGAAAGGTCTGGTAACGAATAAAGGGAGGGTTGCCGATCACCACGTCAAAGGCCGGCTGATCCGTCGTTTGCCACCAGCTGAAGAAATCACTGGTGCTGACCACATCGGTGGCGCGCTGGTTCAGCGCGCCAAACAGCCGAGCCCGTGCTTGGTCAGCTTCGGCCGCGATGATCTCAACGCCAGTCAACTGATGGGCAATTGCGGCGCTACGGGCGCCGAGTTCGGCGAAGCGCTCAGCCGCTGCTTCTAGGAACGCTCCATCGCCGCAGCTTGGCTCCAGTACGCGATCCTTTGGTGAACGAATTGCCCAAGCGCATAACCACTTCGCTACGGCGGGAGATGTGTAGTAGCCGCCGCGCAGCTTGTCTTCGTCGAGGTCGGTGAAGCGTCCGCTGTTGTTTGAGGCCTTGTTGGCCGATGCCTTCTTGGTTGCCATGGCGATGCTCACTGTGTTCTTGCGAACAGCGGCCACCGTTCTGCGATGTACTTCTCGGCCGCGTCTCGGATCACCCAAGCGACGGATACCTTCTTTTGCTTCGCGATCTCTTGCAGCGTTGCGTACAACTCCGGGGGCAAGCTCGCTGAGGCACGTGTTGCGTGTGGCTTGCCGGCCGGCTTCCGGCCTCGTTTGGCTGTCATGATCGCCCCTTTCAATTAATTGCAGCATCGTACAGCAACATGCAGCAAACGAGAACGAGGGTGCCATCGAACCGGCTTTCGCAGAGAACGCGCGCCTCCCTTTGATGTTGGCAGGGTGATGGTGATCAATGTCAGCGGCCCCGGCCTATGCCGGGGCCGCTGATCAGCATCAAGCCTGAGAGCTGGAGACGGTCTGGCGCCGCATGGACTCTCCTTTCAGCTCAATCGCATGCTTGTTATGCAGGATGCGGTCCAGAATGGCGTCTGCAATGGTCGGCTCGCCAAGGTAGTCATGCCACGCTTTGGTCGGGAGCTGAGATGTGATCAGTACCGACCCTTCAGGCACGCGATCATCAATCACCTCCAGCAGATCCTGCCGACCCCGCTCGGTGATCGGGTTGACACCCCAATCGTCCAGGATCAAGAGGCGCGCCCTGGCGAGTTTGGTCCGCAACTTGGGCAGGCTGCCGTCCGCGTGCGCGGTCTCCATGTCTTCGAGCAGGCGTGGGAGCCGGTGGTAGTCCACGGTAAAGCTTTTGCGCGCAGCTTCGCGTCCAAGCGCGCACGCGAGCCACGTCTTGCCCGTCCCAGTGGACCCAGTGATCACTACATTCTGGCCACGTTGGATCCACTGACACGTCAAGAGATCCATCACCTGCCGCTTGTCGATCCCACGCTTGGCGGCGAAGTCGATGTCCTCGGGACAGGCACTAGGCGCCTTCAGCTTGGCCGCCTTGAGAAGTCGGGTCACGCGCCGATTCTCGCGCTGGGCAAGTTCGGCATCGACCAGCAATCCGAGGCGATCATCGAAGCCCATCGATTGCACGTTTGGGTTATTGAGCTGATCCTCATAGGCTTGCGCCATGCCTGGCATGCGCAAGGTGAGCAGCGCTTGACGAGTCTGGTTAGTCAGCATGGCCGAGCTCCTCGGAACTGTAGTAGGACGGGCCGCGAACGTTTCCATGCAACGGCAAGCGTCGTTGTACGGAGCGCTCACCATGGGGACTTTCCAAGCGGTGCTGCAGGATGGACCGGATGCTCTTGACGGTCGGCGACTGGATGGCCAGCGCCTTGCTGCAGGCCAACACAAATCGCGCTTGACCGTGCGTCCGTGAGAGCTTCTGCAACGAGCCGCAAGCGTTGAGCGCCCCCGCTGGGTGGCGCGCATCGCCGAGAAGCTTTTCAACTACGGCAAGCACGTCGGCACCAAGTTGTTGTGCCCACTGTCGATACCGCTCGGGCGTATGGTCGGCCCAAGCCTGATGGTGTTCGGGCATGTGCGCTCGGTCGGTGCTCTTTTCACCAACGGCATCAGACCGCTCATGCGAGGCAACGCGTGACCGACCGCTCAGGATTTCCACTATGGTTGGCGTACAGCGCGCATACACCTCCTGCTGCACCAAACGGTAAGGTACGGAGTAGAAGTGTTTATTGACCGCGACGTGGTAGTCGGGCGGTACACGCAGCGGGCCGATCCATTCGCCGTATTCGTAGCGAACAGGCAGGGGGTTGAGTGCCGGCTTGTCGATCGTATCGAACCGCTCGCGCCGGCTCTCCTTATAGCGGCGCATGATCCGATGGTTGATGATGTCAACGCACTCGGCGATGGCGATATTCAATTCTGCCAAGGAATGGAACACGCGCTTGCGCAAGCGCGCGATACCCCAGCGCAGAAAAATCAGGACGCCACCTTCGACGATGGCCTTGTCTTTCGGCCTTCGCACGCGAGCAGGGAGGATCAGGGTGCCGTAGTGCTCCGCCATGTCCAAATAGGCAGGGTTCAGCACCGGGTCGCGGCCCGGCTTTTGCACCCCAGATTTCAAGTTGTCGGGGATGGTGATCTTGGGTACGCCACCCAGACGCTCGTACCACTCGCAGTGCGCGTGAATCCAATGCTCCTGACGCTGAGACGGTACCGCGAGCGCGAATAGCAGACCGGCAACGCCAGCCGTGGCGACAAAAATTTCAGCGTCGTGGCACTCCCCTGATGAGGGGTCACACCATGCCATTGTTTGGCCTGAAAAGTCGCACCAACCGCGCTCGCCAGGTGCGTACTGTTGGCGCATCGAAAGCGCGTGCTTGCCAGCCCACTCCCGATACAGGTCATTGAAACGGGTCAGCTCGTACGCGGTATCGGGGTCTTCTTCCTTGTATTCGAACCAGAGGAGGGCCCGAGTGACACCCCTACGCTGGAGCTCGCGGTGGATGTAAGCCCAGTCAGGTACGCGTTTACGAGCATGCTTTGTGAGGCGCTTGTTGAACATTGCTTGCATCTGGAGGTCGTCCATGCGCTGTACGTCGTCCAGTAAGAGCTCGTTGGCGCCGATGATCCGCCGATAGCGCCGAACCGTGTTGTAGGCCAGGCCCAGGTTCCGCCCGATCTCCCGGTTACCCATGGATGTCGAGAGGATCAACTGGATGGCTGATCGCAATTTGTTGCTCATGCCTATCTCCAAAAACTGCCCGCCGCCCATGGAGCGGCTGCGGCTCCGGCGGACCGTGGTTGTCGAGACAGGCGAGCCCTTGACGAGGATTCGCGCCAAGGCACTTGACATCTGCCGGGCGGCAGATGGAGGATTGCACTCGATGCATCACCGCAAGCCCGAAGCGCCCCAGAGTGTCATGAACTCTGGGGCGTTCTCATTTTTGCGCCTGATCAAAGCAGCCGTTGGAACGGGTCACTGGCTCACGAATCACCTCCTGACGGCGGCCGATTCGATCGAAGGCTTTCGCCGCGCTGGCGCCAAAGCCATGTGGCAATGTCAGCGGCGGCGGCAAAGCGGCCACGGCGCCCTTGGACTTCGAAGGTCACGACCGCGACTCGCCCCCGCTGGTGAGCCTTGCGGAAAGCATCTTGGGAGGGATAGCCCAGGGCCTGTGCGAGCGATTTCCCACCGACGGTTGCTCCCAAGGCGCGAATCAGCCGACTCTCGAAGTCCGCGTAGGACTCCTGCGGCAACGGGGAGTTGGCACCTGGGGCTTGCCGCTTGGTCATCACCGGGACCGTCACAGACTAGGGCAGACACCATTGATCCTAGGCAAGGCGGCAGGCCAAGCGCAAAGTGGATCGGTTAGGGCGAAACCGGTACACCCGGCCCATGCCGGACTAGGCGTGACTGACGCACGCCGGCGCGCAAAGATGGCGCATGTCCATCGCCTTCCGCCCCCCGTTGCCGCCCCCGGATGGGTGGGCGAGCCACCAGCAAGACGTGAAGCGTTGCCGGGGAACTGTGTGTTACGGGGCGCTGGCAGCGCACTTCGGAACAGACTCGCCGAAAATTCTGGAGTGGCGGGTTGATCGGCGGCAGCCGTACGGTGGGGAAGGTGATTCGTCGACTTCAAACAAGTACCGTCGCTGGCGCCAGGGGAAGGCCTTGCCCCATGACGACACCGTCACCAACGTGGCGGCACGTTCCGGGGGAAGCGTGAGGCTCGATTTCTGGAGGGACCTCCCCTTGTGGGGCCTGCTGACTCCTGAACCACCGCCCATGCAGCGACTCCATGCGGTATTGGAGCAATCTCCATTGCCGGTCAGACGCGTTTTGTTCCCGATCAAGTACGCCTTCGCGATGGACGGATACCCACCGGCGGAGCGTTTTCATCATTCGATGCTGGATCGAGAGCAGACGTTGGGTATTCGCAATCTGCGTTCACTCGGCGCCTTCATCGCACTCTTGTGCCTAGCGCGAAAGGCCGAGGCGCTCGACGACGACCCTCATCACTTCTTGCCATCGTTATGCGCGTACGATGTCTTCCCTCGTGTCCTCTACTCGTACCGCCCGCTTCGGTACAGATGGGAGGGCCTGTTCATCTGCCTTGAGCGCATCTTCTGGTCGCGCATCTACGCAACCGGCTATTCCCCAGTGTTCCCCATAGCAACAGTGCAAGAAAGCCTACGGGCGCTTGACGCCGATCCTGCTGCGGAACTTCCACGACTGTCCGGCAAGAGGCTACGTGTGCCTGAAGCCGATCCACTGGGACGAGCCATGGATCGGATAGCACGGGCGACATCGGTGACCTGATCACGGCGATTTGGCATGCTGATCACGGCCAATCGGCCCAGCTGGTCAAAGTGGTACGGTCGAGTGATCACGATTCCCCGGCGCTCGCAATAAAGTACATTTAAACAGTTTCAGCCTCTTCCAATGACACATGAGCCTGGAGGAGGCGACGTGATTCCAACGACACATGAGCCTGGACGGTTCGGGGCGGGGTCATCCTTGGAGGATGATCGTGACCCTGAAGACGCACGCGCTGGCCTCACTCGACGAGGTCCGCGCCTTTCTCAATGGCAATGCGCCTGTGGAGTTCATCGTCCCGGTCGGCGCGGCGCGCTATCGCTGGCTCGAAGACACATTGCGCCAGTTCCGCTACGACGCCCTCAAGCGGGCCGACAAGGGCCTGCTGCAGGTCTTCCTGCGCAAGGTCACCGGCTACTCCCGTGCCCAGCTGACGCGGCTGATCGGGCAGTGGCAGCACCGGCGATCCATCGCCGACCGCCGCGGGCCGCCCCAGCAGCCCTTTCCCCGCCGCTACACCGAGGCCGATGTGCGCCAGCTGGTGGCGATCGATCGCTGGCATGGCCAGCTCTCCGGACCCGCCACCAAGAAACTGGCCGAGCGCGCGTTCCAAGTGTTCGGCGATGCCGCCTTCCAAAACCTCGCCGGCATCTCGGTCGCCCACCTGTACAACCTGCGCGCCAGCGCCGGTTACCAGCGCCAGCGCGGACACCATGAGCCGACCCGACCCCGCAGCGTGGCCATCGGCGAGCGCCGGCGGCCCCAGCCCCACGGCGCCCCCGGCTACCTGCGCGTGGACTCGGTCCACCAGGGCGACTGGGATGGCATCAAGGGCCTCTACGTCATCAACCTCGTCGATGCCGTCACCCAGTTCGAGGTCGTCGTCTCCGTCGAGCGCATCAGCGAATCCTTCCTCATCCCGGCCCTGCAGCAGGCCCTGGACGCGTTCCCCTTCGTCATCCGTGGCTTCCATTCCGACAACGGCTCCGAATACATCAACCACCAACTCGCCGCCATGCTCGAGAAGCTGCGCATCGAGTTCACCAAGTCCCGCGCCCGGCGTACCAACGACAACGCCCTGGTCGAAAGCAAGAACGCCTCGGTGGTGCGCAAGCACCTCGGCTATAGCCACATCCCCAGCCACCACGCACAAGCCGTCAACGCCTTCCTGCGCGACCAGCTCACCCCTTACCTCAA
>JAEHJW020009544.1_pt1 | contig 13147 bp, 10 predicted proteins | sample 9271431 | NCBI WGS metagenome assembly JAEHJW02
GCCCAGGAGAGAACAACAGATACCAGAGACGCGAACTCGCAAATCGCGATGTTGTGACTGCTCTTCGTGAATACGCCCCTGGGGCAGAAGTTGTCCTTGATGGCCTCGTATACCGATCAGCAGGAATCACTCTCAACTGGCATATTCCGGCTTCGGAGTCTGAGGTTCGCGAGATTCAGGGGATTAAGCTCGCGTGGTGGTGCTCGCGATGCGGTTGCACGGGAGCATCTGCAGTGCTGGCGAAGCATTGCGAAGAGTGCGGTGCAGACCTCTCGCACCACGAAAGGTTCCTTGAGCCAGCCGGATTCTCCGTGGATTTCTATGAAGATCCTCATAATGATTTGACCACTCAGAGGTTCGTACCTGTCGAGCGCCCGTGGGTGAGCGCGAGGGGAGAGTGGGTACCTCTGCCGAACCCCATCCTCGGACGTTTTCGAGCCTCAACTGAAGGTCGGGTTTACCACCATTCGAAGGGAATCAACGCAACGGATTATGCCGTCTGCCTCAGTTGCGGCCGGGCTGAACCATACAAACCCGACGGTGAACTGCCGGACGTCTTTTCGAAACCTGGCGGGCACTTCAAACTTCGCAGCAAAGCTGGAGATCGTCTGTGTGATTCAATATCGAATCCCTGGGCAGTGACGCGAGTCGCCCTCGGCCACGAGTCGCGCACTGACATGGTTGAATTCCAACTTCGTAATAGGGAAGGTCAGCCTCTACGCGATGCTCGCGTGTCTCGAACAATCGCGGTAGCACTGAGAGACGCTTTCGCTGGATTGCTCGGTGTCCAAACTGTTGAACTTGGATGTGAAGCTCGAGAGGTCAGGGACGGGACTGGTCGAATCCAATCAATATTTGTTTTCGATCACTTCGCAGCGGGCTATTCATCCAATGCGACGCGATTCTTGAACGAATTATTCCATCAAGCCGTCCGAATTTTAAATTGTCCAAAGAATTGTGATAGTTGTTGCCCAAGCTGTGTTCTTGACTTCGACCAGCGTTTTGACGCGGCCTCTCTTGATCGCAACGCAGCTTTGGCCTTTTTGAATCCGGACTGGCTCAATTCGCTCAAGGTCCCCAAGACACTGCAATTTTTTGGGGATAGTTCTCAAGTTGAAGTGTCTGGTTTGCTGGAAGCAGTGATACGCGAGAGTGGCCATTCGGATGCGGGCAGATCTCTAATATACCTCAACGGATCGAATTGGGATTTTGCCGCTTCTCCGGCTCGCATGCTCGCATATAAGCTACTTTCGATGTCCCGCCCTCTAGGCCTCGTAATATGCAATTCATCGTTTGCTACCCGTCCTGATGTTGATTCGTACTCGCTGGCGGCACTCGCCGAGCATCCTAACGCAAGTGTTCGAACTGCGGAGGCTCCGAGAGTGATCGGTGGAGCGACTGTCATTGCGGAGGTTGAGAGAGGGGGTATCGTCGTCGCGTGGGCATCTTCTGATCCGTCGGCGATCGAACCAAATCAAGCTTGGGGCAAGTCTGAACAGCCGATCATCTTCGGTACCAGTTCTCCTCTGGAGTGGCCCAAGGAGTGCTCTCCTGTTTCGCTTCGTCCGGCAGTCATAAACCCTGGTGATCTCGAACTGTCAATTCAGAACCAGTTAACTGGCACCCTAAATACCTTCGGCACGAGATTCTGGTCACTGCTGTGCAGTGAGCATGCTGCAACCAATTCAGTTCTCACGGCCGGATCGGCATCTGTATTGAAGATCTCCTATAGCGATCGATACCTATTTACACCCCTCAGTGTTGCTCTCCTAAACCAAGTGATCCTCGGGCTCAGAGAACTACTCGATGAGAGATTCGGTAAGCCGGAAATCGTGGTTAACACAATGGAGAAACGCCAAGAGCTCACTCGTTCGTTCACCCCTAAAGTATTTTCAGATTGGCCCAGTATGAAGGCCAGAAACGAGGTTCTGGTTCTCGTCCTGAGCGGCTTGGGGAAGGTGACCGTCACGCCTTCTGGCGCGATGCAGCACTCACGGCAACTACGGATTGACTTCTCTTCTGGGGAGGTATTGAATCTGAGATTTGACCAAGGCGTCAGCTACTGGCGAGTGTCTTCGCGGCCTCAAACCGGTTCGCATAGTCTATGGTTCGATTTCGGAAATTTGAATCTCAGTGCCCAAGCTGATCGAATCATGTCTTTGAACTTGCAGATCGAAGGGCAGTTTGCACCAACTCAGATCTTTGCAGCTGTCCGGCGTCACATCAACGAGAGGACCGTCAGCTCACAGGACGCAACAGATGCTTAGCTTGATATGTCGCCTATGACCGAGGTTGCGCTTGATTGCTTTCACAGATTGCGATGTTAACGGCCAGTCAGTATGCTCAGCTCTGCTATATGGCTTTTGTACGAGATCGAGGCCGAGCACCCGAAGGTAGTCCGCGGCAATTGTGTCAAATTCCGTGTTGAAGCCGTTGGCCAATATTGACCGCGCAAGTCCGCTTTCAGACTCTGAATTCCATCACTGAACGGGCGAAGATTTCAGCGCTAGGCCGATCAGATGATATACAACTCCTCGATGACGCCAGCATTCGATTGAGTGACGACGAAGAAGGAATGCAAATTCGAACCCTGCCGCACATCCGTGTTAGGCCATAGTTTATGGAGTACACCCTATATGGACTCCCATCCTATTCTTTTAGCTTTGAAATTCGACTAAGGGATAACGACAACGGAAGCCGGACTCCTGATTCGTGGGCCCGTGATTACGATCCTTTGGATTGCCCTTCTTTTCTCGCAATCAAGTCCTCGATCACTTGTGCCAATTGGCCGCGGAATTCCGGACAATCCGTGCAGTGCAGGTTGTGCTTATGCGCGAACGCACGTTCGGCTTCGTTCGTCCTCGGTCCGGCAACCCCATCGATTGGTAGATCGATGTTGAGTGCGACAGCCAGAAGAGCTTGGTTTTGTGCGATCCTGCAATGACGTTCGAAGGAATCGATGTTCTTTTCGCGGTAATTCAAATAGCGCTCCCGAGCTTCTTTCAACCCATCGAAAGATAATCGAGCCTCGCAGAACGGAACATTCTGTTCGCCGACAAGTTTCGCGACAACGCCGTGCGCTTGGTATACCGCCGTCTCATGGTTCACGAGTTTAGTCACTTGGGGTTCGATATAGGCAAGGCCCAAGAATAAACTCAAACTCGCGGCACCCGTCTGAATTCCCTTCAATACTCCTTTAATGCTGCCTTGCTCGAAGGAGATTGAGGTCAAGGTGAAACTGATGAAAGTTGCCGTTCGACCTGGGTCGACATTGGACCGATCTTTCGGGGCAAGAAGCATCTCTCCAAGCCCCAAGTTCAAATGGTGGAGTCTCTGTCCAACAAGCGGTGTGTCGAAATGGAACCGTCCCGGGTTCGTTAGTGTCGACAGATCCTTCTGGCTCCTAGCCATAATCACGCGGTCTTCCCAAGGAAGCCACGGGAGTAGAGCGCGGTTTTCAATAAGGCTGCGAATGGGTCTTCCTTCGACGGAGGCCGTCAACAGCGCTTCTCCGGTCAGCTGGACGACCGAACCGACGATTAACGGGAGCTGCGAGGCGATCGAACCCGCGAAACTCACGATATCCCGATTCAATTCCGGTAGAATCACCAGGTCCGGAGCCTGAAACTTCAGTTCAAGCGTAAAAGTTTCGTCACTCATTGCCGGCCCCCAGTGCTGACGGTTGCCGCCCGAAGAGAACCCCCCGGAATGTGAATTGTCCGGTTCAATCACGCGCATATCTCCTCTTTCCTATGCGCAACATATTAAATTAGCTCTCTTAAATTGAACGCGATCTTTCTCTCCCAAGAGTCACGAGAACCACTGATATAGTAGGCCAGATAATAATTCCGGCTAGCCATCGCTGACGGTTTACACCTCCAGATGCCCTGGTTGAATTGAATATAGTCAATCGATGAGGGGCACTGCAGATTTGTCGAATCCGTTCTCTGCGTCCATCTTCCGATAAAGTGATGTTTTCGTAAGGTGACAGGTGCGAGATCACCGATTGCCGCTTAGCGAGGGGCGGCGTCTACAGAGTTGACCCTAGGTGAGTGAGTGAGAGGGGCTAGGTGAAGGACGGTCAGCAGATCCTGACATCGGTGGTGGGCAGCAGGACAGGAGCATCAGTTGATTGGGCTATTAACTGACTGGCAATAGTGACCAGCTTTGATCAATCCGCCTATACTATGGCCCCTGTTTGTCCGCAGGCGGGGGTACGGACGGGCGGCAAGTATCAAGAGGTTTTTAGGGGGAAGCGTTCCCCCCGACTTCCCGGATACAAAAGTGCGAAGTACGATCGCCCCTGACGCGGCGGGTCTGCCCGGCACGTTCCGGAACTGAAAATCCCGGCTGGTCCCTGCCCGCGGGTGCGCGAGGTTTTTGTTGCCGGGCAGGACGGGGAGACCGACGATCTCCGGGATGGAGACTCCGATCGCCGCTGGCAAGCGGCGGCGGCGGTTATAGGGAGCGTGCGGGCTGAGAGTGGAAGAGTCCGTGGCGGCGAAGAAGCAGCACCAGATGCCGACAACCGTGCCGGCCATCGAGGAGCGACCGTGATGATCAGGAAAATTGAACACAAAAGCTCCGAACAGCAGCACACATTCCTGCCCGGGATAAGGCGATGGACCGGTTTGAAGAAGAGCAAATTGTATGTTTTCGCAGAAACCTCCTATACCTAGGGGTGAGTTTGTCCACAGGCGGGGGTAAGGACGGGCGGCAAGTATCAAGAGGCTTTTAGGGGGAACCGGTTCCCGGCATGTCCGGATACAAAAGTGCGAAGTACGATCGCCCCAGGCTGCGTTGTCCTGCAGGGCAAGAGCCAGAGCAGAAAAATCCAGAGCTGCTCCGCTCACGCGTGCGAGAGGATTTTGTTGTGAGGCAGGACGGAGAGACCTGGTTGTACTCCCGGGAGTAGGGTGCGACATCGGCCAGGATAGCCATCTTGTGGATGTCGGGGTAGTCCTCGGGGTTGACGCCATCGAGCTCGGGATGCAGAGCCGCGTAGCCGGCGCCGGGCAGCCGGGCAAAGCCCTGGTCGACCTTGATGAAGGGATCGCCCTTTTTGAAGTCGATGTAGTAGTCCTCGCCGGGCATCCAGGAAGGCATGGTGTTGGCGATCTCGTTGGCCTGGGGCTCGAATCCTTCGCGCTGGATGAAGCGACGCAGGGGCTCGGTGTAGCCGAACATCTCGTTGAAGCCAGGAGACGGGCCCACGCCGGCGCCAAGTTCCTTTTCGTAGTAGCGCCGGGAGGTCGAGGTCATCTGCCGGGAGCCCTGGTAGTAGACATCCTTACCCTTGTTGTGATCGGGGAAGATGCCTTTGGTTCGATACTCCTCTGAGCCCATACTCATCGTGCAGTTCAGATCCAGGCGAACTTGACAGGTTCGCCGATTAGGAGTAATGAGTACATGAGTATGACATTTGCACCTCTTCCGCTGACCGATGACCACAGCTACCTCCGGGGTGTCTGGGCCCGGATGTTCGGCGTCTTTATCCAGAGTGCCCGCGAGAAGGAGGGGATGACCGTCGAGCAGGCCGCCCGGCTGACCGGCACGACTGCCCAGCGGTGGCTGGAGATCGAAGCCGGGACGTGGCTTCCGGCTACCCGGCAGCAGCTCCATCTTCTGGCCGCGGCCCTGGACGTGGAGTGGGAAACGATGGCGAGCATGGTGCTGATGTGCCGTCAGGCCTGGGGTATCCAGTAGCCGTTGTTACTCATAACCAGATACACTCACCTCCGGGAAGGAGGTGAATGTGATCAGGAAGGCAGAAGAACCACAGGTGAAAAGAATGAACTTGAACGTTCCCGTCGATCTCCACAACAGCTTCAAAGCGGCGACGGCTGCCAAAGGTCTGAACATGACCGACGTGCTGATGGAGTTTATCCAGTCCTACGTCGACAAGCATGCAGGGAAGCCGAAGGGACGGCGCGGATGAAGCGCGCCGCCCTCTACCTCCGAGTCAGTTCCGTCGATCAGCACCCGGAGACGCAGTTCCACGACCTGCGTCAGCTGGCCGCCCAGCGCGGTTATGAGATCGTGCAGGAGTACACGGACAAGATCAGTGGCGCCAAGGCGAAGCGGCCGGGGCTCGATGAGCTGCTGCGGAATGCACGGCGGGGCAAGTTCGACGTCGTGCTGGTCTGGGCCTTCGATCGCATCGCGCGGTCTGTCACCCATTTTCTGCAGGTCCTCGATGAGCTGAATTACTTGGGAATCGAGTTCATCTCGTTTCGCGAGCAGATCGACACGGGCGGCCCGCTGGGCAGGGCTATCGTCGTCATCGTCGGCGCGATCGCTGAACTCGAACGCTCGCTGATCGTCGAGCGGGTGCGTGCCGGCATGCGGCGAGCCAGGCTCGAAGGCCGCCATATCGGCCGGCAGCCGATCGCCGTGGACCGCGAAGCTATCCATCGCGATCGCTGCCAGGGCCACAGCATCCGGCAGATCGCCAGAGACCACCGCGTCTCGACGGCAACCGTGCAGCGTGTCCTCAAGGACCTAGTGCAGGCGCCACTCGACGTCCAATCGCATCCTTATATAGGTGTGACACAAGGGCCTTCTCAGACCGCCGCCTAAACCTCACAAAATCAACGGCCGGATGGGTGAGATCCGGCCGTGTCAAAAGGTATAGCTTGGGAAACAGAACACTCGAAACAAGCCCAAAGACTTCTGGGTAGCGATCCGGCACGTTGAACGATTCCGCGATGAAGTAGCTCATTGGCGCCTCGTGTAGGATCTGCGGACTGCTGAGCGATTGGCTGCGCTTCATACGGTCGGAAAAGACTCGGTTAGAGTACGCGAAGATCGTGCGCCTGGCTGTCCGCTTGAGGAAGCGAAGCGGAAGGGAAGAAGCGACTTACGACGGACGGATTCAGTGGCGCTGTCCAAACAATCGGAATCGCAGTCTGCATCAATTTGCTTTCCAGACTTGCAACAGCGATCCTAACCCCTCAAAACTGAACGCGCCTTTGAGGGTGGAAGTGCTACAATTGGCCACAAAAAATGGGCGGGATCAATGGAAGAGAAGGATTCTCCTTACGACGCAGTATTTCATTTCCGTAACGCGCAGCTATGCGAAGCATTTATGGGGGATATTCCGGAGGCCCCACTACGCGAGCGCTTAAAAAAGGGCGAGTCTCTTCGTAGCAGAACTTTTCCAGGGTTTCGAATTACTAAAGCTCTCCCAACTCATCGGCAAATGATCGCGGCGTTCCGAAAGGAAGTTGTCGATCGTAGGAATGGCGAACTGGCATCTTTTCTTTGCGCGCTCTGGATCAGAAACCACTCCTCCCTCGCCAAAGATGCTCTATTGCAGCTCGGCGTGGAGGCTAAGACTCCAGAGGACGCTCGCTCATGGATCAACGCGGTTCATCATTCTCTCGAACAGAGCTCCTGGGAAAGCCTAATCCAAACAACGGTGCGCTCCCTTGCTGATCGGTATCCAATCGAGGAAATTCAAATATTCATTTCGATTATTGGGTATGGAAGAGATCAGGAGTACCTCCATGCGGTGGTACTTGAAGAACTCGATGCTGTTGACGCTCACCCCACAACTCGCAAGAAAAAGCTTCTTGAGGCCCGGGAAGCAGCGCGCGCCGAGGTCGAGCGGTTGGAAGCCCTAACACCGCACTTACAGCATCACTTAGAGGAAGAGCGAAAGCAGGCTACGACGGAACTCGATGACCTTAACAAAGAGCATGAACGTATCGCTTCCGCAGTCGCGCAATTGGAAAAGTCGATCGACGACCTCAGCACAGAGTTGGAGCGGATTAAGGAGGGAAATAACAAAGCGAAGGAGGCCTATGACAGATCAGTCAAAAACCTTAAGGGCACTGCCAAAGCTATCTCTGCAAGGAGAGACCGACTTTCAGTTCAAGAGGCCAACATTCACGCCCAACTTCAGGCGAATGAAGAATCAATATTGAAGCATTCTTCTCAAATCATTGCACTCGACGAGCAATTAGCTGCATTGGAGAGCGCGCAGACGGAGAAGCAGATTTCGCAGGTGAGTGGCCCAGCAGTTGAGACGGATTCAACCCAAACTGCACAAATGAGCAATGCCACGGTGACGCCAGGAGCGGCAGCAAGTCCGGAAATTCCAATCGATGATGTATCCCAGATTGGAAGCAACGCTATCTGCTACCAGGGTATTCAGCGAGTCTTTCGAAATGCCGTAGTGTCATTCTTGAGAGATCGGATGACTCGCGTTTTTCCGAAAGACTGGTCAAGTCGACTGAAAAAACCCTTTGGAGATGAGTGGGCGAAAGCTGAATCAAACGCGAACCTTTCGAGAGCTAACCTTGGTACCACAACGATAGTTCGTGATGATTTTGATCTCTTGGGGACGAATCACTTCTACAACGTCTTTGATATCTATTTTGACAAACTCTTTACAGTAGAAGCTGGACACCGGGTGGATGCAGCGAAGCCAGTGAAGGCTAGATTCATGGGCAATTTGAAAGCAATTAAGGACTGCAGGGATCCGTTGTCGCATCCAGTTGAGGACGAGGTGCCTGTGCAGGAAGCGCAGCATCTTCTGTATTGTGCGCAGGAAGTCCTGAAATGGATCGATTACATTAACGAAGCGAAGGAGCTTGCCTCATTGGGTGATCGATTGGTTGGGGTGGACACAGATGAACAATCGCAATTACGCCGACTCCCAAGTGAGGACAGTATTTATCTTGAGTTCGTCGGGCGCAATTCGCTATTGCGTGATTTGTCCGAATGTTTCGCCAATCCTCTGAACAAGAGATGTTTGCTGGCGGGCGATGGGGGCAAAGGAAAGTCCGCAGCAGCATTCAGATTTGTTCAAAATCTCCCTCCTTCGGTCGGAGAGTACCCGCTTATTTTGTGGCTCAGCGCAAAAAGGAGAAGGTTCCGAGAGGGCGTGGCAACCAAGGTAGAAACACCGGATTTTACAAATGTGGAGGAGGCAGTTGATCGGATACTAAATGAATACGGTGCTACATCGGACGATCTAGCAAGAGACTTTGACTCGAGAAAGAAGCTACTTTTCGAATATCTGGATGATTTCCCGGCTTTTATTGTCGCTGACGACATCGATTCCGTTCTCGAAGATGACGATGTCGTTGGCTTGTTTACCCACGAAATCCCTCACACTCGCTCGGCAGTTCTTTTGACCTCTCGTCGTTCAATCCCTGGAATACGCACATTCACGGTGCGCGGATTTGATCAGTCGGAAGCGGAAGAATTTATAGAAACTAGGATTCGACTCTACGGACTTGACAAGATGCCGTTCTCAGGACCAGTAACTAAGAGAATCGTTGCTTGTACTGACGGCTCTCCTCTCTATATGGACGATTTACTTCGACTTGCAAGGATTCTAGATATTAACCAAGCTATATCGATCTGGACGGAAAAAGGCGGAGATGAAGCTAGAAAGTACGCCCTGCAACGGGAGATCGAAAAGCTTTCTCTAGACGGGCGAAAAGTGCTTGTAGCTTCTGCCGTCCAAGAGGAGCCGATTTCATTTGCGGAAATGACGGATATTCTCGAGTTCTCAGAGGAGAGGCTGCTCTCAGCTCTCATTGAACTTCAGACGCTTTTTCTCTTTCCAAAGGCTCCTGTCGTTGAAGGCGAACAGCGGTATCAAATCAACTTGAACACGAAAAAACTGGTTCGGCTCGTCGAGGGCTCGAATGGGTTTTATGCGCGCATTGAGAGTCGGAGCAAAGCACTCGCTGGGAAGCTCCCAACGGTCCAGCATGGACTGGTCGCATCGCTCATAAGGCAAGGGATGCTCCGATTCAATTCAGGACAACACGGTGAAGCTGAATCACTTCTCTTGGGTGCGATCGAGAAATATCCAAATGCTGCTGATCTGCATGGAGTGCTTGGTTTCATGTACAGACGCATGGGGCGCATCGCCGATGCAACTACTCATTTTGAAGCTGCGCACAAGTTGAAGTCGAAGAATCCGGAGACATACCTCCACTGGATTAAGATGGAGATTTCTGAAAAGGAATGGTCGAAGGCAATTGGCGTGGCAGATCGCGCGCTAAAGCTCGTTCCCGACGTCTACGAGATAGTCGAGAGGAAAGTGTATGCGTTACGCCAAGCCGGATTCGACCTCCATCGCGGACTGCACTCAGAGAAGGCCGCGAAAATGTGGATCGAGGCAGTTGAAGAAATAGAGAGGTCGATTAAATCTCCGGAAACCCTTGCCTCCGGTGCGCGATATTTGAACGCATCAATGTACTACACGATGGTTGTTTGCCTCGACATGCTGAACAAGTTTAGAGATAGGAATCGTTGGCTTGAGCGTTGGGAGCGGGAGCATCCCGATGATCCCATGGTAGAGGTCGAAAAGGATTATCTTGTCAAAAAGCGCGGTAGCCTGTTGGCAGGCGTTCGTTAGAGTTGAAGCGTATGGCGAAATAGTGCGTAGAGGTAATTACCCTGCGTGTTGTTTCGAGACCTCGATCTGGTGGCACTCGCGACGAAGCCCCTGGTGTCGGCGCGCGTTCGTGGGTTTGTCGCAGCGTTAACAGTAAATTAGCGGCAACCGGCCAAATAACTCATCCACTTCGGTGTGTATGCGCAATTACAGGATAGGTATTGGGAATCATCTGACGGAGTCGGGTCACGGTGACCTCCTTGTGACCCACACCCTATCCCAGCCACCAGACTACTCGCAGGCCACTGCTGCAGCGTCCGCCGCGCAGCGGCTTAGTTCAAACGGGGCAGGTACACGCTGGAGTTCAAGCAGGAGGCGGTTAGGCTGGTGGAGTCGGGCCAGGGCATCGCGGCGGCGGCACGCAGTCTGGGAGTGGTCGAGCAGACGCTCTCCAACTGGGTGAAGGCGAAGCGCGAGGGGAAGCTCAAGGAGGTCAGCGGTAAGTCCGGTGTGACAGCCGAGCAAAAGGAGATCGGCCGTTTTCGCGCGGAGCTGGCGCGGGTGACGATGGAGCGCGACATCCTGGGAAAAGCGACGGCATACTTTGCAAAGGGCCAGAAGTGAAGGATGCCTTCATTGAACGCCATCGGCACCTCTGGCCGATCCCTGTGCAGTGCCGGGTGCTCAAGGTGAGCGTCTCCGGCTTTCATCAACACGGAATTGAAATCCGCCATCGAGATGCTCGCCAAAGTCCAGGTTTCCGCCGCGCTCGAATTGCTCCAGCAGCAGGGGCGTGTCCGAGAAATTCCGAATACGGAGGGCCGCATTCGCGCCATCGCGAAAGCCTACGCAGAATCGCCCGAAAACATGTTGATTGTCTCCCCCGACAACGCCACACGCCGCGAGTTAAACATCGCCGTGTGCGAAAAATTGAAGGCCAATGGCATCATTGCCGCCGATGACCGAAACTTCCGCGTTCTGATTCAGCGCCAGGACATGACCGGCGCCGAACTCGCCTGGGCAAGCCACTACGAAATAGGCGACATCGTTCGATTTTCCTGTGGAAGCAAGGCGAACGGAATCGAAGCAGGAAGCTATGGTGCGGTTGTCGGCGTAAACCCCGCTGACAATCTTCTTTCCGTCGAAAAGGCCACTGGCGAGATCGCCACCTACGATCCGCGCCGCCTCACTGGCGTCTGCGTCTACCGCGAGATCGACCGCGAGTTTACTGCCGGCGACCGCATCCAATTCACCGCGCCCGACAAGGCGCTTGGCGTCGCCAACCGCGAACTTGCTCTCGTCAATTCGATTGCTCCCGATGGCCGCATTTCAGCTAAGGCCGCAAGGACGACCGCGTGACTAGGCAATCGGCGCCAACCAACTGAATCTGTTCGACTTTTAACCGGTAGCCGTGATCGCATAAATGTAAATACTTAAAGCAGGATTTCTCTAATGGCGTCGAGGAGTTTCATGTGAGAGGCCAAGCGGTTGCATGTTCGGGGGTATCGGCGTCTCCGCTGTTCGTGTACGAGGCGAAGCTACGTTCTTTTGCAGTTTCTCAAAGGTCTCGACGACAGCAGTCGGCATGGTTTTAATCTGTGCTACCGCGTCTTCCATGATCTCTCGAACAATCTCCGGGTTAAGACTTGCGACGTCGTACGACTCTCCCGGGTCGGTTTCCAGGTTGTACAGTTCGGCGCGAGGCAGCGCGTAGCTCTCTCGTCCAGCGGTGTAATCATTGATATAGATCTCACCGGTTAGCTGGGCAATGCGGAGTTTCCACTTCCCCTTGCGCGCACAATGGAGGTCAGCGCTTCCTCCGCTGAAGGGCGTGAAGTAAAGAATTGCCCGGCGGGAAAACTCCTCGTTGCGGTGGAGCAATGCGCTGGAGATGTCTATCCCGTCTAGGGGCAGGGCAGGTTTCTCCAGATCACAAAGCGATGCGAGCGTTGGAAGAACGTCGAGATTTGACGTCCATGCGTTTGAGACTATGCCGTGTGGTATCCGCTCTGGCCAGTGCGCAATGAAGGGCACTCGAAAACCACCCTCGAAGGTGGAGGATTTTCTGCCTCTCAGGTTTGCCATATTACCTTGAAACCAACAGCCGTGATCGCTTGTGAAGATGACCAGCGTATCTGCAAGCATGTTCCTCTCTTCAAGCGCACGTGTAATCTGTCCGACGCTCCAATCGATTTCCTGGACTGCGTCGCCATAAAGACCGAAACCGGATTTCCCGAGGAATCTTGGGGAGGCGTTCGCTGGATCGTGCGGATAGGAAAAGGCCAGGTACAGAAAGAAGGGTCTCTCCGATTTCTCGTCGATGAAGCTCAACGCCTCATCGGTATAACGTGGCGTCAGGAGCGCTCGGTCAGTATCCGCTTCGAGGATCGCAGCGTCTCGCATTAACGGCAGAGGATGCATATCATCACTCCAAGGAACACCATAGTAGGAGTCGAATCCACGGCTCGTGGGAAGATATGGCGGCAGATGGCCTAAATGCCATTTTCCGATAGCCTTGGTGCGATATCCGCCACTCTTGAATAGGTTTGCGATTGTGACCTCATCGACATCCATTCCCGACTGCGAAAATGGCCAATAGACGGGTGCAGTGTGACTCCGCTGTGCGTAACGGCCAGTGAGTAAAGCCCCGCGCGCGGCTGAACAAATAGGATGACCGGCTGTACACCGTGTGAAGCGCATGCCACCAGCGGCAAGCTGATCCAGGTTAGGGGTCGGAATCTGCGAGCCATAGCAATGCAGGTCGCCATAACCAAGATCGTCGCAGAT
>JAEHJW020006793.1_pt1 | contig 13138 bp, 18 predicted proteins | sample 9271431 | NCBI WGS metagenome assembly JAEHJW02
CCTGACCTCGGCGGCCAAGTTCAACGCGCTCGGCAATGAGGGATTCAAGGCGATTCGATCCTCGGGCGGTAACGTCAATTGGAGCCAGCTGCGTCAGTTCATGTCGACCGGCGGCGTGGCGGCGCAAGGGCTCACGGATCAGGCTTTATTTGGCGAGATGGAACCGCTTATCGGCGAAATGAAGGGCGGCGGGGCCGGCCACGCCTTAATGACGGCATACTCGCGCATCAATGGCCTGCAAAGCCCAATGATGATGAACCACATTATGAAGCGCGACCTGTTGCGTTTCGGTCTATGGGATAAGAACAAGGTGGTTCTTGACAAGAATGGGCTTGTTAAGGATTTCATAGGCAACCCGCTCAAAGATGCTAACCGTTTCAGCAGCTCGCCATTCGAGTACTACATGAAGGACGTACTTCCCGCCTACGCCAAGGCCGGCATTACTAAGCCGCAAGATGTGTACCGCGAAAACGCAATCCTCTTTGGCAACACGGGCGGCAAGATGTTCAGCGTCATGTATCGCCAGCAGCACCAGATCGAGCTGTCGGTGGAGGCGCAGAAAAAGACGCTCGGGCTTGATCCGGCGTTGGCCAAGACGAAAGGCACATTGGCCGGTCAGCTGCACGATTATCACGCGCAGATGCAGACCATGCAGGCGCAGCTCGGCAGCACCATTCTTCCGATGTTGATCAGCGGCCTGACGTGGCTCAATCCGCAGCTGAAAAAGTTCGGCCAATGGATCGAAAACCACAAGACCCTTGTGAAGGGGCTGGTGATCGGCTTCGTCGCGCTGGGTGGAGCGCTGATGATCAGCGGCACCGTGCTGGCGGTGGCGGGCGCCTTCGGAGTGGTCAGCGGCGCGCTGGCTGCTGGCGGCGGCCTGTCCCTTGCGCTTGGTGGCGCCGCAACGGCGTTCGGCACCTTGACGACGATGGTCGGCCTATTCATGGCCGCCTACGCTGGGTGGAAAGTCGGCGGGCTCATCTACGACCACGCCCTTGCCAACAACGCGGCCGGCCGCGGCATCGGCGCTGCTGAGGCGCACATTCTCGCGTTTTTCGGCAACCAGGAAGCGAAGGATGCCATCGCTCGGGCGAACGGAAAGGGTCCAGTCAATCACACCGGCGACTTCCACGGATTGCCTGGAAGCGCGTCATATGCGGCATGGCAGAAGAGCCGGGGCGCTGCCACTCCGCCCGCGCTGCCGCGCGTGGCGTCGGTGGCATCCATGCGCATGCCGCCAGCCATCACCAAGACCCCGGCCGCTAACGAAGCACCCAAAGCCAGCCCCTACGTCGCGACCCGCAAGACTCAGACCGTGCAGGTCAATTCAACCCTGACCATGGACGGCCGCGCAGTCGGCAAAGCCGTCACGACACACGTCGCCAACGAAGCCGCTCGCCCGCAGTCGGGCCGCACCAACTTCGACCCCACGGCCGCCGCGCCGCCCATCGGTCTGAACTACGCATTCTGAGGTCGCTATGACGACACGCGTCACGCTGGGCGATCTGACGTTCAGCTATTTGGAAGTGCCCGAAACAATCCCATTCGGCGGCGAGCAGCGCCTGACGGTGCACGAACTGGTCGGCGGCGTGCGTGTCGTGGACGCTATGGGACGCTCCGACATGCCGCTGGCGTGGTCGGGTTACTTCCTCGGCGAAACGGCCTTGTCGCGTGCCCGCTATCTGGACACGCTGCGCGCCGCCGGCCAGGCGCTGCTGCTGACCTGGTCGGAGATGCGCTACCGGGTAGTGGTGCAGAGCTTCGAAGCATCGTTCAACAAGCCCTACGAAATCCCCTACCGCATTTCGTGCGTGGTGGTGGAGGATCAGACCGGGCCGGTGACGGTGGTCGAACAGGCGTCGATTGACGACCTGATGACCGGCGACATGGGGCTGGCGAGCGGGTTCGGCGGCTTGATCGGTGATGGCCCGCTGTCTACCTTGCTCGGCACGCTCGACACCGCCATTCGCGGGGTATCGAGTTTTGCCAATGCCGCGCAATCCACGATCAATGCCGTGATCGCGCCGATTCAGGCGGTGCAGGGGCGTGTCGGCCTGTTGATTGCCTCGGCGTCGAACTCGATCAGTAACGTAGGCACGCTGGGCGGACTGTTGCCGAACTCCCCCATTTCGCAATCCGTGGCCGCGCTCAGCCAGCAAGTCAGCTCCTTTGGTCAGCTGTCGCCGCTGTACGGGCTGCAGGACACGCTGGGGCGCATGAACGCCAACCTCGGCAGCGTGGCGGGCAACACGCGCACGCAGACGGTGGCCGGTGGCAACCTGTACGACATCGCGGCGAATGCCTACGGCGATGCAAGCGGATGGACAGGCATTGCCAAGGCCAACGGCTTGAGCGACCCGCTGGTGAGCGGCCTTCAGACCCTGAACATTCCGCCGGCACTCGATACGACCGGGGGCTTGCTTGGCCTCTAATCCGCCCCTTGCCGCCGCCCGCTGGCCGCGCGGGCTGGTGCGCGTGAACGGGCAGGCCGTGGCCGGCTGGGTCGAGTTGGAAGTGGATAACAACACCTATCACGAGGCCGACACGTTCACCGTGTCGTTCGCGCTGTCGCAGCTGGTGGCGCCCTATACGCCGGCATGGTTCGCCAGCCAGACAGCCATGTATGCCGAGGTCTTCATGGGCTTCCCGGCGGACCCTGACCACTACGGCACGGGCGACTTGATCAGCTATATCTACGGACTGGTGGATAGCGTGGACTTCGACCCGGTAGGGCGCACGCTGCGCCTTTCTGGCCGTGACCTGACCTCGCTGCTCATCGACGCCAAGACCACGGAAAAGTGGCCCAACCAGACCGCCTCGCAGATCGCGACCACGCTGGCCGGGCGCCACGGGTTGACGCCGGTCGTCACGGCGACCAGCACACCGATCGGCCGGTATTACCAGATCGACCATGTGCGGCTGACCTCGGCGACGACCGAATGGGAGCTGCTGACCTACCTCGCCGACTTGGAGCAGTTCCGCGTCTACGTGAAGGGGCAGGAACTGCACTTCGAGCCGCAGCCCGACCCGGCGAGCGCACCAGCCTACCCGCTGCAGTGGACGGAGCCGCAGGGCAATGTCGGCTACTACGCCAGCAACACGACGCAGATCAGCTTTTCCCGTGCGCTCACGGTCGGCAAGGGCGTGGTGGTGGTGGTGAAGTCGTGGAATCCGGGCCAGAAAGCGGCGTTCACGGCCGTCTATCCGACGAACAAGCCCACGAACAAGCTCACCGGCATCTCTCCGGGCGGATCGGTCGAGCCGCTGCAGACCTACTCCTACGCCATCGCCAACCTGACGCAAGAGCAGGCGCAAAGGAAGGCGCGCACGCTCTACAACGACATCATCCGGCACGAGATGCGGCTGTCGGCCTCACTTCCGGGCGACGACGTGCTTGACATCGCCCATGTGATCACCGTCACCGGCACCGGCACGGCGTTCGATCAGACCTACTACCCGCAGAGCATCGCGCGCCGGATCGGCATCGACGAGGGTTACACGATGCAGGTCAGTGCGAAAAACCACTCCACCGACACCAGCCTGATCCCATGACGGCCGCCCGCTTGTTGAACAGCCTCCGCGCGCAGGCGCAGATGGCGGGGCAGGGTCGCGGGTCGATGCGGCTGGGCCTGGTCACGTCCTACGACCCGGCGAAATACGCGGTCAAGGTCAGCATACAGCCCGATGCGGTCGAGACTGGATGGATTCCGCTGGCTGCGCAAGCCGTGGGCAACGGCTGGGGCATCCTCACGCCACCGGCCATCGGTGATCAGATTCTGGTGCTGATGCAGGAAAGCGACCCGGATGCCGGCGTGGCCGCATGGTGCCTGTTCAACAGCGTCGACGTGCCGCCGGCCGTACCCTCGCAAGAGTTCTGGATGGTGCACAAGACCGGCAGCTATCTCAAGTTCCTGACCGATGGCAGCGTGAGCATCAACGTGACCAAGAACCTGACCGCGACCGTCGCCGGCACCACGCAGATCACGGCAACCGGCGCGGTCACGCTCACAGCGCAATCCGACGTGACGGCCACCATTGCCGGCAAGCTGTCGGCCACCGCTACCGGGGCCGGCACGCTGTCGGCGTCATCGTGGTCGATCACCGGCAATGTGAGCCTGAACGGCACATTCACCGCGACCGGGACGGTCATTGGCAACGGCCACAACCTGAGCACGCATGTTCACGGCGGCGTCTCTACCGGCAGCAGCAATTCCGGCACCCCCATAGGCTGATGACATGGCAAGTTTGAACGACCTCGACCACTACTGGGGCGGCGATTTGAGCGCCACGCCAGCGGGCGATGTGCTGACCGCACAAGGCACCACGCGCGGCCAGCAGCGTGTATTGCGGCGACTTCTGACCAATCCACGCCAGGTGCTCGCCGACGGCACCGTGTTGCCGCCCGACTACCCGTGGCAGCCGACGTATGGCGCAGGCCTTCCGCGCATGATCGGAAGTACCGCCAGCGTGGCGGAAATCACGGCGGCGATTCGCGGGCAGATTTACCTGGAAGCCACTGTGGCGCGCCAGCCTGAGCCGGTCATTACCGTGACGCCGCTGCAGAGTGGCGTGGCGGTCAGCGTGAAATACAACGACACCACGACCGGAAGCCCGGCCACCCTCTCTTTCTCTGTGAGTGCATGATGGCATCCGTCAATTCCAAGAGCTTTACCCAGCTGGTTTCGGACTTCGCGGCGGCGGTTCAATCGCGCTCCGTCGCGCTGGCAGACTTCACCATTGGGTCTATTCTGCGCGCGGTCTCTGAGGCGACGGCCTCGGTGACGGTGTGGATTGAAAGCCTGATCCTGTTGCTGCTGCAGACCACGCGGGCCGCCACGTCCAGCGGGGCCGACCTGGACAGCTGGGTGTCTGATTACGGACTGACCCGACTGGCAGCCATTGCGGCGACCGGCAATGTCACGTTTGCACGCTTCACGCCGACCAGTCAGGCCAGCATCGCGCCCGGTACGCTGGTGCAGACCTCCGACGGCTCGCTGCGGTTCGCCGTGACGATTGACACCACCAACACCGCCTGGAACGCCGCGGCGAATGCCTACCTGATCCCTGCGGGGACGGCCAGCATCACGATACCCGTGCAATGCACCACGACCGGCACGGCGGGCAACGTGATCGCCGGGGCTATCTCGCTGATGTCCTCGGCTATCCCGTATGTGGACACGGTGACCAACGCGCTCGCGTTTACCAGCGGCATCGCGGCGGAAACTGACACGGCGCTCCGCGCCCGGTTTGTGAGCTACATCGCCAACTTGTCGAAGGCGACGAAAGCCGCCATCGGCTACGCGGTGACCTCGGTGCAGGCCGGCGTGACCTATGTGCTGGTGGACAACACCGATTACAGCGGCGCATCCGATCCTGGGTATTTCTACGTCGTCGTGAATGACGGCACCGGCCATCCGTCGGCGGGGTTTCTGACGCTGGTATCGAACGCGATTGATGCGGTACGCGCGGCGGGCATCCGCTTCGGCGTCTATGCCCCCGTCGCTGTCACAGCGAACATTGCGCTAACGGTTGGCATCGCCACCGGCTACGACGCCACGGCTACACGCGCGGCGGTGAGCACAGCGCTCACCGCCTATGTTGCCGCGCTGAATATCGGCGAAACGCTCTCCTATACCCGACTGGTGCAGATCGCCTATGACGCCTCGGCGGGCGTGAACAACGTCACCGGCCTGACGCTGAACACCGGAACATCTGACCTCACGGCGACGCAGCAACAATTGATCGTGCTCGGCACGCTGGCGGTGAGCTGACCATGACCGGCGACACTTCCGACATCTTCGCGCGGCTCAAGACCGCGCTACCGCTTCGCTGGTTCGGCACTGCATCGGATAGCGTGCCGGTCATCGACAGCGTGCTGTGGGGCATCGCCTCGCTGCTGGCGTTCGCCTACTCGCTGTACGCCTACGCCAAGCTGCAGACGCGCATCCTGACCGCCACCGATACGTGGCTCGACCTGATCGCATGGGATTTCTTCGGCGGAACCGTCGTGCGCAGTTCGGGGCAATCGGATGCCAGTTTCCGCGCGACGATCCTGGCCAACATGTTTCGCGCCAAGGCGACGCGGCAGGCTATCGCGGACATCCTGACGCAGCTGACCGGCGTGGCGCCAACCATCATTGAAACGTGGCGGCCAGCGGACACCGGCGCCTATGGCTCGCTCACGATGCCGACCTTCGGCCCGGCGGGCTACGGCGTGGCCGGCGCCTACGGCAACGAAACGCTGCCGTGCCAAGTGTTCATCACGACCGCGCCGGGGCTTTCCGGCATCACCAACGCCGATCTGTACGCCGCTGTCGATGCCACGAAAGCGGCCGGCGTCGAGGCATGGATTCGCATCACCTGATGACCACGCAGCAAAAAACCTTTCAAGCGCCTGCGGGCGCTTTTTTCATGCTGGAGACTTGAATGGATCGCCTGATCGTCTACCCCGCGCAAGTCCCGCTTGATTCGGACGTGCTGAACACCAACCGAAACACCATGATCGCGCTCGGCAAGCTGGCCGCCGCGATGTTCGGCGCGAGCAACGTGGCCGTGAACGGCCTGAACTGCACGCCCGGCACCGGGCTTGCGGTCAATATCGGCGCGGGCGAGATGTACAGCCTGCAAACCGTGGACGCGACCGCGTATGGCACGCTGGCGGCGGATACGTCAGACCAGATCGTGAAGCAGGGCCTGCAGCTCGGCACCGTGTCCGAAGCCACCCCGGCGCCCGCTACCGCAGGCCAGTCCATCGTTTACCTGATCGAGGGCCAGTATCAGGACAACGATGCCGTGCCTGTCGTGCTGCCGTACTACAACAGCGCCAACCCCACGCAGGCATTTGCTGGTCCCGGCAACAACGGCGTGGCGCAGGCCACCGAGCGCAAGGGCATCATCGCGTATCAGGTCAAAGCCGGCACGGCGGCCACGACCGGCACGCAGGTTGATCCGACGCCGGACGCTGGATGGACGCCGCTCTGGTTCGTGACCATTGCCAACGGTGCGACCAGTGTCGTGCAGGCCAATATTCGCCGAGCGGTCGGGCCGACGTGGATTTCGCCCGGCGGCGTGCAGCCGTGGACGGCACCGGCAACCGGCACCACGCTGACCGCTGGCGCGCGCGTGATTCCGCCGAACGAAACCGCCGCCGTGTCCTATCTGTTGCCCGCCTCACCGAACGACGGCGACGCCATCGAATGGCGACAGGGACCGACCTCCTTCAAGGTCAACTCGGTAACTTTCCAGCGGAATGGAAAAACGATCATGGGGCTTGCCGAAGACATGACGCTCGACCTCGCCAACGAGGGCGGCTCGCTCGTCTGGCGCGCAGCTACTTCCACCTGGCGCGTGTTCGCCAATTCCATTTCCGGAGTCTGATTCATGAGCAACTTTTCGCAATTCTTCGGCTCGGGCGGTTCGCTGCCATTCGCCAAAATCGAACCCGCTTACCTGACTGGCTTTGTCAAGAAGTTTCCCAGCGGGAACACCGTCATTCCCGTGCCGGGAACAAGCTATTATTTCAAGCTGCCGGACGCGAATACAACCGCTTCACCAGCGAATGCCACCCTTGTCGACAACTCCACTGGCACAGTACTTCGCACCTATACGGACGCCGAATTCGGCTCGGGTGGCACGTCAGGTTATCAAGCGTTAAACGCTTTTTTCCTTGACACGTCAGTATCGCCCGCGAATCTGTACTGTTTTGATTCGACATCAGGACCGACTGTTGGGTCTACGGGAATTGTATTTCGCACGCACATATTTCCTGCCAATGCAGCGGGGGCCACGACGACACTGACAGCCGCCGCCGGCTCCGTGCCTCTCGCAATTTCTTATGCCAAGCGCGGATACGCAAACAACTCCGACACTGGCAGCAAAGCCACGAACGGCGCGGGGTTCGTTTATCCGGACGGTCTTGGCAATCTCATTCTGCGCGCCATGGGCATAAACGGCGTCGGCAGTTCGCAGATCACGATCAACATGACCACTGGCGCGTGGACAAGCCAGGGGGCGAGCTGGTTCTCTGCGGCGCCCGCTGGCCATTCCGCCTATTACACGACGGCCAATGGTTTGATTGCATGCGGTGGCTTGATTGCCGACTCCGTTAGTTTCCTGTCTAACCCCGCTGCCTCATACGTTAATTTGTATGGCGGCTGCGTTGACCAGCTGGTGTCAGGCGGTTTTCATGTAGACACCGCCGAATTCAGCGGGCCATCGAGCGGATTTTCCATGATCCGGAGCAGTGGCGTTGTTCCTGTGCTGATCGGAACAAAATACATAGCTTATGTCTCTGGGCAAACGCTCAAGTGGTACATCAACAGCAACACGTCTGTTAACACCTGCCAGACATCAGTTGAGCCGAACCTTTATCTGCGAAGTGATGTTGATGCTTTGCTGTCCAGCATTAACGCCTATTACCAGTCGCGCTTTGGAGTCTAAAATCATGAAAATATCTGCTGCACTCTCCACAAACGCTGTTGGCGCCATTCAATACCCGGGCACCGCATCCGACTGGCAGGACACCGTGATAGAGGGTTCGTCCATCGTGGGCGAATACACCGGCCCGCTCTACCTCGCCGATGGCGTGACGAAGGCGTTCGCGTGGTCGGCCTATGTCCCGCCGACGCCGACCTATGGGCTGATCATCACGCCACTCGCGTTGCTTGAGCGGTTCCTGCCTGCCGAAGAGGATGCGATTCGCAACGCTCAGCCGTCGAGCGTGCAGATTCAGGGGCTGATGGATCGCATCCACCTTGCCAGCTTCATTGACCTGACCGCACCGAGCACGCAGGCCGGCATCAATGCGCTCGTTACCGCCGGCATCCTTACCGCTGCGCGGGCGGCGGCGATCCTCACGACGCCGGCTGCATGGATCGAATTGCCGGCGTCGGTGCAGGCGCAGTTCAGCCAGCCATGAAACGGCTACTCCTGATTCTGCTGGTGCCTGTGCTGGCTGCTGGCGCCATCCTTGCCCTGCTGCGCTACGTGTGGAGCGCCGCTTTCAACCCGGCGAAGGCGTGGCGGATCGCGCTCGGCGTCGACGATCTGGACAACGTGGCGCTGAACGGACGGCTCGGCCAGACGATCAGCAGTCGAGCGGCGTATGCGCGGCGCGCGGGACGCCGCTGGGGCTGCGTCCTGTGCCGGTTCCTCGACGGGATCAATCCCGGCCACTGCGACCGCGCCATGACGGCGCCTGATCAGAACCTTGAATCGCAGCCGCCTAGCACGGTGTAACCAAGTCCGCAAGGACGCAAATCCCTGAGGTAACCCCATGATTCGCTATCTTCTGATGGCGCTGCTCTTTGCAGTGCCTGTTTCCGCGTGGGCGCAATTCAGCGTTGAAGTCGGCGCGGGTGTAGCACATGCCGGGGTGCGATCCGATGGGACGTGGTATCAAAACAACCTGCCTCACACGATCGACTCCACCTCGGGCGCCGCAGAGCTTAACGTGCGCTGGCATTTCCGGCCCGATACGAGTCTGATCCTGGGTGTCGTTGACTTGGGCCGCTACAGCAGCGATTCGCAGGACAACCCCAACGATGCCGCCTATGCCGGGCACGTCAGCCTGCCGCTGGCGCACTACGCCGGGTCTGGCCGATTGTGGGGTATTCAGGCGCTGATCGAGCGCACCTGGGGCGATGCGTGGCAGATCGGCGTGAGAGGCGGCCTGCTCGCTTATCACGAAAGCTGGCGCATGGACGTGGCGAACTGGTACCCGTCCGATCCGGTAGGCACCGCGGTCTGGTACACGCCGCGCGCGACGGTGGGCGGCTACATGGTCGGGCCTGTCGTGCCGATCCATACCAGCGACCAGCGGTGGGCACTTGGCGTGATCTTCGGCGCTACCTTGTCGCATCGGGACTGGCCCGTGTCCGTTTCGCTGGAATACGTGATGGATGGCGCGAAGTTCAGTGGGCATCCTGGCGGCTGGCCGCCGATCTGGAAAAGCCATTTTGTCGCGCTGGTCAGCTATCGGTTTTGATGCCATCAAGTCGGAAGTCCATGACGGGTTTTACATGTCCGTGACGGTGTCCGTTATCGCGTGTAAATCCCCCTCGGCAGCCCGCATTGCTACGTGCCGAAACAGGCGTTTTCGTGTAAATGGAATCGCCCGAAACCCTTGATTCTGCAACATCGTTGCGTTGACTGTTAATCAGGGGGTCGCTGGTTCGAGTCCAGCTTCGGGCGCCACTTTCAAGCGGTACGTGTAAATCAGCGTGTAAATCAAGCGGCGCCAAAGGCATCACGGCGCATCTCGCGCTCCCACTCCTCGCGCTGCCTGTCTCGCATATTTGAGCCGTCGCCGTTAGGGCAGCACGTTCCGTTCACCATCTTTGCACTATCCCACTCCGCATCAATCCATGCGTGGATTTGATCGTGCGGTAACGGCGCCCCGTCCCCGGTTGTCGGAGCTCCACACCAGCCGCACCGGAATACTTCCATCACTTCCTCCCGGCCGGATCGACCGTCTGTAGTTCGTGGTCATAGTGTGCCGCCATGGCGTCCGTTTTGTGCCCGCTGGCCCGCTTTTTCTCGGCCAGCGTCCCCGGCGTATCGGTCACGCCGCGATGCTTCAGCCCGTGCAGCCCGAACCTAGCATCTGCCGGAATCACGCCCTCGGCGATTGCTACGGCCATCGAGCGCCGCCACGCGCTATTCAGCGCCGACTTGCTCAGGGCGCCACCATCCTCAGCCACGACCAGCGGGCGCGTCTCCTGCGCCCGGAATGACGGCCGCTTGAGCCAGATACGGGCGCGGCGAGCGAGCAGCCAGCTCCAAGCCTCGCGCAGCTCCGGGCACCAGCGCGTCATGTTGCCGTCGCTGCCCTTCACCCGGCGCACATGCACGCCTTCCTCGCTGGCGCTGGCATCCGTGAGCATCCGCACCTCAACCGAGCGCATGCGGCAGCGATAGGCGATCTCAGCCACGACCCAGACGTAGGGTGTTACTGCACCCTTTCTGCGACTTGGATACGCGCCACGCTCGCGCAGAAAGGCGATCACGGCCCGCGCGGTATCAGCCTCTGGCATCCGGTGCGCCTTGCGTTCCTCGGCCTGCTCGACGCCCTTGGCGGGGTTGCTGACCGCATGCCCGCGCTGCATCCCCCAGTTGTATGCCGCTGACAGGTAGCGCTTGACGTGGTTGGCCTTCGCCGGCGTCTTGCTGGCGATGTCGTCGACCAGGCGCTGCACCAGCGGCATCGTAATCATGGATCGGCGCAGCATGGCGAACGGCACGCCGAGCTTTGTCTGGTAGCGCTGCAATGCCTTGCGGCAGTAACGGTAATCGTCCTGTGTCGCGGCGGAGCGCTTGGCGAACTGTTCCGACGCCTCGAATACGCCGAGCATGTAATCCAGCGTCGAAGCGTCCACGCCGCGCGCCATCTCTACCGCCCGGTGCAGATCGGACATCAGCGCATCCGCCTGCGCAATCGGCTTGCTGCGCCTGCCATCCCGTAGCACGTACCAGTTGCGGTCACGCCGGTTCCAGTACACGCCGACCGGAAGCTTGCGCTGGTCGATATGGTCGGGAATGGTCGGGTCAGGCTTGCGCTGGCGCGGCATCACAGCACCCGTGCAGGGTCATAGGGCTCATCATTCGCCGAGGATACGCCAAGGCCCTTGTTGACCGCCTCAATCGTCGTCCAGGGGCCTTTGTCGCCGTCCAGTACGCGGATGCCATGCTCGCTTGCCCAGCGCCGGATAGCCGAACGCGAGCGCTTGCCGGATAGTTCGCGCAGCTGCTCGGTCGAGACGATATGCGGATTCGCGCTCACTCTGCCTTCTCCTTCTTGACCTTGACCACTGATGTGCCTTCGGGGTCAATCTCCGCTTCCACGCATAGCCTCCACGCGGTCGTGCTGCCGACTGCAAAAAGTGACATCGCAATAACCCAGTTTGGCTGGCTTTTGAAATGCTGCGACAACAACGGCCGGCAATTCGCCAGCAGGTAATACGGCGTGAAGTGCGTTGCAATGGTCACTCTGCCTTCTCCCTCTTCAACGGCCAGACGACCGGATACCCAAGCAGTTCGCCCAGCTCGCACATGGCGATCTGCGAGTGATAGCGGCCCTTGGCGGTGAACAGCTTGCGCGCGGCGGCTTCGATGGCGGTTGGGCGGCAATCTGCGCAGTACGCGAAAGGTGTTTCGTGGCGGCATAGTTTTGTGGTCACTCTGCCTTCTCCATCGGACGCATGACGATTTCCACCAGTCCAGTCTTGCCGTCATCAATCCATCGGAAAACATCGCCAACCTGAACCCACTTCGGTGTGAACTTCCCAGCGATCACGTCGCAAAGCGTCATCCATTGCAGGAAGTCGCGCAGCATCGCCTCGCGCTTTTCTGCAGGAACGGCCAGAAAATCCTTGATGGTTCGGATGTCGTAGGTGTCGCTCACTCTGTCTGCTCCTTGTTGCTTATCCCACGACAACGCAACTCCATCGCCTTGTTAATTCGCGTGCTTCCAAGCCCATCGCTTGCGAGAATGCCGCGCTGGCAGTGCGGGCATGACGGAACCATGGTGCGGCTGCGCCAGACCTTCTCGACCTTCTGCGCGGCCAGCAAGTGAATCGACTTCGCTTGATCTTCCGCAAGCTGCTTTTCCCTTTCCGTGATCTTGCTCATTTCGCGTTCCCACACCTGCGAAAAGTAGCCGAGCGCCCAATATGGGGACACCTGCTTGCCGCAGTCGTCGCAAGTGACGATCTCGCCCACGTCGTCGCAAGTGACATGCTGGTGACGGCAGGCGCCATTGCGCTGGAAATGCCGATCCCGGTTGCGAGTCAAGGCAAAGTCGCCGATCTGGATAATGTTATTCACTCCGCCTTCCACTCGCGCATGATTTCGTCGGCTCGCTCTATGATTGGCTCAAGCTCATACCGGAGACTCTCGCATTCCCGCATCGCCATCTCCAACGCCCTCAACCTGTGGGCGTCCTCTGGCGCATAACATGGCAACAGTAGGTTCACCTGTGCTTCGGTTATGTCATCGCCATTCCCTGCTGCGGACAGGACGTCTAGAAACCGCACAGGCATGTCATAGGCGCCAGCGGCTTGATACATAGCTGCCGCTAGGCTCTGTAGCCGCTTTGCTCGAATTGCGTCCTTTGCGTTCTGGGCGATTTCGGCGTGGT
>JAEHJW020003719.1_pt1 | contig 13136 bp, 21 predicted proteins | sample 9271431 | NCBI WGS metagenome assembly JAEHJW02
AGCAGTTATACGCAAAACGCCCCATTTCCCACCTATCAAACTATTTTCAAAACCCGTGAACCTTTTCCCCGCTTCACTCGTCTTACTATATGTGATAGGTTGTTTCTCCTTGGCTCTATGGTAAAGGGGGTTGTTAGCTACTCCCCCCTCATAGAGTTTCTAGTACAATCTATTAACATTAAGGAGATATAAAATGTCAGCAGAACCTCTATTATCCCAATTGCCCGGTTTTCACTGGGTATACCCCAACCAGAAGGTTGAAAACCGTGTTTATAAAGCACGATATGCAACAGATGGTGAAATAGCATTATCCTATAGACAAGTTCGGGCCATATACAACGCGGGCGCGGGCAAAATGGCTCGTTTAGTAGCAATAGCGCGTTCATTAGAACTCCCCGTCAAACTATCCAACACAGGTAAAGAGTACGGGGGTAAGACTAAGCTAACCATAACCGTCAAGGCCAAAGACCTTCCCAAGCTAACCGAATACGTAGAGATACGTAATCGGCTTAAAACGCAAACGTCTAAGGGCACAGTGGCTGTAAAGGGGTTGTTACTTGCTTCAAACTCCAATGACGCCGGAGTTATTGGGTGGAAAAGCGTGGCTTCATCTAGCGAACTGATTAGTTTAAAGGGTACACGGCAAATAATAAAGTACGGCACTTCTAATGTCACTGAGTATGCTATTATCGAGTGGGCCGACAAATGAAGCCCAAATATAACAGTATATTCACGCATGACTATGTCACGTGTAAATCCCTTAAAATGGCAACGTTTGATATTGAGACATCGGATGATAAAGGCCGTACAATAGAGGGTTTTAATTATTTCATTGAGGGGGCTATTTACAACCCAGAAAAGTACGAGGACGTCCAATATTTTTCTACATTAGACGAATTAATTGACGAATTATTAAAACAGGTCAAATATACTGTATATGCGCATAATGGCGGGGGATTTGATTTTAAGCATATTATTCCAAATTTAATTAATAGGCTAAATAAAAAAGAGATAAAATCAATAATTCCGTTAATTCAAGGCGAAAACAAATATATCCAGATAAAAATAGAACTAAACACAAAATCGACTAAATCCCAAAAGAATAATGATTACGTAATATTACAGGATAGCTACTCCTTTCTTAATATGTCGTTGGCGGCGGCGGCCAAAGCGTTTGATGTACCAACCCAAAAAATGGATAGTCCAGTGGGAGTTTATACTCCTTCTAGGGATAGAGAATACCTAAGGGCCGATGTTATATCCTTGTTTGAGATTATGGTAACTGCTCAGGATATGTCTAAGGAGTTGTTTGATACTCCATTGGGCATAACTGCAGGTGGAACGGCTATGAAGGCCTGGAAGCGTTCCCTTAAGGCTAACGGTAAGGAACCGGAACTAATATATTCCAGACAGTATGGTGACGGTATCGCAAGCTTGTATCATCTAGCATATAGTGGAGGGGCGGTTATTTGTCCATACTCCAACATAAAGTTTGAGAACGTAACACAGATAGACCTTAAGGCGGCCTATCCCGGCGCTATGCGTACGGTAGGGGTGCCCAAAGGGCCTGCTAGACTAACCGGGGAATATAACGGGCTACCGGGGGTTTATCGCTGTAGAGTAAACATCCAACCCGACAAAATGCCACACTCCATAATAAGGGGTGTTCAACCAGACGGGGTAACATCTTCTTATGGGCACGGTGAATTTTCTACGGTCATAACTCATATCGAGTTGGAGTACCTTATAGAACTGGACTGCGAAGTAGAAGTGATGTGGGGATATGAGCATCCGGAGGGAATGTTTTTCCCGTTCAATTCGTTAATCAACAAAATAGAAAAACTAGAGACTGAACAAAGCGAATTCAAACCTTTTACCAAAATATTAAGAAATGCTTTATACGGTAAATTCGGGACAAAATATATTAACAAAGAATTTATTATTTCCACAACCGGTAAAGAATTATCAGACGAATATTATAATATATTGGAAATAAATGGCGAAGAAATACCCTTTTTATATGCACGTAATAAAGAAAATACATCCGATTATATTGCACATCACTGGGCGGCGTATATTTGTGCGGCGGTTAGAATACAATTACACAGGGCAATAATGGATATTGGACCGGAAAACGTGATATACTGTGACACGGATAGCATTCATTACGTAAATAATAATCAGGAAATAACGATTAATATTGAGGGTAAAAAATTCGGTGAATTTACCACTGAGGCCGTGGGGTTAACCGAAATTCCACTAGGCCCTAAATTTTACGTAAAGTTGATTAATGAGCTTATATTTATAAAGCACAAGGGCTACTGCCCAAAGAACAATGATGAACTGGGTAAGCAGGAGTTTATAGACGCGATGAACGGTAAAAGGCCAAAGTCGTTTAAAATGAAATCGTTGTGTAACATGAAGAGTGTTATATCCAACATAGGCAAGGACGATGTACTGTTGGCTAGGGAACTGAATAGGGGTATTACCGACGTAACAAATTCGGTTAAGACTACCTTGAGCAAAACACACTTACCTAAGTGTTTTAGTGATATGCCTCACGGGGCGTTGTTGCAACCATTATATAAACTAGACCACGAGACCATGTTTTTTGTGGACACGAGGAAGAAACAATGATAAAGGTTCCGTTTAGCGAGTACCAATACAGGGTTGTTGATGACATGTTGGAATACCACGAAAAAATTATCCAGCGGAGAGAAACAGACCCGGACATAAGGACCGGCATTGAGCGTGTTATGGAGGATTTGCACATAATCTCCTCTTTAGAAGATATACACCAAATATCGAAGGATATAGTTAACGAAGTAGTAAAAATGCTTGACACTATTATCTCAAACGAAATTGATGCACCCGAAATAAACTCTACCCTTCAGTGTGTATACGAAATTACAAAAGGTGTCTATTTTGATATATTGTTTTGGATATATGGTAAAAACGATATGAGAAAAGATAGATGGGAGGAATTATCCGTCAACATGCTACGTGTAAAAGTAATAAAAGAAGAGGAACTGTGATATAATGGGAAATATAATTTGTTGTGGAATTTTAATATTCGATACCGTTCTATTATCGTTGGCATTATACATGGACTATAAGGTGTTAATAGTCGGAGGGAAGCATGATACACAATCCGTTTGACCAAAACGCGCAAATTACTGATAACCTTACTCCCATGGGGAACAAACTGGTAAATCTGGATACGTCTATGATAGACAACAACCAGACTATTGTACGGCCTAATGAACGTGTAAGGTTTGAGGCGGGTGCGCTACCCGGCCAAAAGTTTGGTTCACAAACGGGGGAAGCTTTCAAGCGCTACGACGTTATGCTCACAATACCAGCGGCGTTATCCGATACAACACCCGGAGGATGGGGGCAGGGCACTCTTGTCAAAATACCTGTAGACTTGTCGCATAACTATGTTGTAATGCACGGCCCTGTTTATGCTTCGAACGTATCGCCTACTAACAGAGGGTACGTTTGCTTGGATTTAACACCTCCTTCCTGGATACCCGGCGAGGCGGGCAATTTTGGTAGCTACACTACTACCATTGGAATGTTCTATGCCACATTTGCCAATAGCGCCAATTCCACAACCAACCGCGTAGAAGGGTTCGTTCCTATGATGAGACACCGTACGTATTACGCCTGGGTTGCAAGCACCGGGCAGGGTTATACTAGTACGGTAAGCCTTCTAGTATCGTTTACGGTAATGACCGTTGGGAAGGCTGACTTGGTAGGATGAATGTAAATACCGTTGTATTAGAACTAACACAGTTGATTATTGTGCTAGGTACGTGGTTTAGTACTTATTCTAGACTAACCAACCAGATAACAGCGTTGGAGACGAAAATGGATTTAGTGATGAAAAAACTAGGAGGTATTTAATGCTAGAAAAGATTATGGAAGTTTACCGACTCATCTCGTTCTTAACTTCGAACAGTGGCGAGTTGGCAGGTGTAGGGGAGGTTTTGTCTGAACTCGTTATTGAGGTAGAAAGCGCTGTTAAAGCGATTGGGCATGACCCTGTACAAGTTCTACAGTCCTTTGAGGGAGTTAGCACTCCTTTAGCAACCGATGTTACCAAGATAGTATCAGAGGGTGACGCGTTGAGAACGGAACTAGATAGTATATGGGCTAATCTTCACGAAGTGCTTAAATCACTAGGTATCGCTAAAAAGTAGGAGGGGGTCATGGACGATGGAAGAAAACTCAAACTCATATCAGGAGACGGAGAAGGTGGAGGAGGAGGAGGAGGAGGAGAAGATAGAGGACAGCCTGGAAGCGGTGAAGGAGGATATAGCCAAGTCGGAAATCCAGGAACCTCTGAAGGGGAGTCTGGAGGTTATGATAAACCGGATGATACATATATTGACACTTGCTTCAGAGAAGAACCACAAGAACCAAAACGAGGTAGAGGAAGACCGCGAAAAACCGAACTTGGTGGTAGTGGAAGCGATACACGAACCAGACCCGTCGAAGTCAGAACGAAAGCACCTAGGCCTTCTGTAAAGAAGAGTAAGGTCATCACGGAAGGTACGCGAGACTTCCTAGCAAACGGTATTTTGTTTATTACAGGGTTTATAGCGGATAAACAGCCGTTGATACCAAGGGAGTTTGATATAGTTCCCACAACGGCCCTACAGGATGTTTATAGGCTTACTCCAGAAGAGTGTTATCAATTGGTAGATGGAATATGCGAACTAGCCCCGTATATTCCGGTTGAGAAGATTGAGAAGTATGCGAAGTATGCCCCGTTGATAACAGCGGGGGCGTGTATTGGTGGTGTAGTGGTGCCTAGATATATGGCGCACCAAAACATAATGAAAGCGTGGTATTCGTATGAGCAACACATACAAGGACAGACTGGATTTGGCAACCAGCAAAATAGTGGGGCTAGTACCCCAAAACCAACGCCCTTTCCTGATGGCCCTTCTCCATGGAGTTCACACTAAAACGGAGGCGGATTGTAAGGTCCGTGTAACACAGCTTCAGAGTATGGTTATGGCAATGAATATGGAACTATACGAATTTGACCGTAGCGAACGTACAGATTATGCGGTTTTTGTACGGGGAATGATGGATACTTTAACTGGGGGAATTTTAGGCAAAAATCCTATGATGAGTGCTATGCTCAATGCGGTTCCCAAACCGAACGATAACCAGTCAAAGCAAATCATAGAAATGTTAAGAGACTATCTAGTAGAGTTAGAAAGCGTGTTATGGGAAAACGATGAAGCAGATAAACGAGTTCTGGCGTAAGGACGGTAGAACCATAATAGTAGGCCAAACAGGAAGCGGTAAGAGTGTAATGGCAAAACAGTTATTACTATCTACCGAACTGTGGCCCGTTGTTATTGTTGACACCAAACACGAAATAGAACTTGATGATAAATCATTCCCTATAGCCCAAACAATGGTTGAAGTTAAGAGACTGTTAAATCGCAAGGTGCACGGAATAAGGGTTAGACCTTCACCCGAAGATCTTAACGAAGTTGAATATTATAACGAGTTGTTCAAGATAATCTATGACCATAAGAACGTTAGGTTATGGATAGATGAACTACTGGGTTGTGTACGCGGCCCTACTTCATTTCCCTATTATCTAAAGGCCCTTTATACTCAAGGGCGTTCTAGAGGGTGTGGAATACTGGCGTGTACACAGCGTCCTTCTGGTGTACCTTTATTTACGCTGACCGAAAGCGATGTATATTTGAAGTTTCGCTTAAGAATGCAGGTAGACCAGAAGCGGATGAGTGAGATGATGGGTAACTCGGTGTTAGAACCAAAAGACTATCCCAAGTCGTCGGTTCATAATGACGTTCATTCATTTTATGCAATGAAGAACGGTTCGGAACCTGTGGAGCATATAATTAAAATGGAGGCAGATAGATGATAGGTACGCCAAACCCGTTCAACGTCTCAGGTTCTAAACTAAACCTGAACCTGAACAGCGGAAGTCCGTTTGTACCCGCTAACTCCAACCCGGCTATGGGAGGGGATATACTCCCCGGCCCCGGTCTAAAGGGTGGATGGGGCGGAATTACGGGCGTTATTGTTTTGATCGTTGCAGGGGCACTTCTCCTACACCTTCTTCGTGATGGTAGGGATATTGAAGACCTTGTAGTTAACTGGTTGTACGTTGCCTTGACGGCAACGGCAGGGGTATCACTGTACAAGGTGATATTCCTACGTTGGAACATTCCATTTTTCACCGAAGTTGCGCACTTCGTATAGGAGAGGTTAATTATGGCTGGTTTAAACATGGTTACTCAGGCACAGGTGCAGTCACCCGGTCTTGCTTCGTTTCGCTCTGCAACAATGAAGCAGATTACTACCGGTGGGTCATTCACCTTTACTAGCTTGGGTAGCAACACGCAGTTTAAAGTACCCGCGACGGGATATCTATCCCGGGTGCGTCTACTTGTTCAGGGCACTATAACAATTCCTGCTACGCCCACTGGTAGCTGGATTTCTTATCCTTTCCTTCCACACGGTCTGTTTTCTAACATCTCTACATACACTTCGGAGAATGCACAGATTGTTAACACAACCGGACTTGGTCTACTTGTTCAGGAAATTACCACTGCGGTTGCTACCAATCCCCTTGTAGACCCGATTAGTGCTAATAACACCAACAACAGGGCCGCGCTGTATACTGCACCTTCAGGTGTACTTACGGCTGGAACATTCAACATTAACTGTCTGCTTGATGTAAAGAACTTCACAGACGATAGTGCTATGTTGGGCCTTCTTAACGCACAAACCGTAGATACCTCAATCTATATCAATGTCGCTCTGGCCAACACGGTTACGACGGGTACGGCGCCTTCGGCGGTTAATATTACTGTTACCCCAGTATACGAGTTTTTCTCTGTACCTAACCCACAGGTTGCGCAACAGCCTGACCAGAGTTTTGCTCACCTATTTCTGGAAGAGTTCTATCCTGTAGCTTCCAACGGTGCTATTCAGTACAAACCCGCTGTAGGCCCAATCTATATGAGCCTTAAGGGGTTTGTAGAGAACAACGGCGCACCTCTGGCGCCTTCGGCGTTTGGCAACGTTGGCATTACCTACGCACAGACCATTAGTCCTTATAGTGAGCCGTACTTCGCTCATGTTGGGCGGTACAAGCACTATTACGGACAGGTTCTACCGGACGGTATGTTCTGTTGGGACCAGACACTTGGTGGAGGGTTCCCTTACGTTGACAATAACCGTGACCTTCTAAACACTTCACAACAGTCCGACTTGTATCTGTCCTTTAACTTCAGTGGTGTCACTTGGGTCAATGGCGGTATCCGGGTTTGGAAAGAAATGCTAGTGGCAATGGTGTAGCATGTTAAACGACTACCGTACACCTTCATTAATGATAACAACCCTGTTGGTTTTGGGAGTTTGGGTTATAAGGAACCGTTACGGTTCACTATCACAGGCACTCACAAACGTGCCGGGTGCTACGCGTACTAGTGTAACAGGAACGGCGTTTGAACCAGCCATACAGTCGTCTGGTTCGGGTTCGGGTTCGGGTTCTAGCCTAACTTCTACAGCAAGCGGAATAGGCACTTTAGTAGACGTTGGAAGTAACATTGCGAAGGTGTTTGGACTATGAACTCTTCACAACAGTTAACGGGGCTTATAATGGTCTTGGCGGGGACGGCTCTCCTGTATACATTTTTTACAGGAAGCCTACCCAACATACTAGCGGTCTTGAAAACCAATCAGGTACCGGTTACCCCAACGTCTGCTCAGGTTAGTGGGCTATATGGCGCACAGGGAAACACCGCAACGTCTGGTGTTGTCAATTCAATTCTGAACCTGTACAACAGCGGCACGCAAATATCGGGGGTAGGTAATACTCTTCCGCAGGGGGCGATAGCGTGATTAATACATACGAGTGGGTTCTTATAATTCACAACAGTCTCTACTTTCTTATGGGTTTTATCACTGCAAAGTTTGTAGAACTTGTTAAAGACGTAGAGGGTGGAGACAAGAAATGAACTGGATAGGGTTAGGCACGGGGGTTGTTTCTAACTTCGGGGGATGTAGAGACAGTATGAGCGGTTCGTATACCGCATGTGGTGAGAGGTTAACAACGGTAGATAGTAGTGGTAATTGTAGTGATACTTCGGTTGCGGGTACTAACTATTGTTCTCTTCCTACAGCGGTTTGGGTGAAGTATGGACTACAGTGTGGTAACCCTGTCAGGTTTGTGAGGAACGGCGTAGAAGTTATGTGCTATTTGGCTGATAAAGGCCCCGCGCCTAATCAAGTACCTAACAGGATAGCCGATATGTCCCCCGGCGCATTTGCACAACTTACAGGTAATTTGGGGTTGGGTTTGGCAGATAATACTACTGTATTTGTTGATACAGGTAATACGAACGGAGCGGCTAATTACGGTCAACCCAATTCAACAATATTACCGTCTGATACACCGTTAGGAGGGTTAGGACTTTCTATGACACCCACAAGCTCTAATGGCGGAGTAACGTTGTTTGGGATGACGGCACTAGACCCATATCTCAAACGTCTTTTAATCGCTCTTTTGCTATTGTGGATAGTTACCTTCGCCTTACCATATAAGGAGGGTATTTATCTTCCTTGGTTAGCAACAGCGGGTTTCTTACTTCAGGATGGAAACTTCAGCATCCTAAATAGAGTAACCAAATTCTTCAACAATCCAGGCACTTAAGGAGGCCAAGATGAATACGCGCATTATCGTACCGATTATATTGGTGGTTGCCGCTTACTGGTTCTATACGAAAGGTTAGGTGATACGAGATGGATGATGTAACTAAAATCATTGCAGGGTTCACAGGGGCCGTTCTAGTGGCCCTTGTGGTTACCAACGGGTTCGCGTTCGGTAACATTATTAGCAGTGCAGGGAACGCCTTGAGCGGCGTTTATGGCACTATTCTAGGGCGCGGTTCTACTAGTGTTAATCTAGGACTTCCGACTTCGTTCGGCGGTTCTTCATCTAGCAACAGTGGCACTATAGCGTAATGGACGCCAAAATTTCTAGCATGTTGTATGGGCGAGTGGTTATGCTAGATAGACCACTTGCACCTTCAAATGCTTATTCGAAGCAGGATATAATGCAAGTCCAAAACACCCAAAACATAGCGGTTGCTAGACTGCCGGGAATGACTAATATTTTTAGTAGCACACTCCCAACACCAGCATCTACTAGAATTGTTAAGGGTGCTATTATACCTGTACCAATGACTACTAGCGAAATAATGAACCTTCCACCCATTACGTGGTTGGGTAATTAAGGAGTGTGATATGGGAGAGGGAATTACACAAAAGATTTCCTCTCTTCCAAACTCTGTAAAGATTATTGGAGGAGGGGTTATACTTGCGGCCATTATCTACATATATAAGAAAACGAAGGGTGCTTCAACAAGTACCGGTTCGACAACTACTGCGGCGCAACAGGCACAATTGGCGGCAGAACAAGCGGCTCTCTCTCAGTACCCTACGGTCAACAATAGCGGTACTACCGGCTCTGGTCTGTCTTCGGCTCAATTATCCTCTTTGGGGACTGACCTCAGTAACTCCTTTGGAACTCTTGGTCAGCAGTTACAAGCGGCCATTAATCCTCTTACAGGAATTCCGGGGGCTGTTAACTCTACTGTTTCGGGAATTAGTACTGGCCTTCAAAGTGGTTTTACCGCCATTACCCAAGGTTTAGGAACGTTATCTTCTCAATTGACCGGTGCAATGGCTAGTTCTCAAACTGCCCTGTCGGGGCAATTGACTGCACAAACCAATGCTATGCAGAGTATGTTTACTAGCCAAGACCCTGCATGGTATTTTCAGATAGGCATGCATTCCTTGGCTGACTGTATTCAAAGTGGCAACGTTAGTCAATGGTGCGCTAATACAATAGGCGCCAATGAAGCTTCGCGCAATAACGTTAATTTCAATGACCCAAACGCTATCAAACAATATGTACAGACTACATATGGTTCCTGCACGAGCGGGGGCGGATATGACCCTGTATGTGTGGGCAAGAAGATAGCGCAACAGATAGGGTATGGAGGATAATATGAGTTTTAGAACATGGTTAGATAACATATGGTTCAAATGTCACTCTATTGAAGACAGGCCACAGTTCTTCCAACAGACGGCTTCACGTGACGGGCGTATTGTCACGCCCCTCATAAACGATAAGTTCTTTTATGACCAAGGGCTACAGGGAATGCGCATAGGGAACCTCATTCAACCCCCGCCTAGATTGGGTTTGGGTAATCCCGTATATCTTCTAAATCCAATGGCAGTCGTTCCTGCACCTTCAAATCAGGGTTCTGTGGTTAGCTATTCCAACCCGCAACCTAATCCATTACCCGGCCCTAATAGGCAAATGAAGGTGGAAGACAATACCCTGTTCTCAGGGGCTAATTGCTCTACTTGTGGCAACAAGTCGTACCCAGTTAACGGAACGTATTTTCTACCCTCTATAATAGCGCCGCCGGTAACCTCTCCACAAGTTACAAACACAGGTAGTTCCGTTCAGGGAATGACGGGCAATACAAGCACAAACACAAACACGGCTACTTCCAATGGAGGAGGAGTAGGTTCAAGCAATAACGCAACCACACAAACTAATACCGGAAATTCTTCACAAACGGGTAGTGGCGGGGCACAACCAACATCCGGCACGGGGTCTTCTAGTTCAGGTTCGGGGTCAGGCCCGGCCACACCCTCCTCGTCTTATTATCCAACAGCCGGGGCGCCTTGGTATCAGAACGCACAATATACCCCTGTTCCACAATCATCGGCGCCGACACCAAACGCCGGGCTATCTAGCGGTAGTAGAGTAGGAATGACGTCTGCCGGCTCATTAAACGTTCCAAGGGGTTTCTAACATGACTTCCGGTCCTTCAAACAACAATAGCCAATTGGGACAGAATATAGCTTCCTACGCAACAGGTACCACTAACTCGTTAACACTGGGCACTTCTGGTATGGGGGTTGTAACACCCACTTCTATACCCGGCGCCTTGGGTTCGGTGTTTGGCGACTTGTTCGGAAACTGGTCAAACACGTTTGGAGGGCCGCAAACCCCTTCTAATCCCCCGTCGGTTACTGACCCAAATCCGTGCCCTGCGTTCTCATTAAGTGACCCAATGCCTTCTATATCGTGCACATTCAGAACCGATGTGGTATGGTTCGTTGAAATAACACTAATCGCTATTGTTATAGTCGTTGGTATATTCCTCATGATAGAAAAAACATCAGTAGCCCAAACAACCTCTGACGTAGTCAAATCGGGCGTTAAGGGTTATGTGGCAGGCGCTAGCGGCGTAGAAGGTGCTTCTATGGTGGCGGGTAGTGCGCACGTACAGAAGAGATTGGCGCAAGGCACAGTACATTATGAGAACGCCAAAAAGGAAATAGAAGAAAACAAAAAGAAGGAAGATATCAAAAAGTTATCTCCACCCAAAGAAAACGACACTATTAACAAGATAGCTTCACGTGTAGTAGAGAAACGTAAGCAAGCACTCGCGCGTAAATTAACTAAGGGTATAGAAGACCTCAAGAGAGACTCCCCAAAGGGGGAAGTAAACGAATTTAACGTGATAGACACCCACTTCAAAGAATTTAAGGAGAAAGCTTCAGTGGAAGAAATGAACCGCATGGTTGACCTTTATCATAATGCTTCAGTCGCTAGGGTGCGATATAAGAACTATTACAAAATGGTGGAAGACTTGGACAAACAACTACTGAAGATAGGAAACGATACCACAAAAACGGCAGAGTTCGCGGCGTTGTACAACAAAAGACAGTCTGTCGGTAACGAATTAGAAAAGTACGAAAACGATTATAAGGCCGCTATAGTCGATATCAAGCTTCTGGCAAACACGTTTCCTAAGGAGGAGTAATGCCGAATATTACCAACATACCTCAGTGTGGTTCTGGTCTTGTTACCGCCTCTTCGACTACTAGCGGGATATTCACATGGGAAGTTTTTGATAGTGGTTCCCCCGTTGCTAACAGTACTACTACTAACGGGTGGAATGTAACCGGGTTGTCGAGCGGTAATTGTACCGTATCTGTCCCCTCTTCGGCCGCTATATCCAGTCTATATGACGTTATATGGAACGTAAGTGGGGTTTATAACGAAGGGCTGTTTGGGGTAATTCCGGGTACTTGCCCTCAAACGTTTGTAAACAAGAAAACAATAGACACCATGTTTTTGTATAAAGGAGTTCTGTCAATGCTAGTTCCATACAACTCACAAAACGTTATCGTTGACTTGAGTAATCCAACTGCCGTTAGTTTTGACCTTGGCACTTGGGAAACCACATATATAGGGTTGATATGTTCTACACCCTCTAACGTTACTTCTTCGGGGTTCTATCCACCCGACTATATTATCAGCCTTCTAGGGCAGGCCCCTATACAGGTTAATTCAGGCACAACGGCCTATGTCCCCGTACTACCCAACGTGCCTGTCAAAGGGACTATCAACCTTGTTAACATTTCTACTAAACCAACCGTAACAACACCCGTAATAATCAACTTAACATCATACCGATAAAAATAGAGGGCTAAGGATAAACCATAGCCCTCTTATACTGCCCCTTATATATTAGTTCGTTAACGCGGTGTTTGGACCTACATATCTCACTTTATATTTAACGAAGCCTTTATCATTAATCCCCGCATTTGTCACCTCTACACGAATATGTTGTCCAATCAAGTGTTTAGGTAACATCTTGTTTTGGCCGAAAATATCACGTGCAATGTTCTTAAGAATAAAATCCAATTTACCTTCTAGTGGGGTAGACAACCAACACAGGAACCCGTATTTAATTGATTTAAGTTGCCATACAATTGTCTTTGTTCCATACCTGTTAATGTCCGGACTGCCATTCATCACTTCACAGTCTATTACGGCTACACCTTCTACACTTTGATAATGGTATCCACGTTCAGGTGAAGGGGTGATGAAAACGTCGTCCAGGTCGAATTCTAGATTACTCATGTTATCCTCGTCATGTAAGTTACGCACATATAGTAAGACGAGTGAAGCGGGGAAAAGGTTCACGGGTTTTGAAAATAGTTTGATAGGTGGGAAATGGGGCGTTTTGCGTATAACTGCT
>JAEHJW020009717.1_pt1 | contig 13134 bp, 12 predicted proteins | sample 9271431 | NCBI WGS metagenome assembly JAEHJW02
CCATGGCAGGCCGGTTGGGCTTGGCACCAGCAGGATTGATTCAACATCTTGGGTCTGACCATCCGCCGCTGTCCGCCGCCGCGTCACGCGGGTTGCCATCCTGTCGCGCACGAGCGGGGCAAGGTCGGTATGAAGCGGGACCGCAAGAAGCTCGTCGGTCTTCTGCTGGCGCAGCAAAATGAACAATCGGCCGTCACGCTCCATGATACGTGCCGTCGTCATCTCCAGCCCGTCGCCCGGGCGCCGGGCGGTGTACACCAACAGCATCAGCGCCAATCGCAGTGATGCGGATGCGTCGGCACAGAACGCTGCACATTCCGCGCGGGACCAAACTTCTGTCCGGGACGGTGTAGCAAGCATTTCGGGCCGCAATGCCGGATTGTCGCGCATCAACCGCAACTTGACCGCATAGCCCAGCAGAATTCGAAAGAGCGCCAGAATTTGATTGGCTTTCCGGGGCTGACTGGCGAAGCCGGCTTTGATGTCCTCGATCGCTTCGGGGCCGAATCGTCGGAACGGCAGATCGCCGTAGCGTATCCGCATCTCGTCAAGGTAGCCGCGATAGAGCTTTTGGGTGCGGGGCGCGAGCTTTGTCTTAAACTCGGGCCGAGCGAGGTAGCGTGTAATGAGGTAGCTTACACTGTTTGCGTCTTCCCCCGCGCGCTGGTCCGGCGGCTTTACCGCGGCGATCGCGATCTCCCGATCATGACCGAGAAATGCTTTGGTTTTACGGTCGTAGAAATACTCCAGCTCAGTGCCGTCAGCGCGCCGTTTCTTAACGACTTTAAGCCCGCTTCCTCTCGGCCTCGCCATTGCTTCTACCTCTCCACGGATTCGGTCCTGGTGCCTCTGGCTCGACGAGCTGCCCGATGCCGGAGTCCCGATCCGCCGCCGCGTCGAGCGCCAGACGGTCCCACGTCAACCGGCCACCCTTTCCACCACGTCGGCGCGCCTGAGGCCAGTGCTCTCCATCAACCTCGTCATCGAATACATCCGGGCTGACCCCAACGTAGCGGGCCGCCTCGTCGCGAGAGAGATAGCGAGGCCAAAAGGGAAGTGCGGCCAAAGGCGCGCGGCGCTCAGACATCCGTCACGTCTTCACGCCTGCTGGCGGAGAGTGACGCGGTCCATGCGTGATTGCAATGGCTCGTTCGATCGCAATGCCAGCGCCAAGATCGCCGAGCACAGCCCTGACACCACGCAGTTTGGTCCGGAAAGGAGATATTTCTGGATCCTTGTTAATTTGACACGAAACCCGTTTTGGTGGGTTGACGCACAACCGTTGGTTGGCAGATACGAATCCTCGGAACCCTTCCTTGGAGATGATGACTTGGCTGAGCACCGTAAACGCCTCCCTAGCGCCAGGGGTAAATTGTCTGATATTTCGACAATTATTGCAAGGGATAAAGTTCGATCTTTTCGACAAGGATTAACAGAGCGCCACCCCCTTCCCTCATATGGGGCCGCCGGCGCGGTTCATGGCCGGGGGTCGATCAGATGTATAAGTGCAAGATAGTACCCTTATCGCCCCTGCGACTTGGCGGCGGGAATTTGCAGGGTCATCGAAATGGCCTCCCGGCGCCGGTCGTCCAGAGCTCGCCAGAAAGCCAGCCAGGAAAGTTCGTCGGAATCATCAATGATCTGAGTCACCAGTGGACCACCCGGTGGGCACCGCCGGCCCACAAGCCAGTCCAGAGGCACCTTAAAATAATCAGCGATCGCGACCATGGACTGGAACCCAGCGCTCGCCCCGCCCGATTCGATGCCGGCGATCGTTGACCGGGACAGGCCGATCTCGGCCGCCAGTTCATCCTGCGTCAGTCCGGCGTCCTTACGAAGCCCGACGATACGGCGACCGATGTTTTTTGTATTGGACATCACTGGCTGTCTATCGGGGCCGGCCATGTGGTGTGTCGATTTCTTTGACACGAATCCATTGACAGAATTGTTGTAAAATTAGACATTTGGCGAATGCACGTTCGCACCCTCCTCGAGAAGGCCGGTGGCCCAAGGCAACTGGCGACCCTTTGCGGGGTCGCCAGGACCACCATTCTTGGCTGGGTTCGAACGAACACTATCCCGGGCCATCGCGTGGCGCATATCAGCGCCATTCTCGATTTGCCGATCGAAGACGTAATCAAATTGGTGCCGCCGCCGCGATCAAGGGTTGGACACCCACGGCGCCGACCGCGCTCCTTGCCAACGGCGCAACAGCGATGAATGGGACCCGTTCGCTGCCTGGACGGCGCCCCACCGCGCGTTGCTCCCGCACCCGCCTCGCAAAGAAGCCATGGCCGGAGCCTCAATACCTGATCGTTGCCGGCTGGATCCACCCTTCACCCGTCCCGAAGCTTTTATCGACGAAGCACATCAAGCCTTGCGATTCGCTTTCTATCAAGTCAGCAGGGTGGTTCTCCCTATCGGCGCAGCGGCCACCCCCGGCGCCGCGTCACACGGCGCCGGGACGGAAACGCCCTAACGAGGCGCCTGCGTTGTGTCGCGTGCCCATTGCGAAACCGGAGTACTTGGACAGCGGAGGTGGCACGCCCTGGATGGGGTGGCCCCGCGGGCCGCCGCCTCTCGGTGGCAGCGGCTGACCGCTTGGGAAACGGGATACTATGAATCCACTAAAATGAAATGGCCCCGGACAGCGCCAACTGTCCAGGGCCGATAGGCAAGTAAATGACAACAACAGCAGTATCGTCGATACGGCCCGAATTATCAAGTGTGTTCTTGGGAAATCAGCTGCAAACTGGTGACGGTTCAGCGTTCTGGCCTGAATACATTTGCGTGCGCGATCGGTCATACTGCCACCAGAGGTTGCTATTCCAAGTAAAATACAAGTCATACAGCTGCATGCGAAGGGCAGTCGTCACTCGTCAGGCGTTCCCGTGACCGCCGTCATGCCCCAGCAGCGGGACGAAGACATCTATGCACGGCTGCCGGCCCAACCGTCCTGGAACCCACCGACACTGACCATGATCGCGGCGCGGCGCGGCACCCGACATATCGGTGAGCCTACAGACGGCCGGATCACAAAATGAGCGCAGCGGACAAGTCCAAAAAGGCAGACATCGCCGACACCCGCGAACAGCCAACTGTTCCAGACGCGGCGACAAAGAAGGGGCCCAGGGGATGAGCGCACATCTAAGCGCGACGATGGAGCAGCGGCGAGTCCCAGATGCCGTCATAGGCGCGCGGACGCGCCAGACGACGCTGGCAAGGGCGCGCGACATCCTCGCAATGACTCGGATGGGTCTGTCGAAGGATGATATCGCCGACCGCGAACAAATCACGCCGGAGCGTGTGCGGCAGTTGTTGAAGCTCGCGACATCCGATTCCGTCTCCGTCGGGCTCGTATCCGATCAGCCAGAAGGCGCCACCATCTCATTTCCGGCCCGCCGACCGAACCCGCGGTTGACGGAACGCACGCTGGTTCACCGTGCCCTCCTGGCAATGCGCACCGATTACCGGTTGCTATCATCCCCACCGGCGGAACAGCTCCTGTGGCTCAAGTCCGTGCAAGCGATCCATGTCCTCGGCGACGGCCACGGCCTCGGGTTCGGCCAGCGGGGCGACGGTTTCAAAAGCCGCGCCGAGTTCGCAGCCGCGCTCGGCGGTAGCGACGCCGACCTGGAGGCGCTGATGGATCGGGGCCTTCTGGTGGACCTGGAAGAGGACGGCATCGACCTTCCCTCCAACATCGGATTGAAGCCGCGTCAGAAGACGGGGGGTTCCCCACAGCGCCAGCCCGAACCCGTGATGCCTACGGTCGCGTCACGATCCAATGGGAAAGCCTCCGTTCCCGTTCAGAGGTCGATGCTCCTGGGGATCTTGGGCGGGGCGACCGACGGAACTAAGGATGCGTCGAACCCAATTTTTGGACCAAATTTTACGGTCGCCAAAGGTAAAGAATTTGGCGCCGGACCAAATTTTGCCGGTGAAATTTTGGTGTCCGGCCAAATTTCCCGCCAAATCCCCACCAAAGATTTGGATTCAGGCGCGGCAATCAGTACCACTACCACTACTAATCAAGTTATTGATTCTCTTGGTAGTAGTGGTGGTAATGGTAGCCAAGGCCACGCGGGAGGGCAAAATTTGGAAGCCCCCGAAAATTTGGAAAATTTGGTAGACCGCCAAAATTTGGAAGATTTGGATGCCGTCGCCGCTGCCCCACCAATCACACCAGCCTGGGTGTCCGTGGCGGCTGAACTCGCTCGGCTGGTTGGCCTGAGCCGCCCGCCAACCGTAGCCGAAGGACTCCTTGTACAGCGATGGCTGAACGGCTTTGACGCAGAGACGATACGCGGGATCATCCGCGTGATAATGGAGAGGCCGAAGTTCCCGTTAGAGCCGTCGCTGTCCTATTTCGACGACAAGATCATCGGCGAGATCAGAAAAAGCGAAGCCGCCGCGAAGGAACGCGAGAAGCAGCGTCTAACGACGGCCAACCGCGCCGGCGCGGCGGGGAAATCCGGAATGGCCGCCGTGCCGACCCGGTCGGTAGCGGACCAATCGCTGGACGCCAGGCTGCTGGCCCTCGCGCATCGCTACACAGAAGCGCCATCCGGACGACGTCCACCGACGCGTGCGGAATACGACCGTCTCTGCGTACAATGGAAACCTGCCGACGCCTTGCGATGGGTAACCGCTCAGGAGGCTTGGTGGGCGGCCGGCACGCCCGTGGACGTCGATCTGCCCGAGTTCCGCGCGTTTGTGGAGCGGCCCAACTTCCATGCAGACGACATGGCGGCAGCGGAGGCTGCCTGCGCGGCGCCGGAGAAACAAGCGTCCGGGTAAGGCCACAGGTCCTCTTGTTTCCCACGCTTCATCAGGGGGCGCCTTTGAACCGAAGCCGCGAAGATATCCACGCATATTCGGTGACGGTGTAATCCCGGGCCTTGACCTGATACGCGACTAGCGTGCTATGTCGCTATCTTGATAGCAAGGTAGCACATTATGCGAACCGTCGCCTTGCTCGCCCGGAAGGGCGGCACCGGAAAGACCACCCTGGTCATCCACCTCGCTGTCCTGGCGGCAGAGGCAGGGCGCCGCGTCTTGCTGGTGGACACCGACCCGCAGCACAGCGCCGGCGACTGGTGGCGCGCCAGAAACACCGACAGCCCCCGGCTGGTGGAATGCGCGGCGAAGCGCGTCCGCGAGGTCCTGCGTGCCGCGAGAAAGGACGGGATCGACCTGGTTGTCGTGGACACGCGGCCCAGCGTCGAAGCCGACACGGTGGAGATCGCTCGGCTGTCCGACATGGTGTTGATCCCAACCAGACCGGGGATTCTCGACCTGCGCGCGATCGCCGCCACAACCGAAGCGGTGCGAGCGGTCCAGTTGCCGAAAGCCGCAACGATCGTCGTGCTGAACGGCGTGCCGGCCGCGCGTGGCTTCGGCGAGAACGGCCTGACAGCGGAGGCCCGCCGCGCCCTTCATGCCTATCGCCTGCCGATCGCCGACGTCTCGATCGGCAACCGGACGGCCTTCGCGCACGCACTTATCGACGGCCGAGCGGTGACCGAGTTCGAACCGAACGGCAAAGCCGCCGGCGAGCTCCGCAAATTGTTCAACCAGATGGAGAAGGTTCTATGGCCCGCCCCCGCGCCCCGTTGACGCTCGACGATTTGGCGGCGACCCGCACGCCGCCAGCCCCCGCGCCGGTCATGGGCGCGCAAGGTGCCGCGGCCAAGGGCAAACGACCCGCCGGCGGAGACGATCGCATGCGCCGGGGCCAGACCCTGCGGCTGGAACCTGAGGCATGGCGGCAGCTCAAGATGCTCGCCATCGAGCAGGGCACGACATCCCACGATCTGCTGATCCAGGCGGTGAACCTGCTGTTCGACCATTACAATCGGCCGACCATTGCGGGGTAGTCACGTCGATCGCGCGGCGGGTTACCGGATGGTGCCAACCAAGCCGGCAGCCATCACTAGCGGTTGATGGTGAAGTCTGGCATCCTTTGGTCTCCCGTCGACTCGGAGCCCATTTGATGCCGGATGAGATACTGACCCTGGCGGAAGTGGCTTCGTTGCTGAAGGTCGCCGAGAAAACCGTCTACACGATGGTCCAGCGTGGGGAGGTTCCGGCCTTCAAGGTCCGCGGACAGTGGCGCTTCAAGCGTGATGATCTCGACCAATGGATCGAACAGCAGAAGCTATCTCAACGCGACCACGACAAACCTGACGGGGGGCGTGGATGAACCGACCTGTCCCCGACGGTTGCCGGCCATGATGACGACGGACTGCCAGGCAAAATATTTCGCCTATGACCTCACGCGTCGGTATGCCCCTGACAGTGCCGAACGAATGGCCGGTGCGGTTGCCAGCGCTCAGGTCGATCTCAATCCGCATCAGGTCGATGCCGCGCTATTTGCCTTCGCGTCTCCGCTTTCAAAGGGGGCACTGCTGGCCGACGAAGTCGGACTCGGAAAGACGATCGAGGCTGGCCTTGTCATCTCTCAGCGCTGGGCGGAACGGAAACGCCGCATCCTGATCATCGTGCCCTCCAATCTGAGAAAGCAGTGGCACCAGGAACTGAGTGAGAAGTTCTTCCTTCCATGCGCGATCCTGGAGTCGAAGTCATATAACCAGGCCATAAAGCGCGGCAACTTTCGGCCGATGGATCTCGATGGAACGGTCGTCATCTGCTCCTACCAGTTCGCGCGGAGCAAAGCCGCTGATGTCCATGCAACCCCATGGGATCTCGTTGTAATCGATGAGGCCCACCGCCTTCGCAATGTTTACAAGCCGTCCAACGTCATCGCGAACACACTCAAACAGGCACTCGCCCAGAAGCAGAAGCTGCTTCTGACCGCGACGCCGCTGCAGAATTCGCTTTTGGAGCTATTCGGCCTCGTCAGTTTCATCGACGAATATACGTTTGGCGATCTCAAGAGCTTCAGGGAACAGTTTGCGAACGCATCGCCCGACCGAGTCTTTAATCTTCTCCGAGAGCGGCTGAAGCCGATTTGTCATCGCACCCTGCGGCGCCAGGTCACCACCTACGTGCCGTACACGCGCCGCTATCCGATCGTTGAGGAATTCACCCCGGAGGAAGGTGAAGACAAGCTCTACGAACTGGTCTCGGAATATCTCCGCCGGGACAACCTCCAGGCCCTTCCGGCAAGCCAGCGGGCGCTTATGACGTTGGTTCTCCGCAAACTGCTTGCCTCCTCGACATTCGCGATTGCCGGGGCGCTGACGTCGATTTCGCGCCGGTTGCAATTGAAGCTCGATGACGACGATTCTATCGGCTCGGCTGAAGAGGATTTGGCTGAGGACTACGAGGCGCTTGATGAGACGGAAGACGAATGGACCGAGGATGAAAAGCTCGAACCACTATCTACCGCCGACCGAAAAGCGATCGAAGCCGAGATCGGTGATCTGACCGGATTTGCGACGCTTGCGACTTCCATTGAACAGAATGGCAAGGGCAAGGCTCTGCTGAAAGCACTTGGCGTCGCCTTTGCGAAGGCCGAAGAGCTCGGTGCGGCAAAGAAGGCGATCATTTTCACGGAATCGCGCCGCACGCAGGCCTATCTCCTTCGCGTACTGGCCGACAGCCCATATGCCGAGGGCATCGTACTGTTTAACGGGACCAACACGGACGAGCGTTCGAAACAGATCTATGCCGCGTGGTTTGCCGAACATCAGGGGTCGGATCGCATCTCCGGCTCCAGGACCGCCGACATGCGGTCTGCGTTGGTGGATTATTTTCGCGACAACGGCCGCATCATGATCGCGACCGAGGCCGGCGCCGAGGGTATCAACCTGCAATTCTGTTCGCTCGTCGTGAATTATGACCTGCCATGGAATCCCCAGCGCATCGAGCAGCGAATCGGCCGCTGTCATCGCTATGGTCAGAAGCACGATGTCGTCGTCGTGAATTTCCTCAATCGAAAAAACGAAGCGGATAAGCGCGTCTTTCAACTTCTGTCGGAGAAATTCAAACTCTTCGAAGGCGTGTTTGGCGCTAGCGACGAAGTGCTTGGCGCGATTGAATCGGGGGTCGATTTCGAGAAGCGCATCGGCACGATTTATCAAAAATGCCGCCAGAAGGATGAGATCAAATTAGCCTTCGACCAGCTACAACTTGAACTGAGCGTCGAAGTCAACGAGGCGATGAGCCAAACCCGGCAGAAGCTGCTGGAAAATTTCGACGACGAGGTTCGCGAAAAACTCAAGGTCCGAGATAACGACGCGAAGGTGTATCTGGATCGGTTCGAACGGCGGCTGATGCGCCTGACGGAGCATGAACTGCGTGCTGAGGCGGAGTTTCCGAATATTGGCACGTTCGAATTGCGATCGCGTCCGTCATGGACAAATGGGCGCGATATCCCGCTCGGTCTCTACGAACTGCCGAGGCGGTCGGGGGAAGCGCATCTCTATCGGCTCAATCATCCGCTCGGTGAGGCCGTTGTCGCGCGGGCAAAGGCAAGGCAGCTCACACCCATCCAGGTGACATTCGACTACACCAACCACGTAGGACGGGTCAGCGCCCTGGAACCTCTGCGTGGGCGGAGCGGGTGGCTGACCGCGTCGGTGCTGACTATCGAGGCGCTCGACACGCCGGAGGATCATATCCTGCTGGCTGGCATAGACGATGACGGCACCCCGTTGGGCGATGACGAGGCGACCCGCCTGCTCACCCTCCCGGCGGATGACGGCGATCCGGTGGAGACACCGCCCGCGCTCGTCCAGACTTTGAATGGCAGTTTGGGACATAACGCAACGAATATCCAGCGCGCCGTCGCCGAACGCAATGCGCAATTCTTTGGCGCCGAGGCCGACAAGCTTGACGGTTGGGCCGACGACCTGAAGGTCGGGTTGGAGCGGGAGATCAAGGAGGTGGATCGGCAGATCAAGGAGGCCCGACGTGCCGCGACCGCTGCCCTGACGCTGGAAGAGAAGCTCGTTGGCCAAAAACAGATCAAGGCGTTGGAGGCGCTACGCAACGCCAAGCGCCGCAATCTTTTTGAGGCACAGGACGAAATCGACAGACAGCGCACCGAGCTCATCGCGCAGATCGAAGCGAAACTGGAGCAGAAGATCGACCTTACGTCGCTCTTCACCATCCGCTGGTCATTGGTCTGAGCCGATGCCAACACCTGCCGAGAAACTCAATTACATCGAAGACGCTCTGCGGCGCCGATTTTTTCCGCTTGTCCCAAAGCGTGTTCAGAACTGGCCCGATGCGCAACACGATACTGATCGGTGTTCGCGTGCGTTGGCTGCCTATGCCATTTGCGGATTATGCGCTTCAGAAGACGCGATTGGGGTTGGGTCGCTCGTCGACGGCGGCGGCGACGGCGGTATCGATGCCCTGCTGTATGACCGCGTCGGAAACCGCCTCATCCTAGTTCAGTCGAAGTTCAAACGTCCCCGCGACCCTGCAAACCCCCAGGGCGCCGGGCCAGACCAGGGCGAGACCCTCAAATTCACGAACGGCGTAAAGGCGCTGATACAGCGGCGGTTCGATGGCTTCAATGCTGCGATCCGCAATCGCCTTGATGAGGTCGAGGAAGCGCTCGACACGCCGGGCGTGAAAATTTGCCTCGTTCTGACATTCTTGGGAGAGGCCCTGGATCGCCACGCAAATGATGATTTAGCGGTGTTGGTCGCAGACACGAACAGGCTTGCTGAACGTATGAGTCTCGAAATCGTGGGTTTATCGCGCACGTACGATTGGTTCGTTTCCGAGCAAGCGCCGAATACCATTGATATTGAAATAACGCTCGAACATTGGGCACCTATTACTACTCCACGCAAAGCGATTTATGGACAGATCAAGGGGGAAGAACTAGCTCAACTGGTCAGCACTCATGGGACAGCACTGTTTGAGCGCAACATCCGCCTCTATCTTGGCTCCATCGGTGTTAACGCCGCCATTGAGGAAACTGTTAGCCGGAGGCCTGGCGAATTTTTCTATTTGAACAATGGCATCACCGCCGTTGCGGAGAAAATCACACCGGCGGCAGGAACCAGTGAACGATGTGTTTTCGGCCTTAAGAAGGTTTCGATCGTTAACGGCGCTCAGACCGCGGGTTCGATCACCACGGCTTCGCTCTCCGGACCCATCTCGCCAGATGCAAAGCTGCTGATTACGGTGATTGAAATCGGCGCTGCCGCGGACGATCTCGGCGTCAAGATCACGCGAGCCAGAAACCACCAGAACGAGGTGCGGGGCGTCTATTTTGCAGCGCTTGACCCCAATCAAGAGCGATTGCGGCAAGAGCTGGCGGTCGTCGGTATCAAGTACCATTACCGACCATCGGCGGAGGCGCGGACACGACATGATGATGCCTTCACGCTCGAAGAAGCTGCCGTGGCTCTCGCGTGCCTGTCTTTCTCGGTCGCTCACAGCCGCTCGCGAACGCGCCCGGTCCACAATGCGATCGACTTCGTAGTCGCAGCGAAGAAGGAAATCGGGAGGCTATGGGAGCAGAGCGGGACAATGTACGGGCATATCTTCCCGGCGACCTTGTCCGGCCTGCGTGCGTGCCGCCTCGTCCGAATCTACAGGCTGGTTGATCGTATTCTTGCAGGTAGCGAGCGATCCGAAGCGGCGTACTATCGCCGCATGTTCTTCCGCCATGGCCGGTACTTCGTGATGGCGTTCCTGGCGCACCAACTGCCTGACGTCTTGCGGCGCCCGCATCTGGTGATTTCAATGGACGACGAGCGAATGATCTCGCAACAGACGAACGAGCTTGCAGAGTTGGTATATGCCCAATCCGTGCCGCAGCAGACATTCAAGGGGTACCTATCTATTTTTCGAAATCTGACAGACTCACAACCCCTCGCTGACGCCGTGCTCGATCGGCTGGCGGAGCAGGCTGCCGCCCGAGCAGCCGCCGTTCTGGCAGACACACCAGTGCAACCCGCTGTGGACACACTATGACAAAGAAGCAGAAGCTCGAACTGACCTGGGTGGGCAAGGAGACTCGGCCTCGGCTGGAGCCGCGTATCCTGCTGGAGGAGCCTGCCAAATCTTATCATGCGCCGCACCGAATCAGTGATGATGATATTTTCGACAACCGACTGATCTTCGGAGACAATCTCCTCGCGCTGAAAGCGCTGGAGCAGGAATTTTCTGGCAGGGTGAAATGCGTCTTCATCGACCCCCCTTACAACACTGGCAGCGCCTTCGAGCACTACGATGACGGAGTCGAGCACTCCATCTGGTTATCATTAATGCGGGATCGGCTTGAATTGATTCGCCGACTGTTGTCGGACGACGGATCGCTGTGGATCACGATTGATGACAATGAAGCTCACTATCTGAAGGTGCTCTGCGATGAAGTATTTGGCAGAAAGTCCTTTATATCCGATATTGCATGGCGAACCTCGGATAATAGCAACAACAATGTTACCAAGTTCTCCTTAGATCATAATAACATCCTTGTTTATGGCAAGAAACCTGAGTGGCAGCCTAATTTTCTCGACGACCCTGGCAAAAGGAAACATTTTAAGAACCCAGACAATGACCCCAAGGGCCCTTGGTTTGATGGTAACCCCGTCAACAATCCGGGTCTTAGGCCAAATTTACAGTTCAACATCACCTCGCCAAAAGGGAACATCATAAAGCATCCGCCAAATGGTTGGAGGTGGTCGCGCGAGACGATTGACGAGAAACTAAGAACCGGTGAGCTTAGATTTTCAGAGGATGGCAAGAGACTTATTAGGCGGACATATCTAGCGGATATGGAAAGGGGTCTTCCCCCCTCGTCTTTGTGGGTTGACCTAACCGAAACCGGTCACAACCGGCAAGCTAAGTATGAACTCAAAAATCTGTTTCCTGAGGTGCCCGTAACTGACCTGTTTGGTACACCGAAGCCTGAAAAATTGATTCACAAAGTGCTGCGACTAGCCACCAACCCTGGAGACCTCGTCCTCGACTCCTTCGCAGGCTCCGGCACGACGGGTGCTGTCGCTCATAAAATGGGTCGCCGTTGGGTCATGGTGGAGCTGGGGGAGCATTGCCAGACACACATCATCCCGCGCCTGAAGAAGATCATAGACGGCGAGGACAAAGGCGGTATCACCGACGCTGTCGAATGGCAGGGTGGTGGAGGGTTCCGCTATTTCAAGCTCGCGCCCTCTCTGCTTGAGGTTGACCATTATGGCCGGGAGGTTATCAGCAAAGCCTACAACGCCGAGATGTTGGCCGAAGCGCTCTGCAAGCTGGAGGGCTTCACCTATGCCCCAAGCGACAACCTCTATTGGCAGCACGGTGCCTCGACCGAGCGCGACTTCATCTATGTGACGACCCAGACGCTCGGCCAAGAGCAGCTTGCTCATTTGAGCGACGAGGTCGGGCCGGATCGCTCCCTCCTCGTCCTCTGCTCGGCGTTTCGGGGCAACCTGGCTGGTTTCCCGAATCTCACTGTCAAGAAGATTCCCAACCACGTCCGCGCCCGCTGCGAGTGGGGCCATGACGATTACAGCCTCAACGTCGAGAACCTGCCCAAGGCCCCGCCCAAACCGGGCCAACAGGACCTGTTCGCCGGCAAGGAAAATGGGCGATGAGCGAGGGCGAGTTGATCCTCTACACCACCGAGGATGGACGGGTTAATCTTCAGCTCCGGTCGAGCGGCGGAACCGCGTGGCTGACGCAGGAGCAGATCGCCGAACTGTTCGACCGGGAGCGGTCGGTCATCACCAAACATATCGGCAACCTGTTCGGCGGCGGGGAACTCGCCGAGGCGAGCAATGTGCAAATTATGCACATTCCTCAGTCGGACAAGCCGGTTAGGCTCTACAGCCTGGATGTGGTGTTGGCCGTTGGCTACCGGGTCCGCTCGGAAAGGGGCGCACAGTTCCGGCGCTGGGCGACGACGGTGCTGAAGGAATACCTGCTCAAGGGCTTCGTCATGAACGACGAACGCCTGAAGGACCCGAAATTCGACTATTTCGACGAGCTTCTGGAACGAATCCGGGATATCCGCGCGTCGGAGGCCCGCTTCTATCAGAAAGTCCGCGATATTCTGGCGCTGAGCGTCGATTACGACGCCAAGGCCGACACGGCGCCGACCTTCTACGCCACGATTCAGAACAAGATGCTCCATGCCGTCACCCACCACACGGCAGCGGAATTGATCGCGGCGCGGGCCAACGAGAACGCCCCGAA
>JAEHJW020000364.1_pt1 | contig 13122 bp, 18 predicted proteins | sample 9271431 | NCBI WGS metagenome assembly JAEHJW02
CACGAGAATATTCATGGACGCGCTCATCGAGCACCCACCATACGCCCACAACCCTGGCGAGCCACGGCGGCACGTGGGTAAGCGCTGCGGATCAATCTACCGGTCGTTCGTCGGATTTACAATGCGATCGCCGGGACGCCATGATCCGCAGTTTCCGCCACAAGGGCCGCGCGTTTTAGTTCGGTAAGAGCGACGCGCGCAAGCTGCCGGCGGATCGCGTCGCGCGCATCCGCCGATTGCTCGACAGGCTCGATAGCTGCGTGTGCCCCGAGGATATGAACCTGCCGGGCTTCGGCTGGCATCCGCGGAAGGGCTTGCGCAAGGGCACCCATGCCGTCGAAGTGCCCGGCAATCGGCGCCTGACATTTCGATTCGACGGGGCCGACGCGAGCGCCGACGCATCCGGGCGCCGCGCTGCTGCAGACCTCGGTGGAGAGTTGGCTTGCGATGCAGGGCGCGGTCGATCTTTGGAAAGCTCGGCGGCATGCGGCGCCGGTCAAGCCGCTACCGCGCGAGCGCATCGCGGCAGCGGGCTGACCATGGACTTTCGCTGCGTTCGGCCGCGGCCGGCTGCGCAAGACCGTCGGCATTCCCGGCTCCGGGCTGTCCTAAACCGAATCGCGAGCGCTCGAGCATCCCGACGAGACGGCGGAGAAGCCGCGGTCGCGCCGCTGGCTGAAGATCGCCCTGATCACGTTACTGGTGTTGCTGGTCGCGCCGGCGCTGATCGCCTGGGTCGTGAACGCGCTCTGAGGCGGCCGCCACTCGGGCCAGGGAAGTTGGTCGGGGCGACAAGATTCGAACTTGCGACCCCTTGCACCCCATGCAACATCTCACTTCTTTTCCGTTCATGTCGTTTCCGATCCAAAGCGCTGTTAACTACTACGTTTACAGGCATTTTCGCATGAACTAACGGGAACGCTTAAGTAACGATTAGAATATGCCATACTGTCCCCATACAAGCAATATGGGGACAGTCGTGAAGCTCACCGAAAAATTCCTGCAAGGGGTTAAGGCCGAGAAGCGTCGCGACCTCTCGGTCACCGGACGCACCGGCCTGATCCTGCGGGTGACGCCCGACCGTGGCCGCACCTCGCGGACGTTCCGTTACCGATATTTCCGCGAAGGGAGCGCGAAATACGTCACCCTCGGCGAATATCCTGCCCTCAGCGTCGCCGACGCGCACGAGCTGCACGCGCGGTGCGTGACCGTCGCCAAGAGTGGCGGCGACCCGCAGGCGATCGTCAGCGCGTATTGGGCCGAGCGGGCGCCCCGATCGACCGCTGCAGATGGCGCGGGTCCAACCGTCGCGGACGTGGTTAAGGAATTCCTCGCGGTGGCAGAGCGAAAGCGGAAGCGACCCGAGCAAGCGCGCTATCTCCTCGAGGCGAACGTGCTGCCGTCCCTCGGTGACCGGCCGGTGGCGCAGCTCCGCAAGCGGGACATTGTCGAGGCGCTCGACAAGATCGTCCGCCGCGGCTCCCCGGTGCTCGCGAATCGCGTGCAACAGGTGCTCAAGCAGGCATTCCAGGTCGCAGCCGACCGCGACCTAATCGACTCGGTGCCTATCTTCCCTCGCGCCCTGGCAGGCGGCGACGAGCAGACTCGAACTCGCGTGCTAACAGAGACGGAAATCCGCGCGCTTTGGCACGGCCTCGATGCCCTTTCGAGCGATGCCGGAATCACGAAGGACGACGGCGAAACAGTACGCATCCCGCGATCAATCGCCCTCGCGTTGAAACTGCAGCTCGTGACAGCGCAACGGCGCGGGGAAATCGCGGGCGCCCGATGGGACGATATCGCGGATTCAACGTGGTGCATTCCAACGAGTCCCAAGAAAAAACGGGCTCGTGAGAACGTGCCCCACTACGTTCCCCTCTCCCCGCTCGCCGAGCGGCTGCTCGAGGAGCTGCGAACCCTCGCGGCCGGCTCCCCCTACTGGTTACCAAGTCAGCGGACCGCGAAGGTCGCCACCGATCGCGCGCGGTCAATCTCGAAAGCCGCACGCGAGGCACGCAGCGCTCTCAAGATGGCGGATTGGCGCCCGCACGACCTGCGGCGCACGGCCCGCACCCTCATGGCAAAGATCGGTGTCAGCGACACCGTCGCGGAGCGCGTGCTCGGTCACGGTCCCGATGACCCGATGGTCGCCACCTACAACCAATACCCCTACCGCGTCGAAATGCGCGAAGCACTCGATCAATGGGCAACCGAACTCGAGCGCATCATTTCCGCAAAGGACCCCAAGCGATGAAACCTCCCACCAAACTCGCCACCGAACAAGTCGGGCTTTATTCGGTCACGACGACGAAGCGCGCCGCCACTATCGAGGAGCTGCTCAAGCTCGACGATCCGCTGCCGAGAGTGCGCGACTGGATCGCACAAGTCGGCCGTTCGATTGACGCCATTCGCAAAGACCGAAAAACCTACTCCGACGCAGTACGGACGAACGCCGAGCAATGCTCCGGTGCGGCGGCGAAGCTGCACGCGCTTATAGGTGAGGTCGAGCGCGGAGGTCCCTGTGACCTGCGAACGGTCGCGCTCGCGATCGAGCGAAGCGCGGACCTTGCCGAGGAATGGCAACGGCTCCTCGTCAATGCGGCCCTCGAGAAACCCGTCAAGGCTCACCAACGCATAAGCGATGCCAGCCGCAAAAACAACGAGGAACGCGCGAGGGAATCCAAAGAGCGCGTGCTCACGCAGTTCGCTGCGTGGTGCAACGATAGGAAAGCCGTCCTCGCGGGGATGCCGGCCGCAGAGCGAGCAACGCGATATCTCAAAGTCCGGCGAATGTCGGATCGCGCCAAGCGCCTATTCCGCGCGATGATGAGGGCCGGCGAAATCAAATAATCGGTACGGGCTGCCGGCCCGTCGAAAATCCGGCCTCATTCTGCAAGCACGTTCAGAAAGGTGCTTGCGCGAATGACATACCACACGAAACAGCAGATCGCCCGCGACCGCGGCGTCACGCCGCGCACCGTCGATAACTGGCGCACACGCGGCCTATTGGCCCCTCCCATCAAGCTCGGCACTGCCGCGCAATCGCGCGTGCGCTGGACCGACCAGCAGGTCGCCGACCTTGACCGGAATCTCGCGGCGCTCGGCGCCTGCAGTTCCGACGCCGCGTAGCCCTCCCCCCAACGTTTCCGAAAACGAGGCCACCATGAGCACGACGATTTCAAACAATTTCCAAGGACTGCTTGCCGAGCGCGAGCGCATTCAAGCGGCGTCGCAGAGGATCAGCGAACAAGGGAGCCGGATCGCAGAAGCACGGGGCGCCGCGGAGCGCGAGCAGAGCGAAGCAAACGCCGCGAGTCGCGACTTCGAGGCCGCAGTCGCCGAGGCGATCGGGGCGGATATGAAAATTCCCGAGCCCCCTGCGTCACTTCGAACGGCGCTCGCTAAAGCGCAGACCGCTCAGACGAAAAAACAGGCGCTCTTGGCTGCCGAGGCGGCGCTGAACCGGGATGCCGCGAACTGCGCGAGCAAGTCCGCCGCGATCGAGGCGCAGATCCGCAGCGAAATCGCCGCGATGCTCGGACAGCAATACCTCGGCGAACTCGCGAAGCAGCGAGGAAAAATGGACGAGATGAATACGTCCGAGCAAGTCGGCGCCGGGATACATCGCGCGATGTTCGCGGCGGATGCGCGGGTCGCCACCGCGATAACGCACCAGGCCGAGGAGCTGCGGGTCGAATGGCTGCGAAGCCGCGACGCGCGGATCGACGAGCAGGCCGCGAAGCGCTACGCCGAGCTGATCGCCGAAATCCCGAACTGAACCGCGCGAAAGAAAACGCCCCGACCGGGCAATGGTCGAGGCGTTTGAGGACAAGCCATGAACAGGCACAACTCTACCAAGCGGCGGCCCGGCACGCATCCCTTTTGGCGCGACGACCGTGGTCGCGAAGCGAGCGCCGAACAGATATTTCGCGCGGCGCAATGCCCGAGCTGGTTAATCCGCACCGGGCGCGTGGTCACGACGGCGAGCGAAGTCCAGATCCTGGTAAGTCGGAGCCGGGGCCGTGGCTAATACCAAGCGTGGCCCGTGCCCGGTATGCGATCGCGGCGCGAAAGATACTGCGCTTGCGATCAAAGCGGACGAGCGAGGCACGGTCGAGTATTGCCACCGCTGCGGGTACGCCGCAGCCGACAATTTCGCACGGCGCCCGGTCGCGGTCCCGCAGCACTCTGCCGACCCGCTCGATTGGAGCAATCGAGCCGAGCGCATCTGGAACGAGACGCAGCCGCTCGGCCCGATCGCGCGGGCCTACCTCGAGCGCCGCGGGTGCGTGCTGCCCCCTGCCGATGGAGACCTGCGATTCCTGCCGGCCTCGGAGAAGTTCACGCCGACCCTGTGTGCGCGAATCACGGACGCGGTGACCGCGCAGCCGCTCTCGCTGCACTTCACGCCATTGCGGTCAGACGGCTCAGCTCGCGGCGAACGTCGGTTACTCGCAGGGCATCGCAAGCGAGGCGGCGTGATCCGTCTATGGCCTGACGAGACGGTGACGCACGGACTCGCAATCGCCGAAGGGATCGAAACCTGTCTCGCGGCTGGGCATTTATTTACGCCCGCATGGGCGACGGTTGACGCTGGAAACCTCGCGCGGTTCCCGGTGCTGAATGGCATCGAATCCTTGACGATCTTCGCCGACAACGACCCCGCGGGATTGACCGCCGCGCAGGAATGCCGCAGGCGCTGGCGCGACGCGGAGCGTGAGGTGCGCGTGCTGCGGGCGCGGGCCGACGGCGCCGACGTTGCGGACCTGACCGCGCAAATCCGGGGCGCCGCATGATCGACCGAAACGAACTCGAAGCGCAGCTCGAGGAGGTGCCCGCGGACGACGAGCGCGCGCCTGAATTCGACGAGATACCGCTCGAGGCATACGCGGACGAGGCACGCACGCAGGCTAAGGGTCCCCACAGAGCGCATGCCTCAAGCGCCGAGCATGACACGCGAGACGCCTGGGCCGCGCCGCAAGTCACGAGCTATGGCACCAGCTTTGACCCCGCGCGGATTCCGCTTCGCCGCTGGCTGCTCGGCTTCCGCCGTTCCATCGGCGAGGTGACGATCGACGCTGGCCCCCCCGGCGTGAACAAGTCGACGCTGATGCTCACCGACGCGGTCGCGATCGCGACGGGCCGCAAGATTCTCGCCGACGACGTTCACGAGACCGGCGGCGTTCTGTACTTGGCCGGTGAAGATGCCCGCCGCGACGTCGAGGCCCGCCTCGCCGGCATTCTTGAGCACTACCAGATCCAGCCGGCAGAACTCGCCGACCGCCTGCGCGTGGTCTATCTCGCCGAGGTCGACCCGATTAGCTACACGCTGGCGCAGATGGTCGACGACATGACGGCACTTAACGTCCAGATGCTCGGATGGCTCCGGGACCTCCCCGACACCGTGGCCGTCTTTGTCGATCCGCTCATGGCGTGGCACCGGCTGATGGAGAACAGCAATGAGGCCGTGCAGGTGCTCTCGACCTCCCTGCGCGCGATCGCCGTACAAGGCACACGCCACGTCGGGATCGACCATCACGTCACGAAAATCAGCATGGCCGATCCCGAGGGCCACGTCGGCAACCTCGCATCGGTGCGCGGTGCCGGCTCGCTGATCGGTTACACGCGCTGGGCTTTCACGCTGGCGCGGCTGAACGCCGAGACCGCTGCGGCGCACGGTATCTCCGAGGAGGAGCGGCCCCGGTATCGGCGCCTCGATGCGCTGAAAACCTCCTACGGTCCCGACGGCGAGCAGATGCGCTTGCTGCGCGTCGAGTCCGTCACCATCCCGAACGGCGAGCGCGTGCCGGTGCTAGTCGAGCAGGACATCGAGGCCGTCCAGGCGCAAGCCAAAGAACGCCAGACGGCCATCGCGGAAGCCAGTCGGCGCCGCCTCGGCGAAGCCCTCACACGCATGCTGACCGAAAGCAGGCCCCGCTCGGCGAATGCCGCCGCCCTGTGGCTGATAACCCGCGCGCCCGAACTCGTGGCAGGCAAGAAGGGATCGACCCTGTCCGAGTTCACCGTGCGCCAGCGCTTGCCCTCGATGATCGGGACCGGATTGCCGACGCGGTACGAAGGCCGCTACACCCGCGTCGTAATCCGCCCCGCCGCAGTGAACGGGAAGGGCTCGCAAATCGACTTCGAAGCCTGCAAGGAATGAGGCGCCCATGACGATTCACCCTGCTCATAAACCTGTGCGCCGACCTGTTACTGGCCTGTTACTCGCACAGCTTGGGACAGTCAGGACCACCTGTGCGTGCGTATATTTCTTATACGCACAGCTCAGGTGTGGTCCTCACCACCGCAGCCGGTCGACCTGTGCGTCACCCCTTGCGGCCAATCAAGCGAAGCCAGCCCGAGCGATCCGCCTGGGACGCATTCCCCTGCGGTCCACGATCACCGACAGAGCGTGCGGAAGGGTTAGGAGGGTCCGCGCAGCACCAACCCAAGCCGCGACGGCGCCCCGGCTGCTCGCCTTGCGGGCATCCCCTGGCCGCGGCGCCTTGACATGCCGCAGAACTCCGCCGAGAATGTACCAAAACGGCAGAGTAGAGGGGCGCAGCTATGAACTCAGACAAAGGCTTAGGCACGACGACCAACCCGACCCCAATGCGCGAAAACGGCAGAGTTATTCCGCCGAGGCGCAAGCGCAATGCCGAGGTACGATCGCGCGAGCACCTCGAGCCGAGCGAGGTCGCGAAGCTCACTCTCGCGGCCAAGCGCAACGGCCGATATGGTCACCGGGACGCGGCGTTAATCCGGTTCATGTATCGGCACGGCCTGCGGGTATCGGAAGCCTGCGCGCTTCGCTGGGACGCCATCAGCCTCGAGGCGGCGACACTCGCGGTCAGTCGGCTGAAGCGCGGAACTCCGAGCGTGCATCCGCTCCGCGGTCCCGAGCTGCGCGACCTGCGCGAGATCCGGCGTCAGTGGCCCGACAGTCCCTATGTCTTTTGCTCGGAGCGCGGTGGCCCGCTGACGGCTCGCACCGTGCGCGACATTGTGGCTCGCGCTGGCGTTGCTGCGAACCTACCGATGCCGGTTCACCCGCATATGCTACGGCACGCCCTCGGCTACTACTTGGCCGGCCTTGGCTTCGATACGCGCGCAATCCAGGCTTACCTCGGCCATCGCAGCATCACGCACACGGTCCGCTACACCGAGATGAACCCGGATCGGTTCAAGGCTTTCTTTCGCGACTGACCCTCGCCGCGGCTGCCTGCGCCGCGTTTTCCCGCTCGCCCCTAGACTCGGCATGGCCTGACCGCTGCGCCGTTCCTGGCGCCGCTCTGCGCGCCCTGCGGGGCGCGTCGTGCTAACCCTCGGGATCGACCCTGGATTGCACGGTGCCCTTGCCCTCGTCGACGGCGACGGTATGGCGGAGCTTGTCGCCGACTTGCCGGCGATTCGCGATAACCGGCTCGCGTGGATCGACGGCGGCGAGCTGCAGTCAATGCTGCTCGGGGCGCTGCACGGTCGACCGTGTCGCGCGGTAGTCGAGCGGGTTTCAGCAATGCCGCGCCAGGGCATCGCCTCGGCGTTCACTTTCGGCGCCGGTCTCGGCTCGATTCTCGCGACATTGCAGACGTTGCACTTGCCTATCGACCTTGTGACCGCTGCGGAATGGAAACGCGCCCTCGGTCTCTCGAGCGACAAGCGCGCCAGTCTCGACAAGGCGCGGCTGTTATTTCCTGGCGTCGATCTATCGCTTGCGAAGCATGCGGACCGCGCCGAAGCGTGCCTCATTGCCCATTTCGCACTCACCCGCCGCACCGGAGGCTCACCGTGACCGCTCTATTGTTCGCCGGCAATTATCTGATGGCGCGCGCTTTCGTCGCGCTCTGTCGGGCATTGCGACCTCTTTCCCACCAGGAGACCCACCATGTCGATTGACGCGCTAATTCAAGGCACGTTGCACCGTGCCGCGCAGATTCGCACCGGCTCGAGCGGCAAACGCTTCGCCACGGCTACCGTCCGCACGCCGATTCGCGACAGTTCGACGGTATTCGCAAGCGTGATCGCGTTCAGCCCGACCGCAATCGACGCGCTGATCGCCTTGAGCGATGGCGACGCGCTCTGTGTGGCCGGCGAACTGACGCCGAAGGTTTACACACCGAAGGACGGCGGCGAACCTCGCCCGAGCATCGACCTTGTGGCGCACCAGGTGCTGACGGCCTATGCGGTGCAACGCACGCGCAAGGCGATCGCCGAGCCGAAGCCGTCCGGGCGCACCGTGGAGCCGGCTTTCGATGACGCGCTCCCCGACTTCTGAGGCGGCAGGCATGCAAGCCTATTGGCGATCAATGGTGAAGCCGACCTTCGGCCGGGACACGCACCGGCCGCAGGGTCGGGACGCTATGCGCTCGGCTGCTCGTGGCCTTGCTGCTCGCGGGCTCCGACCGCAGGACATTGCCGAGGCGCTCAAGCTCACCGAGCAGACAGTGCGCCAGCTCCTCGAGGTGCGGCAATGAGCGGCCCGCGCAATCGCAAGGCTTACCGCAAGTCGATCCGCGAGCGCGAGATGGTCCGGCAGGCGCTGCTTGAGCACGCGCGGCTGCACCCGCTCAGCAAGCCGCCGACTGCGGCTGAATTGCGCCGACTTACAGGCATTCGCGTATCCGACCGGCGCCTGCAGCAACATGCGCTGTCGATCCGCACCGAGGCGGAGATTCGCGAGCTGATCGAGGATCAATTCGACCGCTCTGCCCCTTCTGCGGTCTCACCATCACCATAGCCTGCGACTAACGAAATGCCAACAACGATAGACCATGCCTATGCTCGTGCGGGAAGGCGCGCTAATCTCACGCGCATGACCGACACGCGACATAGACGAGAAATGGAGGGCTGATATGCGCCGCCGAGGACCTTGTACCGTATGCGCGCACCCCGAGCGGGCGCGGGCTGAATTGCAGCTCGCGGCCGGCGCGACGATCGCCGCCACCGCGCGCAAGCTCGGCATGTCCGAGGATGCGCTGCAACGTCACTGGAAGCGCCACGTTCCCGAGTCTCATCGCAAGGCAATGCGGCCCGGAGCCGAGGCGCTCGCCGCTCGGATGGAGCTCGCCGGACAGATTGCCGAGGAATCGACTAACACGCTCGATCATTTGAAGGCGGCGCGTGCGGTGCTCTGGCAGATGATCGTCGAGGAGCGCGCCAAGGGCTCGACGGCGCTCGCGACGATGGCGGCGGCGCAGTACACGAAAGTATGCGGGCTGATCGCGAAAATGACCGGGGAACTGGCGACTTCCCCGCTCGTGCAGCACACGACCTTGAACGTGACGACCATCACGCAGAGCCCCGAGTTTCAGCAGCTCATGGACGACGTGGCTGCGGCGCTCGAACCCTACCCCGAAGCGCGTCGCGCCGTGTTCGAGCGATTCGCGGCGCTCGAATGCCCCGACGATCGAGTCATTGACGTTCCACAGGTGACCCATGTCCCTACTCTCGAAACCTAACATCGCACACCGTGCGCTCGCTGCGGCCCTGCGCCGATCGAATGCGGAACAGAGCCTGATCGCGTTCGCGAAGCTCACGCATGGCAACTATCGACCGAACTGGCATCACGAGTTATTGGCTTCGAAGCTCGAGGCGGTCGCGAGCGGGAAGATCAAGCGGCTCGTCGTGAGCATGCCCCCGCGGCACGGCAAGACGGAACTCTGCTCGACTCGCTTTGCGCCGTGGCTGCTCACCCGGCATCCGCAGGCGAGCATTATCGCGGCGACCTACGCGGGCGAGTTTGCCGACGACCTCGGCCGCAAGGCGCGCAGCGTCATGGAGCAGCCGGCCTATGAGCGGCTCTGGCCGCGTTCAAAGCTCGCCGACGACTCGCGGGCCGTTTCTCGCTGGCAGACCGTGAGCGGCGGCAGTTACTTCGCGGTCGGCGTTGGCGGACCCCTCACCGGCCGCGGTGCCGACTTCCTGCTCATTGACGATCCGCACAAGAGCCGCGCCGAGGCGGAATCGAAAATCATGCGCGAGGGCGTTTTCGACTGGTTCCGCTCGACCGCCTTTACACGACTCGAGAAGGGGGGCGCCGTCGTCATTATCTCGACTCGCTGGCACGAGGCGGACCTTGTGGGCCGCGTGCTGGCCGATGGCGAACCGTGGGACGTGGTTTCGCTGCCGGCGATCGCGGAGGAAGCCGACGAGTACCGCCAACCGGGCGAGGCGCTCTGGCCCGATAGCTTCGACTCCGAGGCACTCGCGAAGATCCGCAACGTTGTCGGTGAGCGCGAATGGTCGGCGCTCTATCAGCAGCGCCCCGCGCCGCTCGAGGGCGCGTTATTCAAACCCGACGCGCTCGGGATACTCGACGGTGAGCCCGCGGGCGTCGAATGGGTCCGCGCCTGGGATTTTGGCGCGACCGCAGGCGCAGGCGACCCGACTGTCGGCGTGAAGCTCGGCATGTGGAACGGCCGCCCCGTCGTTGCCGACGTGGTGCGGTTTCAGGGGGCACCGGACGAGGTCGAGCGAGTGCTCGTCGCGACGGCGAGCCGTGATGGCCTCGCATGCGCGATCGACTTACCGCAAGACCCTGGGCAAGCCGGCAAGGCGCAGGTGCAATATCTGACGCGCGCTCTCTCTGGCTATCGCGTCCGATCGTCGACAGAAAGCGGCGATAAAGTCACTCGTGCCGAACCCCTTGCGGCGCAGGTGAACGTCGGTAATGCGGCGCTCGTTCGCGGTGCGTGGAATCTCGAATTCATTGAGGAGCTGCGCGTATTCCCGAACGGCCGCCATGACGACCAGGTCGACGCCGCAAGTCGCGCGTTTGCCTCGTTCGTGATGTCGAGCAATACCGGGATTCTCGAGTATTTCCGGCAGCAGGCCGAAAAACTGCGGGCTGGGCAATTTGTCTAAGTATGAACCGGAGGCATATATGAGCGAGAAAACGAGCACCCCTGCGGGGTTCCTACAGCGCGTCGCCGATGGCGTTCGCTACGCGATCACGGGCATCGGTCCCGCGACCTGGATGTCACCCGCGCAGCCGATGCCGCCGACGGAGCCCGCGGTCGCTGGAAGGCAGTTCGATTATCCCGTCGGCGCCAATCTGTTCTATACGCCGCGCGGCCAGGAGCTTACGAGTTTCGAGCAGCTCCGCGCGCTCGCCGACAATTGCGAACTCGTGCGCCTCGCCATCGAGACGCGCAAGGATCAGGTCGCGGGGCTTACCTGGTCGATCAGTCACGTCGATCCGAAAAAGAATCGGCCTGACGATCCCGCGCGGCTCGAGGTCGAGCGCATTCTCGCGCGGCCCGATGGGGTGCATAGCTGGCAAGCGTGGCTTCGCATGGTGCTCGAGGAACTGCTCGTTATCGACGCGCCTGCGATCTATCCACGGAAGCGGCGCGACGGGTCGCACTACGCTTTCGAGCTAATCGACGGCGCGACGATCAAGCCGCTGATCGACGCGACGGGTCGGTCGCCAATGCCGCCGAGTCCGGCTTATCAGCAGGTTCTAAAGGGATTGCCCACCGTGGATTACACCCGCGACGAGCTGCTCTACCTGCCGCGCAATCCGCGAGTTCACAAGTTCTACGGGTTCTCGCCCGTCGAGCAGATCGTACTCACGGTGAATATTGCGCTCCGCCGTTCGGTGTCGCAGTTGCAGTACTTCACCGATGGCACGGTGCCGGCTGCATTTGCGACGGTTCCTACCGGATGGACGCCGCAGCAGATCGAGCAGTTCCAAGAGTATTGGGACACGCTGGTCGAGGGCGATCAGGCGCGGAGGCGTCAAGTTCGATGGGGGCCGGCCGGCGCGAAGATAACGATGCTGCGGGACGCACCGCTACAGGATACGTTCGACGAGTGGCTTGCCCGGATCGTCTCGTTCGCGTTCTCTTTGCCGCCGACGCCATTCGTGAAGCAGATGAATCGGGCGACGGCCGAGACCGCGCAGTCGACGGCGCTCAAGGAAGGGCTCGGGCCGCTCAAGGTATGGATCAAGGAGCTGGTCGACGAGCTGATCCAATCCCGGCTCGGCTTCGCGCATCTCGCCTTTCGATGGCAAAACGCGACCGCCGTCGATCCCGCGGTGCGGGCCGAGATCCTCACGACCTACCAGGCGCACGCGGTCTATTCAGTAAACGAGGTGCGTACAAAGCTCGGCGAGACGCCGATCGCGAAGCCGTGGGCCAATGAGCGCGTCGTCGCAACGACGGACGGTGCCGCATTGATCCCGGCGCGAAAGAGTTAGCCGCGAGGCGGCAGCAGCCGGGGGTCGCGCGATCCCTGGGACGGCGTTAGTGCGTTGAGTGGCCGTCTTTCCAAACAAACCCGCACAGCCGGCGGTCGAGCGCGTAGCCGAGACCTCGGGTTCATCGCTCGACGCGGCCGGCACCTATCAATGAAAAAGGGCGCCTCACCGAGCAGGCGCCCTCAATGTCACGGTAGCCGCCTCGCCTACGCGGCTGGCTCCGGCACGCGCAAGCTATCCTGAATCTCGCCCACCTCGCCCCAAAGCGCGTTGAGGAAGTTTGCGATGCCTAAACATGCCTCGCCGGGTCCGCCGACCAAGTGGTCATGGGTGCCGTCGTGGAACCCTACGCTTTCGAGGACGACCGACACCGAGCCGGCTAGGGCAGCAGCTTCGGCGATCTTCGATTGCACCGCGGACAGGCGCCGCGCGAGGCTTGGGCTTACGGCGCTCATGTCGCACCATTGGTCGCGCGCAGGTCGCGGAGCGTGGCTTCGATGCCGTTCAAGTACGCGGCGACGGCGTGGCGCAGCGTGGCGTCGGGCTCGCGCTCGGCGACCTCCTCAACGTAGGAACGGAACCCGCGTCGCAACAGGTCGACGGCGAAAGAGCGGGCGAAGGTGCGGGTGCTCCCCGCATCGGCGGCGAGTGGTTTCTTTCTGGTCATGACGTGCTCCTCGATGGGTGAAAGGCACGGAAATCGTGCCGAACTGTCCCCAAGACCGTCCCCAGATGCCGAAAAACGTGTGCGGGATCGGTGAACTCGAAAGAGCGTAAGTCGTTGTTTTAAAAGTGGTCGGGGCGACAAGATTCGAACTTGCGACCCCTTGCACCCCATGCAAGTGCGCTACCAGACTGCGCCACGCCCCGACCGTGGGCGGCATGATAACCGAAAAGTCCGCGCGATTCAGGCACCCACG
>JAEHJW020002646.1_pt1 | contig 13122 bp, 16 predicted proteins | sample 9271431 | NCBI WGS metagenome assembly JAEHJW02
AGAACGCGGCAAGAACGCGAGGACCGGAAAGTTAGAGGTTCTTCTCGCGCCGCACGCGCTAACATATTGATTTATTGGCTCCCCGGGTTGGACTCGAACCAACGACCAACGGATTAACAGTCCGACAAATCCCGTGCAGCCCAACGCAAGCCCGTGCAGTAGCAGTTCTGTAACTCACTGAAAGACTTGATTTATAGTGCATACGCGTGCAGCATAGTGCAGGTCCATGCAGGACGCAACTAATACGCAACTGCTACGCGAGGCACTGGCATGGCGGCAATCACGATCACGGCACTCCGCGGCTCCTGGCGCGGTGGCGACAGATGGCTCACCGACAAGGGCTCTCGGGGCGCCGGGCAGCTCACCGCACGCATCACACGCGACGGCGTACTGCTGTATTACCAGTACTTTCACAGCGGTAAACTGCAGCGTGTGCCGTTCGGACCCTACGACGAGGCCGGCGCGCGTGGACTCAAGCTCATTGAGGCTCGCCGGCGGGCGAGTGAGCTACAGGCGCTCTATCGCGAAGGTACTACGGACCTGAAGGGTCACTTGCAGCGGCAGCGGGAAGCTGAGGAGCGTGCGCACAAGGCGCAGGAGGAGGCGGAAAGGCGCGCCGCAGAGGACGCGCTGCGTGGCACGCTGCGACAGCTCCTCGAGGCTTATGTCGCGCACCTCGAGCGGCTCGGCAAGCAGTCCGTGAAGGATGTCCGCAGCATCTTCACGAAGCACGTGCTCGAGGACGCGCCGGACTTGGCCGGTCGCAAAGGGACAGACTGCTCGGTCGACGATTTCGTCGGGATCATCTGCAAGCTTGTCGACGCCGGTAAGGGCCGCACGGCCGGAAAGCTCCGCGCATACCTTCGCGCTGCCTACTCGCTGGCGATTCGCTCGCGCACCGATCCCGAAGCGCCGCTCACCATGCGCAGCTTTGGGATCACGACGAACCCCATAGCTGGAATCGGAGCCCTGTCACGTTTCAGCCGTGCGCGCGATCGCGTGCTCTCTGCGCCGGAGCTCGGTGCATTCTTGCGGCGGGTCTATGCGCTGCGCCCGGGGCCGCAGAAGGATGCACTTCTGGCGCTCCTCCTCCTCGGCGGACAGCGACCGGTACAACTGCTGCGACTTCAGCCGACGGATGTCGACGTCGCTGCCGGCACGGTCACGCTGCACGATCCGAAGGGCGCGCGGCAGCAGCCGCGCCCCCACGTCTTGCCGCTCACGAAGGAGGCCTCCGCGATTCTGAAGCGCCGGCTCGACACGCTGGAGAAGGACGAACCGGTCTTCTCCACCGACAGCAAGCACTGCATGCGGGTCGAGACGCTCGGTGCCGAGGTGGTCGGGATCGTCAAGAAAATGCGGGAGGCCGATCCGCCGGAGGCGCGCGAGGCGTTCCAACTTCGCGACCTGCGGCGCACCGCGGAGACCATGATGGCGGCTCTCGGGATCTCGAAGGACATCCGCGCGCAGCTGCAGTCGCACGGCCTCGGTGGGGTTCAGGCGCGCCATTATGACCGTCATGAGTACGCGCTCGAGAAGCGCCAGGCGCTCGAGAAGTGGGCGCGACACCTGGAGAACCTGAAGGCCGGCAAGATGGCGCCCGTGGTGCCAATCGGACGCGCCGGGAGACGCAGCGGTGCGCACGCCGGTTCGACTGCCTGAACGCACGCGCCGCGCGATCCTCGCCGACTACCAGCGCATCATGGGCGCGGTGCGGCCGTGGGCGACCATGGCGCGGCCGGCACGTAAGGATCGGCATGAGCGCACGTGGCGCCCGGTCGACGGAGCTCCGACAGGATACCGACGGCCGCCCGCTGGCGGTCGAGCACGCAACGCCACGGATTGGTCCTCTGTCGATTTGCTCGCCATGCTGTACCAGGAGCAGACGGGACAGCCGCCTGGCAGCGGCGAGAGCGGTCCTTTCATCGACTTGGTCGCCGAAGCCCTCGGCCGCCAGGACGTGCGCAAGCTCATCCGAGGCGTTCTGACCGCCCGGCGCAAGGCTCTCGCAGCAAAAACCCACAGTTCGGGCCTCTGATAGAGCGCCAATCGACTCTACCGTATCGCGCATCTACACGGAGATGCACGTTATGGCAGTCTCATTCGAGCGGATTGAGCGCGTCATCGAGCGACGCGCCTGCAGTCGCAGACAAATCTACGTTGACATCGGTCGCGGTCTTCTGACACCGCCGATTCGTCGCGGAAAACTCGCCCTCTTCGTGACGCACGAGATGGACGAGATCATCCGGGCCGAGATCGCTGGCAAGTCTGAAGACGAGCGCCGCGTCCTGGTCCGACAGCTCCTTGAGCGACGAACGCAGGGGCAGCAGGCTGCGGTGGCGTAGTGCGCGCACAAGGCGCCGCGCCCGAGGGTAGCTTGGTGGCAACCTCGGGACGCGACGAAATCGACGGGATCGAGCGAATCCTACACCCGCCGCGGCGGCCGCGCATCCTCGTGTGCGCCAACACATGGTGCGGTAGCCATTTCGAGCAATGCCATCCCGCTGATCGGTTCTGCTCAGAATGTATGCGATGGGCCCGCATCATCGAGTTTCACTTACGCTGCCGGGAGATGCAACCGTGAGCGGCAACGGATTCGACGAGGAGCTGCCGCCGCTCGAGGCCTACTCCGACGAGCCGCACGCGAGCGCCAATGCTCCCAACCAGCAGCCGGTGAGTACGGACGACTTTTATGCCTATATGCCGCAGCACGCCTACATCTACGTGCCGACGCGCGAGCTCTGGCCGGCCGCCAGCATCAACGCCAGGATCCCGCCGGTCGACGTGGGCGCGAAGAAACTGCTGAAGCCAAGCGACTGGCTCGATCAGAGCCGGCCCGTCGAGCAGATGACATGGGCGCCGGGTTTCCCCATGGTCATCGAGAACCGCCTGGTCTCGGGTGGCGGCTGGATCGATCGGCCTGGCTGCCGGACGTTCAACCTCTACGCGCCGCCGGCGCCGCTCAGTGGAGAATCGACCGCCGCGGGCCGCTGGGTCGAGCACCTTCGGCACGTATTCCCGGCCGAGCACGAGCACATCGTGCGTTGGCTTGCCCACCGGGTGCAGCGCCCAGGCGAGAAGATCAACCATGCGCTGATGCTCGGAGGCGGCCAGGGCATCGGCAAGGACAGCATCCTCGAGCCAGTGAAGCACGCGATCGGCGCCTGGAACTTCTGCGAGGTCTCACCCCCGCAGCTGCTCGGGCGCTTCAACGGCTTCGTGAAGAGCGTGATCCTGCGGATGAGCGAGGCGCGGGACCTGGGAGACGTGGATCGGTACGGCCTGTACGAGCACACCAAGACGCTCACCGCGGCGCCCCCGGACGTGCTCCGGGTCGACGAGAAGAACCTGCGCGAGTACGCGGTGATGAACGTCTGCGGCGTCATCATCACCACCAACCACGTCGACGGCATCTATCTGCCGCCGGACGATCGGCGCCACTTCGTCGCCTGGAGCGAGCTGGCCAAAGAGCAGTTCCCGCCCACGTACTGGCGCGACTTATATCACTGGTACCAGCACGAAGGTGGCATCGGCCACGTCGCCGCGTACCTCCGCGAGCTCGACCTCACCGGCTTCGACCCGAAGGCACCCCCGCCGAAAACCGCCGCCTTCTGGCGCGTCGTCGATGCCGGACGGGCTCCGGAGGATGCGGAGCTGGCGGACGTACTGGATCAGCTCGGCAACCCCGCTGCGGTCACTGTGAGCACGCTGAGCATCTATGCCGGCGATGCCTTCAGGGAGTGGCTACGGGACCGCCGTAATGCGCGCCAGATCCCGCATCGCATGCAGGACGCCGGATACATCGCCGTCAGAAACGACGGCGATAAGCGCGACGGGCAGTGGAGGCTCGATGGGAAGCGCCAGATGATCTACGCACGCCGCGAGCTTCCAATCCGCGAGCGCATTGTCGCCGCCACTCGACTTTGCAGAGAGGGCCGAGCATGACCAGACGCACCATCGGCGGAGTCCTTGATCCGAGCGCCCTTGCCGCGCTTTACGGCCGCGATCGCCACCGGCCGGACGATCACGCCACAGTCCGCGCCGCGGCAATCGAGCTCCGCGATCGAGGACTTCAGCCGCGCGACATCGCCCAGGCGCTCCGGATCTCCGAGGCCGCCGTGCGGGCGATGCTCGAGCCGCCCCAGCGGTGATGTCGGTGATGTCGGTGATTCCCTATCCCCATTCCCACGCGTGTGCGCGCCTACGCGCGCGCGCCGACGGGCTTCGTGATTCATCCCAAGGTCAGACGGAGGGATTGGGAGGGTCTGTAAAAGGGGGATGGCAGATCAACGACATCACCGACATCACCACCACGTCACAGGCTCTGGATGCCGCTCGGCGCGCTCGGGCGGTTCGTCGCGTCGCTGTCCATGCGCGCCGAGGTCGCCGCAGTTGTGGCGGTGGACGTCGGATTGGTAGTCCGACGCCCAATGATTAAAAATCATCGTAACCCCCGCATTTTCTCGCTGTTCCCGTCGGCAACAGGCGCTATACGTAGCAGTGCCGTAGCAGTTGACGCACCGACATGCTTTGTGGCACCATCCAAAACACTCGCTTGCTACCGATCACCGGGGCAGCATCCCGAAGAGGAGACATCCCGGTGACTCGACGATCCAACCTTTCCGCCGTCCCTACCGCCGCAGGATCGCCCCTGCCGGCCGATCAACCGGTGGCCGCTACTCGTGCCCTTACTGAGCTGCGATCGCTCCGTGGCGCGCTGCAGGACGCGCGCCGCGCCGCGGGCGACGTTGCTGGTGTGATTTCGCGCTCGGAGGCAGTCGTTCGCCGGGGCGCCGAGGTGCGCACGGAGCTCGCGCAGCTCGAGCGCGAGGCGGGAGCGGCCCTGTCGCAATGGGTCCTGGCCGGCGCGCATTCCGAGCCCCCTCAACTCACGCCCGAGCAGCAGGCTGCGCTCGATCACGCCCGCCGGGCCGCCGCGCAGACACAGCTCGATGCCCAGGCGGTCGAGGCGCAGCTGCCGATCCTGCGAGAGCGCCTCGGTAATCTGCAGCGCCTGATCGACGGAAGCGCGGACGCGATCCGGAGCGCGGCGCTCGCGGTGCTAGCGGCTGAGGCCGAGCCGTTACTTCAAGCCTACCGTGCGCACGCCGCCGCCGGCTTCGAGGTGCGAAAGCAGCTGCTGGGACTGCTCGCCGTCCTCAGTCGGCAGCAGTACGGCGCAGTTTGGACTGACCCCTACACGTACAACAGCGTTGCGCTTGAGGCTCTGCGCGAGCGCATTGCCAACGCCGGGCGAGTACCCGACGAGATTTCCGCCACACACGTCGAGCCCTACGCGCAATCCTTCAGCGAGCGGCTCGAGGCGCTCATCTCAGGAGACCCGACATGACTTCGTATAGGCTTTTTCCCGACAATTCGGACATCGCACTCGACAAGGCGGGGCGCTTGCACGGCGCAATGATATTGCGCGGCAGCGGCTCCGCGATTGCCAAGGGAAGCGGCGCCCGTTTTTCTCGCATGCCCTCTTGGCTCGAGCAGGCCCATCTGCGAGCGGCAACTCGCGCCACCGCGCGTGACTTCGGTCGCGTCGCTGCGGTGCGCGATTCAACAGGATTTTACGGAAAATCCGCCGCGCTGCTCGAGGAAACCCAACGGGTCGCTCGGCTGCCTCGCGGTGACTTTCGAGCCGCGTTGGAAAAGAGAATCGAGCGCGAAGCTGAGGAAATCGCCGCCTCGAACGACCGGCCGAGCCGCGACAATGCGCTTTCTCGCGCGCAGCACGACGAACTCGCTCGGATGCACCAGGTGCGTCGTTATGTCGAGGAGGAAGCCGGCAATATGACAGGTGCTCGAGCGCACGAAGCGGCCGCGGACGCGCATCACCGGGCTGCAGCGTTGGCGAGCCAACACGACAAAGAGACGCCCTTCGCGAGTCACCGCGCGAGAGAGGCGACACGTCGCTGTAATCGTTTATGTGCGGAGCAGGTTGACTTGCCGCACCCGCACGCTAACAAGGCTGCGAACGACGGCATGAGCAGGCCCGCGGGTCGAATGCGCGATGAGGGCTCGCGCGATCCGTTCCGGTCGCAGCCGGTTCGAGACCGCGAGTTCCACGAGCCGCGTGGCAATCCGGATGCTTTCCACGAGAGTGGACGAGTTTATAACACGGAGTTCGAGTCAGGTTACGACTACGCCCCGGACGAGCCGGCGCACCCGATGGCGCGACTGTTTGGGCCGGCTCAGAACGCCGCGGCGATGAATTGGCCGCGCGATCCCGAGCGCGATCACGATGACAACGATTTCGGTCCGCACCGGTACACGAAGCCGCGCCGAGGTAACCTGAACTGGGAACCCGACCACCGTGATGGCCTTCGAGGAAACACGGCACAGAGCAGCATGACAGAGGGACGCGTTCCGCGTTATCGCCCAGACCGTCCCTACAACAACGAGCCGACCGGCGCTCAGGGCGGCCGCTCGTTCGAGGAGATGCTGGAGGGCAAAGCCGCGGGCTTTAGACCGGGCGGCTCGCTGACACAACTCGCTAACGAGATGATGGCGCCGGGAACGCCGTTCTCCAAGATTTACAGGTAGCTGCGAGATGACAGGTTGTCGCGCGCGTGCCGTTGTCTGGTCAACCCTCACGGCCGCACCGGTTTTCAACTTCTTCAACCGGGCGACCGATGGACGCCGCGGGGGTCTCCGCCCCGCGGCGCCCGTCGTTAACTACAGAGAGGTGGAGAGCCGTAAATGAGCACCGGGAAGCCTAACGGTCGCTGCCAAGTTTGCCGACACCCGCAAGCGTGGATGCTCGAGAGTCTTCTCGCCCGTGGCGCGTCGCTGCGAGACGCCGCCGCCAAATTCGGACTTGATTTCTCCGCGGTTGCCCGGCATTGGCGCAGCCACGTGACGGCCTCGCGGCGGGAGTTGTTGCGCCAGACGATTGAGCAGGTCGGCGAGGATACGACGCCGAGCCTGACCTATCTGCAGCGGTTTCGAGACTCTGCCGTGCGCGTGCTCGACGCGATGGAGCAAACGCGATCGAAAAACCTGCAGGGGTACGCGTCGCTGCTCGGGCGGGCGAGGGAGCTGCAGCTTGATATCGCGCGCCTGCGGGGCGAAGACCGCGAGACGCCGGCCGGCCGCCTGATCAATGGCACGGCGATGCCGGCGGAGGCGGAGCTCGAGCGGCGGGTGCTCGAAGCGGTTGCGGACGATCCGCAGGCCTGCGCGAAGCTCGCCCGCGGACTGCGCACGGGAGAGACGCCCGCAGTGCCGGCGCTCGAGGCGATCAATGGCTGATGCGCTGCGCGCTCGGGAGCTCGCCCTGGCGGATCGCCTGGACGCTCTGGCGCGCATCACGGTCCCGCCTGCCTTCGAGTTTTTGAACGAGCCGGCGCGCTACCTGGTTGCGCATGGCGGCCGCGGCAGTGCCAAAAGCTGGAGTATTTGCCGTCGCCTGCTGAGGGAGGCGCTTTGGAAGCCGGTCCGCGTGCTCTGCGCGCGCGAGATTCAGCTCTCGATCGAGGAGAGCGTGCACCACCTGATCCAGTCACAGATTGTCGAGCTCGGGCTCGGTGATTACTTCGAGGTGCTCGAGAAGCGGATCACGAGTCGCGCCGGCGCCGAGTTCGTCTTCGCCGGGCTGCGCTCGAACGTCACCAAGCTGCTTTCCATGGAGGGCTTGGATCGTGTGTGGGTTGAGGAAGCGGCGGCGATCTCGCATAACAGCTGGGAGAAGTTGATCCCGACGATTCGGCGCCCGGGCTCGCAAATCCTCGTGAGTTTCAATCCAGACCTGGAGGATGACCCAACTTACAAAAGGTTCATAAAATCGCCGCCACCGGATGCGATCGTGCGCAAGGTGAGTTGGCGCGATAATCCATACTTTCCGGAAGAGCTCCGGCGAGAGAGGGTGTATCTTGCGTCGGTCGACCCTGACGCGTACGAACACGTTTGGGAAGGCGCGTGCCGATCGCACTCGGATGCCCAGGTCTTCAAGGATAAGTTCGCCATTGAGGCCTTCGAGAGCGAGGCGGGGTGGGAGGGCCCGTATTGCGGCGCGGATTTCGGTTTCAACGACCCAACTGTGTTGGTGCGCTGCTGGATCGGAGACCGCACGCTCTACATCGAGCACGAGGCCTACGCCATCGCTTGTGACATTGACCGCACGCCGGCACTCTTCGATGGGGTGCCGGAGTCGCGCCGTCACGTGATCCGCGCCGATAGTTCGCGGCCTGAGACGATCAGCTACCTTCAAAATCACGGATACCCGGAAATCATCGGCGTCCAGAAATGGCCGAATTCGGTGGAAGAAGGCATCCAGTTCATGAGGCAGTTCGAGCGCATCGTGATCCATCCGCGCTGCGAGCATACGGCGGCAGAGTTTCGGTTGTATTCCTACAGGGTCGACAGACTCTCGGGTGACGTGTTGCCGGAGCTGAGCGACAAACACAACCATTGCATCGATGCCATTCGATACGCGATCGCGCCGCTCATCAAGGGAAATAGCTTTGCAAGTTGGGTGGAATTCGAGAAGGATGCGGCGGCTCGCGCGAAGGTCGAGTTGGAGATTCCAAAGCGGCCGATGCTGCCGCATCACAAAGCGCCGCCTCCGGTTGCGCCCGCGATAGACGCGACCGGTGGACTACTCGAGGTGTACAACAAGGCGTTCGCCGAGGCGGGCGGCGGCGAGTACCTCGGCGAAGTTTGCCGACGGTGCAACCAGCCTATTCGCGCAGGCTCGAAGTACCTGGCAGCTGGTGGTTCATTCCATGAAGCTTGCTTAGACACTCACTGAGAAAAAAATATGACTGATCAATCAGTTATTGAGTTGCTCATCCAACTCAGAGACAAAATGTCCGAACCGTCGAAGAAGGCGGGCGCGGAAATCGGCAAACTCGGGCAGGCCCTGAAGAAATTCGAGGAACACGCAAAGCACTTCAAGTCGCTGTTCTACGCGGGCGCGGCGATGGAAGGGATGGCGCTTGGGATCGGGGCGTCACTGAAGCACTTTGCCGGCCCGGCGCTCGCGTTCCAGCGCTCGCAGCAGGACCTCGAGCGCGCGACGCACCTGAGCGCCGCTCAGCTCGCCGGCTTTCAGCGTCAGGCGATGCATCTGTCGGACCGGCTGCCGCAATCGGCTGCGGACATCACGCAGGCGCAGGCGAACCTGGTGCGCACTCTCGGCTCGTCCAAGGCCGCAATGGAGACGGTCGGGATTGCCGCGAAGTTTGCGACCGGCACGCAGACGGACATGAAGGCGGCGACCGATCTGCTCGCTACGGCGTACGAGAACGTCGGGGACAAGGCGCTGCCGCTGAAGGCCGGTTTTTCGCAAATCGCGAATGAGCTGTCGGTCTTGCAGAACAAGTTCAGCACCTCGCGGGAAAACGGCGAGATGCTGGTCCGCTCGTTTGCGCGGCTCTCCGGTGTCGCAAAAGTCTCCGGCATCAATACGACGCAGCTGATGGCGGCTCTCGGCGTGCTGAACAAGTCCGGGTTCGCCGGCGGCCGCGGCGCAAGCGACTACCTCTCGCAAGCCTTGGAGCGGCTCGGGGAACTCGGAAAGAACGGCATCCCGACCATCGAGAAGTACGGGATCATGCTCGCCGGGAGCACCGGAGCGCACGGCACGTTCCATCTCAATCTGCTGCAGACGCTGAAGAACATGCAGCACGCGAGCCCGATGCGGCTTCAGGCGTACCTGAAGAGTCTCGGCCAGGTCGGCGGCACTCTGAAGGTGCTGATGGACAGGTACGGTCAAGTGACCGGCGCCATGAAAACATTCGAGCACTCGCAGGGCGCAACCAATTCGCTTGCCGCGCAGATGAACCAGGGGTGGAACCAGCAGCTCAAAGAGCTCCACAACGCCTGGACGAATCTCGAGATTTCCCTCGGAAGCGTGCTCGTGCCATTGCTGGTGAAGATGGCGCACGTGTTGGAGCCGATCATCGAGCGGTTCAGGAAGTTCGCGGTAGCGCACACGACGCTGATGAAAGTGGGCTTTGTGATGGCGCTGCTGGTGATGGGAGGCCTCGTGCTTCAGGGCGCCGTTCTCATCCTGGCGAGCGCATTCGGGGCGCTCTCTGCGGCGTCCGCTGTGGTTGGCGCTGCGATCGCGGGCGCCACGAGCACTGTGTGGGCGTTCACGGCATCCCTGCTCGCCGATCCGGTGTTCGATTTCATCGCCGCGGTGGTCCTCCTTACGGTCGGAGCGTACGAGCTCGTCCATCACTGGCAGACGGTCAAGGGCTTCTTTGAGCGGCTCTGGCCGGTGATCACGCGCCCATTCATTGAGGCCTGGGAGAGCATCGAGGCCTTCGGGCACCGCGTGGAAGGGTGGGCCCTGGACCTTCTGGGGTGGTTTGGCAATCACCCGATATTTGCCGCGCTGATGGGGCCTATTGGCTGGCTGATGATGGCCGCCGATGAACTCGTGAAGCACTGGAAGAAGGTCGAGGCGTTCTTCGATCACCTCGCAGCGGAAATCGGCGGGGTCTTCAAGAGCGTCGAGAATTTCCTGCATCTTGGCCATCATGCCGCGCCGCTGCACGCGACCTCGAAGCATCACACCGTCATGGAGCACGTGGCGAAGGCCGCTCGAGCGGTCCCGGGCGCCGTGGCGAAGGCCGCTCGAGCGGTCCCGGGCGCCGTGGCGACCGGGCTGCTCGCGAGCACGGCCGCGCATGCCGCCGCGCACCGCGCGCCGCAGTTCGAGCGTCTCTTGTCGGTTGCGCCCGCCACCAAGAGCGGCATCTTCTCCCCGCAGCTTGCGCCGGGGCCTTCCTCGTCCGTGCAGGGAGGGGTGCATTTTCACGCGCACATCGAAGGAGGCGCCCCCGGCGCCGACAGCGACTCGGACGCGTTCGCCGACAAGATGCTTCACGCGATGAGCGCACGGCAGAACGACTTCGTGTCGAAGTTTTCGGAGATAAACGATCAAGCCCACGGTCAGTGGACCGCGACGGGGTTTTGAATGTTCGACGTGCGGACCGTGATCTGAGCGTCCTATTGCGCAGTGCGTCTTTTGGTCGCATGCTGTTGCTCACGAGTCTATCGGATCAGAGGCAAGACAATGTCAACAGCTTCCTCTGAGGATCACGGTCCGCCCGTCCGTTGGTGGATTGCCTGTTTTCTATCGGCGCTCCTCGCGTCTGGGATTACGGCCGCGATACTGGTCGCAGCGCCGAGGCTCGGGCGGGCGCCGGTGCGTGACCATCCGATCGCCGCGACGCCGGCGAGGAAACAACGTGGCGAGGCCACGATCTACGAGTTGTTTGGTTGCTCGCAGCAGCTCAGTCAATGTGAGCGATACGCCCCAGAGCTTCCAGACCCAAGGGGCGGCGTCGTGCCGAATCGCTTCTCAACGCTATCGCTCTGTCAGGAGTATTCCTCGAAGTACCTTGGGAAACCTCCCGACAAGGCCGGACGCTGGTACGGACGCCCGGGAACCTGGCTGCAGTGCTTCGCGCGCCGCACATTTCCCTGGTACCCGGCGCACGGGACGTAACAGACGAAAACGCCGCCCGAAGGCGGCGCTCTCGTGCTGCCCTCCTCGGTATTGGTCACCAGCCCCGAATTAATGCCCCTCTTGCGGACAGAGACTCACACAAGATGCGGCGGGCCGTCTTACCGTCAATCGTGCGCGAACGCAGAAGCCTTTTGGCCACGGCTTGAATCTCTGGCCAGTAGTGCTCCACGAGGACTTGGCAGCGGCGTTTGGCGAGCAGCCCGAGGAGATCCTGCGTCCATTCATCTCCGGTGATGCGATCGATGGCGTCGCGCGCGTGGCTGTAATCACCATCCGCTCCGAGAAACCAAGCCTCATCGCCCGACTGACGCAGGGCCTCGGCCCCTGCATAGCACGCGACGGCGTGACGTAACCAAAACTCCCCTTCGGCGACCGTGCGCAGCGTCTCCGTGTCGTCACCCGTCTCGCCAAGCTTCGTCGCCCGATGACCCCACTCGCCACCGTGAGTGGCGGCGCCTGCGCTTCCTTTGGCGTAATTGGGCTTAATCGTGACTCCCTCGCAGCCGAGATCGAGTGCCATATGCAGCACTGCGTGGCCCGCTTCGTGGATCGCTGTGCGCTTCAATTCCGCTTTGGTGTTCATGCCGGTGATTCTCCCACCTTGAATGCTCTCCAGCCGCTCGCCGCCGGCACGGCTGATCCGGCGACCTCGTGCCATTGCCGGCGCTCCGTTGGCGTGAGGCCGTTGTACCAAGCGATTCCGGCCCGGGCGCCCGCCTCATCCTGCGCCGGTTGCCGGTCCTGGGCGGCCTCGATGACGAGCGCGCCGCGATCCCGGTCAAAGCGCCCGACGATGCCGGCCAGCGCCAGTGCCCCCGAGAAGGCCATTAAATTGACCGAGCCAGCGATCACGGCCGGCACCTCACTGGCGTGCGTGCGAATAGCGCCGGGCCGCAGTTCCACGATGACGGCGCTCACGGCAGCGGCTCCCGCACGATCTGCGGGGTCTCGGCGTCGATCTCCGCGGCGCGATTCTCCAGGTTCGGGATATCGAGGCCGTCCGCGATCCGCGCGGCGACCTCTGCGGCGAGCATGACCGCATGCGGGCTGACCCCCTCATCGCTCGCGGTTTTCCCGGCGGCCAGACCGGTCAGCAGCGCCGAGAGCCGCCCGGCGCGCTGCAGCTGCTCGTCGACGGCGCGGCCGAGGGCCGGGGGCATCTGCTTGATGGCCCTGCGCACGTCCTCCAGGAGCATCCTGGCGGTTTCAGGCTCGCCCGGGATGGATTCGGCGAGCTCATCCAGGAGCCCGGGAACGTCTTCGATGTGATACGCCGCGGCGGGGGCGGTAGGATTCTGAGTAGCCATGTGACACCTCATGCGTGTTGCGTGGTGAGCCGCTCCCGACCGGTGCGAGCCGGCGAGGGCGGCCTTTGTGCCTGCACAATGAAGTTCGATCAGAGGGATACGGGAGGGCAGCCCGGAGCACTTCTGCGCTACTGCTACCCGACTGCTACACGGTGGCCGCTTCGACCGTCGGACTGACGATCGTGCGTCGTAACCATTTGATTTATTGGCTCCCCGGGTTGGACTCGAACCAACGACCAACGGATTAACAGTCCGACGCTCTACCGCTGAGCTACCGGGGAACCGGTTCGCAGGATGTGCGAAAGGGCGCGAATTTTGCGGTGT
>JAEHJW020008990.1_pt1 | contig 13117 bp, 18 predicted proteins | sample 9271431 | NCBI WGS metagenome assembly JAEHJW02
GGTGTCCGGGGGCGATTATAGGCGTTTTGGTATGCTCACCGAGTTCGGCGGGGAGTGGCGCAGATGGTTAGCGCACCAGTCTGGGGGACTGGGGGTCGCAGGTTCGAGTCCTGTCTCCCCGACCAATCTCACTTCAGCCCGAGTTCAGCGGGCACTCTTGTCTCTGACGTGTAAGGCGCTGTAAACCCACTTGTAATCTGACGTGCCTGGCGCTACAGTGTAGCTAGATTCTGGAAAAGGCGCTGGAAGCGGCTCTGGCGCTCTATCGGAGGCGGAGATGCCCAAGCTCGCGGTTGTTAAGCCAGAGATCCCGACCGAAGTGGTGGCGCTGGCCGATGCCTACGTCGCCGATTGCCGGGCGCGCGGGCGGTCACTCCGGACCGTGGAGATGTACGACGCCACCCTCCGCCGCGTGTTCCTGCCTTGGTGTGCCCGGGAGGGCGTCACCTCCCCGGCGCAGCTGACCGCCCCGCTGGTGGGCCGCTTCACCACTCAGCTCCTCGAGGAGGGCGGAGCCCGTGGGCCGCTGAGCCGGGCCACGGTACGGTCCTACGTTCGCACCACCCGGAGTTTCTTGTCCTGGGTAGGAGATCCCGATGGCGGTGCAGCGGAGGTGGGCGCGAGTCCACGACTCCCGAAGGACAAGAAGAGGGTGATCGACGTGCTGTCCCGGGACGAGATTCAGCAGTTGGAGAACACCGCCAAGACCGAGCGCGACAAGCTGATCGTGAGGGTCTTGGCCGACTGCGGCATCCGGCTCGGGGAGCTACTCGCCCTGCGCGTGGAGGACCTCCGGGAGCCCCGGCGGGGCGAGTTCCTGCTCCGCGTGCTCGGCAAGGGTGACGTGGAACGGCTGGTGCCAGTCTCACCGGGCCTCTACCGGCGCCTGCGGCGCCACATTGCGGGGATGCGGGCGGAGGGGCGGGACGAGCTCTTCGTGGCCCTACGCAAGCGGCCGGACGGGCGGTACGCCCCGCTGACCAAGTCGGGCGTGGAGCAGGCGGTGCGGATCCTGGGCCGGGAGGCCGGACTGGAGAAGCGAGTTCATCCTCATCTGTTCCGGCACAGCTTCGCGACCGAATGGCTCCGCCGGGGCGGCAACATCATCAGCCTCCAGCGCATCCTCGGCCACGCGGACCTGGCGATGATCCAGAGCACCTACTCCCACCTCAGCACCAGCGACGACTACGCGGCGGCGATGGCGGTCCTGCTAGGGAAGGACGGGTGAGCAAGGACCTCGGCCCGGCTGGTGCATCCGGTGGTCCAGCCGCCGCCAGCGCCCGCCGCAAGGCCGTAGCGCACCATGAGGCGGGCCACGCGGTCGCGGCCTTCTACTTCGACCACGCCATTGAGTCCGTGACTATCAAACCTGGAGAGGACTTCGCGGGGAGCAGCATTTCATCTCCCGACTTCGGACGGGGCTTCGACCCCGAAGTGGACGTCGATGCAGCGCAGTACGTGAAGATGCTGGAAGACATCGTCGTTTGCTTCGCAGGGCATGAGGCAGAGGCCGCCTATCGCGGCCGCCGGAACTGGCATGGCAGCACTACCGATTTCGGGATCGCGGCCGACCTCGCCCTCTACCTTTCTCGGGGGTCAGAGGAGGCCTCTGCACTGTTGAGGTGGCGGAAGTTGGTAGCCCGGGGCTTGGTGAAGGCGCACACGCGAGAGATTGCCGCCGTCGCCAGCGCGCTGCTGGCGCAAGGGACACTCGCGGGCGATGACGTGCGCGAGACCATCCGGATCGCGCTGGGGATCCCGGCCCTGGAGGAGCTGCCGTCGCCGTCGGGCGGGACCACGCAGTGACTTTTGCCCTTCTCTCCGTGCCCTACACCCGACTGCCGGCTCGCGACTGGTCGACGGTCGAGGTGCTGGAAGAGCACCCCGAGGTCGAGGGCGCACTGATCGCCGCCTTGCGCCTGAGCGCCGGGATTGACCCAGACCTCCTCGTACTAGGGTCTCGTGGATCGACGCGGGGCATGTGGGCCCCAGTCGCCGAGGGGCGGCACCTGGTGGCGTGGGCTCGGCTGGAGGGCCTCGGGACACCCCGGGTCCGCTGGGACAAGTCGGGGGAGCGCCTTCTTTGCGGGTGGTCAACCTGCGGCGGCACGCTCGCCCACCTGGTTCGCGGGGATGCCTACCTGGTGGAGACCCTGGTCCGTGCCCGCCCGCAGGACCAGCGAGACGGCCTGCCGACCTGGAGGGTGCGGGGAACAGCTCGCCGGAGTAGGACTCGCCCGACCCTCGACGTGCCCATCCGAGGCCGACAGCAGCGGGCGATGGCGACTGGGCCCGCGCCTCAAGGGATCGTGGCCAACTTCGTCCACTCGCACGAGGCGGAGGTGGTCCTGGTCGAGTGCTCCGAATGCTCGCCGGCGGTCGGTCGGCCACGCGTTAGCATCCTGGTGCCAAGACTCCACCTGGTGAGACTTGACAGGCGGTTCGCGCCGAACTAACATTCGGATAAGGATCGGACGGCTAGTCGGGCTGAAACCCGCGAAGAGCTGTCCGGGGCGTTAAGCGGCCGTTGCGCGGCGCTGGCTGACCGTCGCCACCACGAAGGTGGGGCCGGAGGCGAGGGTGCTGTCGTGGCCGAAAACAGACCTCTGGATGCTCTCAGGTGAGGGCCGCGCTCGATACTGTCGGCCTCCGCCGAGAACTAGCTCGACGGGGCATGACCCAAGCTGAGCTGGCACGCGCCGCCGGCGTCTCGGAGCCGACTTTAAGCCATGCCGCTACGGGTCGGTCCATCAGCTACCTCACGATCAGGAAGCTAGCTCGCGCCCTCGCCTTGACTCCCGTTATGCCTGGGGCCGACGGCATTCTCGGGGTGTATGAAAACGCCGCCTCAGGGAGCCAACCCCGGGCGGCGCTAGCCGAGCGGGAGGGCACTCTCGATGCCACTCCAGTCAGCTAGTAACCCTAACACCGACGACGAGGATCTGACCCCGGGGTCGGTACCCCGCGCCTTCTACGTGGACCCGATCATGGCTGAGTTGACCCGTACGGGCGCCAGCGGTTGGCGTCTAGCCGCTGGCACCGGCTGGCGCGAGATGTTCAAAGGCAAAGACTTCGAGCACGCGGACGCCATCGAGCTCGATCGTGAGGACTGGGCGGCCCTTATCCGCCGCGGGCCGGAGCTGCTGCGCCTCTTGGCGACTGTGCCCGACGGCGCCGGGGACGAAGCAGTGGCCGACGCCTTGGGGTTCTGGGAATGACCGCCGAACAAATCCTCGCTCATCTGCGTGAGCTGAAGATCGAGGCGGTGGTGACTGCGGACGACCACCTGCTGGTACACCCAGGCAGCCGCCTCCCCCGCTGGCTCTTCGTCGAGATGGTGCTCGCCAAGGCCGAGCTGAAGAGGCTGGTAATGGCGCGGCAGACCGCTGTCCCTCTCCACGCTGTGGACGAGCAGGGGGTGGTCTCGTGACCCGGCTCCGTGACCAGATTCCAGCCGAGCTTCGGGCCCTCGATCAGTGGGTCACGTGGAAGCGCGAGGTCCGCGAAGGTAAGGCCACGAAGGTGCCCTACACAACGGACGGCACTCGCCGCGCCTCCTGCGACGACCCATCCACCTGGGGGGCCTTCGCGGAGGCTGCCAAGTCGCTGACCGAGGGCCGCGTTTCCGGGACGGGCTTCCAGGTGTCCGCCGGCCAGAGCTACGTCGGCGCGGACCTCGACCACTGCCGCAACTCCACCACCGGAGAGATCGAGCCCTGGGCCCAGCGCGTCATCGACCTGCTCGACTCCTACTCCGAGATCTCGCCGAGCCAGGAGGGCGTCCGAATCTTCCTCAAGGCCGCCAAGCCGGGCCCACGATGCCGCAAAGGCAACATCGAGATCTACGACCGCTCCCGGTTTCTGACCGTCACCGGCCAGCACCTGCCGGGCACTCCCGCCACCATCGAGGAGCGGCAAGAGGAGCTGGAGCGTCTGTACTGGGAACTCTTCCCGGAGAGGCCCCACACCAACGCCACCGCTCCCCGATCTACCTCCGGCCTCACCGCCTGGGAGGTGATCGGCCTGGCGAGCAAAGCCAAGAACTCGTCCAAGTTCGAGGCCCTGATGCGGGGCGACACCTCGGCTTTCGGGGGAGACGATTCGGCGGCAGACCTGGCTCTCTGCAGCCTGGTGGCCTTCTACAGCCAGGACCCATCGGTGGTCGATGCGGTGATCCGGCAATCGGGACTCTACCGCGAGAAGTGGGACCGTGCCGACTACCGAGACCGGACCATCGGAGCCGCCCTGGAAAGGGTGACCGAGAGCTACACCCCGGCGCAGACTCCCACGAACGGAACGCCAGACCGTCATGCCGCGAAACCACCGGTTTCCGGGCTGCTGGTGGAGTTCAGCGGGTCAGAGCTGGCCGCGATGACCGAGGACGACCTCCAGATGCTCTGGTTGCCCATGCTGGGCCTGGACGGCTGGTTCGTCGAGAAGTGGTCGCACCTGCTGAGCGGCTATCCCCGCGCGGGCAAGACTGAGTTGATCGTCCGCCTGATCCGCGGCTGGCTGCACGCCGGGCAGCGGGTCCTGGTCCTCAGCGAGGAGCCCCGCACCATGTGGGCCCTGCGGCTGCGGGGCCTTGGTGGGGACTGGTCCGGCCTCCAGGTCGTCTGTGCGCTGGGCGTGGATCCCGAGCTGCTGATGGAGCGGGCGGTCGCGGGCTCGGAGGAGATCGTCATTGTGGACACCCTCCGCAACCTCCTCCAGCTCCAGGACGAGCGGGATAACTCCGAGGTGGCCCGGGTGGTCAACCCCTGGGCCGCTGCGATGCGCCAGGCCGACAAGACCCTGGTGATGGCCCACCACCAGCGGAAGGGCGGCGGCGACCACGGGGAGGCCATCAGCGGGGCCCACGCCCTGCTGGGGGCCTTCGACATCGCCATCGAGCTGAAGTTCGACACCGTGGACCACCCCGATCGCCGCGTCCTGGCGAGCCACCCACGGCTCATCGACCGCCAAGAGGTGGTCTACGAGAAGCGCGGCCTGGAGTTCGTCGTCCTTGGCGAGCCTGGCGAGGTCAACCTGAACGAGCTGTCCCGGCTCGCCCTGGAGGTGCTCTCCACCACCCCGCAAACCACCCAGGAGGTCCACCAGGCCCTGGACGAGCCAAGGCCGGGACTCACCGCCGTGAAGGGCGCCCTCCGACAGCTTGCCCTGTCTGGCAGCGTCCGCCGCGACCCCGACATCAGCATCAAGACGGTGCGCGGCAAGACCGTCCGGTGGACCCTCAGCCCCCTCGCCCTGGCCCAACCTGGCGAACCTGGCGGCAACCTGGCGGCTGAGCCGCGCCAGGTTGGGACCCCCGAAAAGCAACCTGGCGGACCCCCCCCTAAGGACCCCCCCCGTCAGGTGAGGTTGGAACAGCCGAAACCTCAACCTGGCGGCAACCTGGCGGCTGGCGGTACTCCTGACGGAGCGCCAGCCCGCCAGGTGGCCTTGACTGCTGGCTCTCTCGTGGAGAGGCAACGGACGGGCGAACCACACGGACGAGAGCAGGGTGGGGACGCGCGCGCCGCGCAGGTAGCGCCCATCCCGGCGTCCGTCGGACCCGCTGCCCATGTAGACGCGACTACGCCAGAGGCCGCGCTGTGACCCCCGCAGAGATGCTCGACCGCCTGGCCGAGCTGGGAGTTAACGCGCGGCTGGCGGAGCCGGGCCAGATCATGGTTTCGCCGCTAGAGCGCATCCCCGGTGATCTGCTGCCAGAGCTGAAGGCGGCCAAGCCGGACCTCTGCAAGCTGATCGAGGCGAGGATCGCCGAGAGAGCCCAGGCGGCGGCAGACGCCTTCGAGGGTCTGGCCGTGAAGTACCACTCCCTTCCCGTGCCCCGGTGCTCCACCGCGCCCCGGGAAGCCGCCGAGCTGGAGGCGCTCATCGCCACCTCGGTCTCCTACGCTGCCCCGGAGCCGTTCGAGGAAGCGCTGGCCGCGTTCGTCGCCGTGGTGGAGGGCCACTTCGCCCACCACCTGCTGGACGTGTGCCAGACAGCCGGGATCGAGCTGGAGGCGGTAAAGGCCGAGGACGGCGAGGCGGTCCTCCGCGCTCGCCCCGCCGAGGGCCACCCGGTGCCAGCTGGCCTAGGTCGCGCCTTGCGGGTGCTCCGAGCCCCGGTGATCGCCCAGCTCCCGCCGGCCGGTCAGGCGACCCACCGGAGGGCTCACAGATGAAGCCGCCTGCAGCGCCTAACACAGTATTAGGCGCTACTGATTCGATCTCAGCGAGGCCCAAGCTCACAAGTAGGCCGATCGAGGCCGAGATCGGTAACGGATGCCGAACTCAGCCTGTTATCTACCCGACCCGACTCCTCGATGAGGTCGGGACCGGCCCGCTGCCCTTTGACGCCGGGCCGGCGGCCTGCGGTTGCGGGAACCCGGACTTCGGGGCCGGGTGCCAGGAGTGCAGGGACCAGCATGGTGAGCCCGTCCGCCGGCTGGTCTTCACCGTGTGGGATGAGCCCGTCCCGCTACCGAGGCCAAGGGTGGCCGTCAGAGGCGGCAAGGCGCACGGCTACACGCCGACCGGCGCCCAGGCCGCCATGTGGAGGATCAGGCAGCAGGCGACCGAGGCCCTGGGTGACCATCCCCGGTTCGCTGGCCCGGTACGGCTGTCGGTGACCGCTTGGGTGAAGATGCCGGCGAGCATCGCCAAGAGGGATCGGGCGACGGCGCGGCCGACCCGGAGGCCGGACCTGTCCAACTTCGTGAAGCTGGCCGAAGACGGCTGCGACGTGCTCTGGCAAGACGACTCCCAGGTGGTCGACCTGGTGGCGGCGAAGCGCTACGCCGTGGGCTCCGCCCCGCGGTGGGTGATTGAGGTCCAGGAGATCGCCGATGCCCGCTGAAGACTTGGCGGTTAACGATCCCAGGGACTCGGTGATCCTGGCGAAGTACGGCCACCGCTGGCGGTGGTACCCGAACCCACCGAGCCGCCGATCAGGTCACCACGACTGGGCGTGCCCTCCAGTGAGCGAGTGGTACTGGGCCGACTCGGTGGAGGAAGCCCGGACGGCCGCCGAGGCCCTTTCGCTCGCAGGAACCGGCCCTAGCTGGGGCGGAAGCGGCAAGGCGCGTGTCCGAGACCGCCGAGGCCGAATCGTGGCCGTGGCGGCCGATTCTCGCGATGGCGGCACCGACCGCCTCGAAACAATCTCCTCTCGCGGGCCGAACTTTGTCAGTTCAACGGCCTGCACTCCGGGGCGGGGCCGCGCGCTCCCGCGACCTCGCCCCACTCCACCCACCTCGGAGCAGTAGGAGAACGGATGTCAGACCTCGACACGGCTAAGTCCCACGGGCATCGCCACTTTCACCGCCATCCGGGCGGCGCGATCCAGATCCACAGCCACCGACACGTCCACCAGTTCGGCGAGTGGGTGAATCACGAAGAGCCCGACGAGATCGAGGATGCCCCGCCGGAGGGCTACCACACTCAGCACGCTGACGGCGATCCGCAAGGGGAGCTGCGCCGGGCTGCCGAGTGCCCCTGGTTACCAGAAAACCACCCGCGCTATGCCGTCAACCCGGGCGACGGCGACAAGGCGGCTCAGGGCGCGCCGTCGCGCTTCACGCCCGCCCGAGCCCAGGCCGTGCAGGCCGAGGTGGACCGACTGTTGCGGCTCGCGGATTACTACGCCGGTATCGATTTGAAGCTGTCCCTGGAGTATCGACAGATGGCCGCCGAAGCGGCACAGCGGAAATGAGGAGAAAGACATGGCGCAACTGACAATGGACACCTTGGCGACACCGCGGCGCAGGGCATCGGACGAGATGATCGCGGCAAGCGACTTGGGGCCGGACGAGATAGCCTGCCCGCCCGGCTCGCGCAGCTGGTCGCTGTCAACCACCGGCCACGAGCACCAGCCCGACGAGCGCGGGGTGGTGACCTGCAGAGTGTGCTACGAGGCACTGAAGTACGAGAAGGCGGTAGGTAGTTCGCCTGGCCGGATCAGCGCGACGTTCGAGCTTTCAGCCGAGCAAGGCCTGACCTTTCGGCGGTTGCTGAGCGCCGCGGGCGTGGACGCGACCGAGTGGCTGCGCCGTCAGGTGATCGACACCATCGCGGCGGAGACCAGGCGCGTGGTCGCTCCGCCACCCGAGCGGCGGCGGTGAGCTCCGAGAGCGATGGGGGGCCGGGCGAAAGCCCGGCTTCCCGTCCCGTCAACAGGCGGCTGTGCGGTGCGAAGAAACGCGACGGCGGCTCATGCGCGATGCAGGCGATGAGGGGCCAGCAGCGCTGCCGGATGCATGGCGGACGTACTCCGGCGCACATGGCAGCGGCCAAGCGGAGGCTGGCTGAGCAGAAGGCGCTACGCGCAGTCGAGCGGGAAGGCATCGCACCCCTGGGCGATCCGGTCGAGCAATTGCGAGCGCTGGCAGCCGAGGCGGTGGGGCTCAAGGACTTCTTTCACTCTCGGCTGGCCGCCCTGGAGGAACTTCGCTACCAGGGCAACACGGGCGAGCAGCTCCGCAGCGAGGTGGCGCTCTATGAGCGGGCCCTGGACCGCAGCCAGCGCTTCTTGCACGACTTGGCGAGACTCGGACTGGACGAGCGCCAGGTGCGGGTGAATGAGGCTACTGCGGCGGTGTTTCTCGGCGTGATCTCGCGTGGGCTCGCCGGCGCGGGGCTGCCCGACGAGTTGCAGGTCGCGGCGCGGGCGTCGATAGCCCAAGAGCTGCGCCTCATAGAGGCCGGATGATGGCCGAGTCGGTCTGGGGCACCTTGGCGGCGCGGCTCGAGCATCCGGCCTCCGACCCGGACGCCGAATGGCTGGCGGCCAGAAACCGGTGGCTGGCCCAGGCGCGGCCAGAGACACAGATCCCACCCGCGGACGCGCCTATCTGGGTCTACCAGGCGGGTAGGGGGACTGGCAAGACCCGGGCGGCCACCGAGGCGGCCTCGGAGCACTGCCGGACCTTCCCCGGGGCGAGGGTGGCGCTGGTGGGCCGGAGCTTCTCCGATGGCCGGGACGTGCTCGTCGAAGGCGCTGGGAGTGGCCTGCTGGCGATCCTGCCCAAGTCCGTGGTGGAGAGCTGGAACCGCTCTCAAGGTGTGCTGAGGCTGGTCAACGGGGCGATGCTGAGCATCTACGCCGACACCGAGCCCGACCGCCTCCGGGGCCCGCAGTTCTCGATGGCGGTCTGTGACGAGCTGGCCTCTTGGACGGGCCGCGACGCGTGGGATACGCTGTTGCTGGCCTGCAGGCTGGGGCCGAATCCCCAGGTGGTGGTGACCACCACTCCCAAGAACACGGCGCTCTTCCGCGAGCTGGTCGCGGACTCGCGGGTGAAGGTGGTGCGCGAGAGCACGTGGGTCAACTTGGCCAACCTTGCGCCGAGCTTCCGGGACTCGATCCTGGCCCGGTACGCCGGGACCACGCTCGGCAGGCAGGAGATCGAGGCCGAGCTGCTCCTCGACGTTGAGGGCGCCATGTGGTCGATCCCCACCCTCGACAAGTACCGGGTGCAGTCGGCTCCCGAGGATCTGGTCCGGGTGGTGGTGGGAGTGGACCCCGCAGGCGGTGGCAAGGATGAGACCGGGATCGTCGTGGCGGCCCGCGGCCGGGACGGGCACGGCTACGTGCTGGCCGACCGATCTGGGCGTTACCACCCCGAGGACTGGGCGCGACGTGCGGTCGCCGCCTACCGCGAGTTCAAGGCGGACCGGATCGTGGCCGAGAGGAACTTCGGCGGCGACATGGTGGAGCACACTCTGGCGACGGTCGACCCCAAGGTCCCGGTGAAGATGGTGACCGCCAGCCGGGGAAAGGCCGTCCGGGCTGAGCCCATCGCGTCCATGTATGAGCAAGGGCGCGTCCACCACGTTGGGCAGTTGACCGAGCTCGAGCAGCAGCTCACTACCTGGACCGAGGACTCCCACGACTCGCCGGACCGCCTCGATGCCCTGGTGTGGGCGTTGACCGAGCTGATGGACAACGGCCTCTCCGCCGCGTACGTCGCTGCACTTCGCGATCAGGCGGAGGCCCTCGCGCCCTCGGCTGAGCAGTTGCTCCGGCTGAAGCTGGGCTCGGTGGAGATCAATCCCGCGTGGCGCGGGACAGGAGGTGAACAGTGAACCGAGCCGAGAGGCGGAAGCAGCCCGGGAAGGCTCCGACCCTGACGGGGTTGCAAGAGCGCTTCCGGCGCATACTCGAAGACGCCCAGCGGATGAACTGAGCGGCTCGGTCGTAAGGGCGTTGCTTGCGGCCGCCTATGTTACTTGGGCCTGACGGGCATGTCTGCGCCATTTGAGCCGCCGGCCCGGGAGAGTGGGCCACCGCCAACGTCGTGAGACGGGCATGGGGGCGATTCTCACCGAGCCGTGGCTGGTGCCGCGCTGGCTGTCATTCGCCAGAGGGGTGTGGGGCGCCACACCGATTCATGAGGCAGGCGGAAGCCCTAGGTCGTGCCGCACCTCATTAGCGTCTACGAGGGATGCCGCTTCGGCGCTGGCGAACCCTTGCTCCCATGTGCCCGCGTTCAGGAAGTTGACGGCGCTGAGCGTCTCAAGGGAGGCATCGATCTGGGCCATTGCACCCGCGAGCGCTCGAGCGTCTGCCTCAGCCGAACCCGGCCAGTTTGTATCTTCGAGTTGATGCTCGAACACGGAGTCAGCCGCGAGCAACGGCTGGGCCGCCGCCTCGGCCTGGGCGTCGGTGGTGGAGTTGGTCCACGTGGCCGCAACTGCCGAGAATTTGGCCCCGGCCACGTTGTCCGGCCCGACGTCAGCTAGGTACGCCGCCGCCGCGGCCTTGAGAGTCAGATTCGTGGGCGTAGGGCTGGCTGGTGGGGTCGCTGCGCCGCCAGTGCTCGGAGCCGCAGTGCCCCCGCAGGCTGCGATCCCCACTACCAGTAGTCCAGTTCCCAGGGCGTTCGTGCCGAGCCGGACGTACTTCACTCCATGAACCCTCCCGCGGTCGTGGCGGCGCAACCTAAATGATGCTCCAAATTGTCCCGTCAGGGGCGCATCTCGACGCTTGAACTGATCGTCACCCTCCCCGAGATCGCTACGCTCCTCAAGGTATCTCCGGTCTTCCAAGGCCGGCAGATCCGGGCCAGCGACCCGCCCACACTTGAACTCAGGCGCTCGATGAGAGTCGACCGACTTGACCGGGGCGCCCGCCTCAATTGCAGGCGGGAGTCGATTCAAGTCAGATGGCAAGAGAGTGGGCGTGACGCGGTCCTCACCACTGGGGCTGGCACCGCGGGCCGCGCCTCGGCCCTCCGTCCAAAGGAACTTGTCGCCGTCGCACGTTGGGACGATAATCGCCGTGACGCTGAGGTACTAGCCCGGCATCGCGGCCCGGGTGCCACGGCTGTTCGGAGGGTCTAGCGGGTGGTGAGAGGAAGCGTTACGGTCGGAATCGCATCCGCCATGGCAGCAGTTGGCATCGTCATCGGACTCACGGCGTGCGGAGGGCCGCCACTGTCCTCTGCCAAGAGCCCGGGGAGGTCCTCCACACCAACCTCCACGTCCACGCCCGCCCTCAGCGCCGGTCAGCAACAGTTCGTGAACGACATGCGGGGTACCTTCAGCTTCGACAGCTCAGTCCAGGACGACACCATTGCCACGTTCGGGCAGCAAGTGTGCAGCGACCTGCAAGGTGGAAACACGGTCGCCACGGAAGTGCCCTTCGCCGAGAAGTCGTGGTCGAACATGACGGCGGGCGACGCGATCCAGATGGTCACGTTAGCGACCAAGGACATTTGCCCGTCCCAGGCGAAGCCGCAGACCGTGACCTACGCAGTCACCGGCGACAGCGCGGATGTGACTTATGGGCCAGCGGGGTCGAACTTTCAGGGCGTGGTCCCTATGTCTGTCACGCAGCCGCTCGGGAGCCCGTCCTACTACTCGATCGACGCGCAGCTCAACGCTGGCGGCAGTGTGACTTGCGAACTCGCAGTGGACGGAGTGTCCATTTCAACCGCGTCAGCTTCAGGTGCCTACAACATCGCCTCATGCGAAATAGATCAGTCCCCGGCGACGGGGAGCTGGGAGAACACAAACAATGGATGAAGCCGAGTCACCGGCCGCTTGCGGATGTGGCCGGGCGGCCGGGTCGGCTTCCCGTCCAGGCCGGTTGACTTCGCTTTGATCTGAGGTGTCGACGGGTCGGCACCTCCCACTTTGGCATCGTTCCGCACTGTCTTGCCATCTACTCCGACCGCCTCCGCGATCGCCAGGTACCTATGCCCCGCCCTCCGCAGAAGCAACTCCACCGGCCGGGTGAGGGACGGTGCGTTAGCGGCTCTTGCCGGTCCTCCGCGCCTGCACCAGGCCGGCCGCGACCAGGACCACCACCCCGATCAGCAGCTCCACGGCCCGCAGCGGCCAAGAGCTGTTCAGCCACGATGAGGTGAGCAGCAGCAGGGCGATGACCCACAGGCAGCCCGAGCAGCAGCCGTTGCGGGACTTCCTCACAGCGAGGGACCGCCCATCGCCCAGGCCACTGCCACCAGGAGCGCCCAGGCGAGCGCCAGCACCACCAGGGGCACCGAGCAGCCTACGCACCCACAGCCGGGAGAGCGCACCCACACCCTAGGGCGCCTCACGCCGGCCCCTCGGCGAGGATCTCCCGCACCCGCCGGCGGTAGCAGAGCAGCAGGACAGCCGCCGCTCCCAGCGCCACCTCGTCCACCGGGCCGGGGATGGGCAGCAGGCCGAACACCAGCAGCCACCGGACCGGCCGGGGTAGCCGCTCGTCCGTGGCAAGGCGCCGGAGCGCCCGGTACACAGCGCGGAGCCGGACCATAGGGCGACTGTACGTCAACTGCCCCTCCGGGGGCCTTGCAACCTGATTAAAGCATTCGGGGTATGGACGCCTTGGGCAGCGCTTTCGGAAAGTCTGGCGCCGCTATGGATCTCAACCGTGAGGGCGCACCTATAGCGCCTAACTGGGGGACTGGGGGTCGCAGGTTCGAGTCCTGTCTCCCCGACCACCGTCAGCAAACACTGTGGGCACGCACCTGGCTCTGCCTCCGGCCCGAGGAGAACCGGTGCGAGAACTGCCGCTATGTGGCTGACCGCTGCAGCCCCGAACTTCCGGCCCATCCCATAAGCTGGACTCCAGGGCGGGGGCGGGAGAAATGACGGCGTACGCCTGCCAGGCGGTGGCGAA
>JAEHJW020005873.1_pt1 | contig 13108 bp, 17 predicted proteins | sample 9271431 | NCBI WGS metagenome assembly JAEHJW02
CAGTGTTCTCCTGGAAAGACCATGCGGTCGGCCACAGCACCCGGTTGCCCCGGTGCTCTGGCGGGCCCGCGGTTTGTATTGGCCGGGTCCCGCCACAGCGCACGGAGCGCCATGGAGGCCGCTCCGTGTTGGGTTTGCCATCAGGCACACAAGGTTTCCTCGACCCACAGCGATTCCTGGGGCGATTCGGTCCTTTGTGCGTTTTGTCGGGCCGTGGAGGACGGTGCGCGCGGCAACGGCGCCTCGCGCCTGAGCTTTTCCAAAACGAGCTCGCGCAGCGCGCCAATGGTGGGCCGGACGCCACGTTCATCGCCCGCGGCCTCGCAGCATCGTGCTGCCGAGAACGGGGCGTCCTGGTCGTCCAGAAACCAAAAAAGGGCCTCTGCGCGACTCTCAGGCGACTCTCGCCCATCAAATAGTTGCTGGAGGGACACCTTCAGGAGCCTAGAGCGTAGCTCCTCGATCTCCTCGGCCGTCCAGATCTCGTGTTCATCGGGCGGTAAGAGACTGGTCTGGCCGCCATAATGGGCCAAATAGGTCTCGGAATTGTCCATAAGGACCTCCTTGCGGACGAGCCACCCCAACGGGAGGACCCGTCCGGGTTGAGCCCCGCAAGGGGCATGGGTAGACCACGCGCCTGACCTTGGCACGGGTGTCAGTGATGCAAGAGGGATTGCCCGCGAAGGGCCGGTTTTGCGGTTAGCGGTGGACGATCACGAGGCTCAGGACGGCCACCGCCACAGCCAATCGTGCCTCCGGAACGAAATTACCGGAGGACTGGCCCAACCGGGACAGAGCCCCGGTTGGGTAAATTTGATGCTGTTCTTGTACGCGCTCAGCTGGCGCGCCTGCGTGCGCAGGATGACGATTTGATCCTAGCCTATTCCCCAACGCGACGCAAACGCCGGTCGAGAACGCCTTTCCTGTCGAGTCTGATTCCCAAACCCGAAAGAAAAAGCGGCGGGGCCGAAGCCCCGCCGTAATATTTACGCCACATAAGCCCGTCGCATCGTAAACCCCTCAGGTCCCTTGTGGGCCAAAACATCGTTCCAGTCGAGGCCTTTGCGGCCCTCTGGGATCTGATACCGCGGCAGAATAATCTCGGCCGGGATGTCTTCGTGCGCCATCCGCGTGGCCAACTGGCGGGCATAGTGCTCACCCACCGGCAAGCCGTCCTGCGGATTGCGCGCGACGTCCTTGTCGGCCCAGATGTGGAGGCGCCGGGTTCCCGGTGGCGGCACGAAGGCCGCAAGTAGGGCACCCGATATGCAGCTCCATACAGGTTCCTGCGTCTCTTGGATTATAGACAGCGCAGTCTCGAGCCCCTCGGCCACATGCAAGACCGGAGCGGCCGGGCCCAGCCGAATAGCGGAACCCGTTAAGGGGCAGCCGGCCGGCATCAGCTTTTTGGGAGTCAGCACGGGGGCCTTTTCGCTGCCATCGATCGACAGATACAGCCGATGGACAGTGATGCCATACCCATCCTGGCCGGTCACGGCCGCCACAAGGGCGGGAAACCGGCCTTCGCAGACCCCATTTTCATCGTAGTACGGCAGGCGCGGGTGAAATCGCAGGGCCCAACCCCCGATAATGGGTAGGACCTTACGCGCGTCGATGCCGCGCGCCGCCAGGTAACACCGACCGATGGTCGCGTCTGGATGGGCCAGCGACAAGGCTGCCTTCCAGATCGTGGCGGCGGCTTTCTGCCGGCGGCGATTGTCACCGGGGCGCTCACGCACCACTCGGCGCGCCGGCGGCAGAACTACGACCGATTGGTCAGGCGATAGCCCCAAGGTCTCCGCGACCGCGCGCAGGCTTTCACGAAAGCCCCAGCCGCGCAGCCAGGCCAACACCGCGAACCCATCAAAAAACGGCCCGCAGGTGTTGCACACTGCACCACCGGTCTCCCGGACATCTTTGTAGACTCGAAAGCCATCCTTGCCGCCATGGACGGGGCACGGGTGGTGACGCCGCGGACGCTCCAGCGCCTCCTGAATCTCGGGGGCGAGTCGCGATAGTACGTCGTCCCATCGGCCCCGCGCCGCCTCGCGTACCATGTCTGTGCTGTAACGGGGCATAGTTCCTCCTTTTTACGGCGCGTCAGGCTGGCGAAAGGCGCCCACCTGCGCTCCATATCGGCACGACACGCAGACACAAGCTGAGGTGTCATCCCATGCCATTCCGGTCGTTGCATCGCAACCGTCGTCGTACATGGTAGCGGTCGTCACGGCCACAATGTCGAAGGGGCCATCTGACTGACATTGCGGGCACGCAAGTCCCGCGAGGCAATTGCCGTTCATACATCACCCCCTTCCGGGGCCGCATTTTCGTGCGCCTCTGGCTCATTGGTATCGCTTTCGTCCTTATGGGACGGACCCAATGTCTTTGCCGTCGCTTCGGCCTGTGCCAGCGCGCGCAGCACAACCCGCTGTCTGGCGCCTGCATAGGTCTTTCGGATATGGGTGCGGGCCTCGTCCCAGCGCCCGCTCATCGCGGTGTACTGAAGAAGGGTCGCCAAATCCTTGCGGAACTTGGGGTCTCGAATCAGTACCTTCTGGTCGCGAACGATCCGCTCCGCGAAGGCCATTTCCTCGCGAACGAGGTCCTGGGTCAGCTGACGACGCTCGGCCCCGTGAAATTTCTCATGCACATAGGCGCGGGCCTCCTTCCAGGCCTGGCTTTCGCGGGCGCGTGTGATGATGCGAGCGCGGTGCTGGGCAAATTGCGCCGCGTCCTCGTCCATGAAAGACGCGCCCGAATCATTCGTCATGGGCGCCGCCGTATATGGCGCGGCGCGCAGACCTAGGGCCGCTTGCCGGCGACGATCCCGCCGACGCTGTGCCAGATTGGTTGGCATAGCCAACGCCATTCCAAACAACACAGCCACTATGATGATGACCATCGTAACAACTCCTTTCGGGCACGCCCGAAGATTAGCAGTAGGTAATGAATTCGTGGGCGTCGCGGGCGGCGATGAAGAACCGTGCTACCCGCTCGAACACCACATGGTCTACCAGTTTAAGGACCTCGTCGGCGTCCGGTTGCACCTGCTCGAACAGCGCCGCGATATCCGCGACATCTCCTCGCGAATGTCGGCCGTCACAACCAGAGTGGTCGACGAATTTCCGTAGGCCTTCCAGCCGTTCGTCACGGACAACGTCGCTGACGGCGCTGTAATCCGGAGCGATATCCCACAGGTCCGGCAGCGGGAAGTGGACTTTCGTCCAGGTCAACAGGGCCTCTGCCCAATCGTCTGGGTAATCACCCGGGAAAAGCTCCATGGCCTCGCCGGCGACTTGGGTTTCGCCGGCCTTCAGATAATGCCGGGCCGTCAAAAGCACCACCAATTTGCGGTACACGTGGACGCTCCTATAGCTTCCCATCGGGATCCTTTCCGATGGCATAGCGCCGTCGACCGCTTGTCTTTTGAGATCACAACCCATATTTGTTCTCCTTCCCGGGCCTGCCCGGGTCCATACCCTCCACGAATACGAATAGCGCGGCGCGTCATGGGGATTTCCGTTTTCGGGCGCGCGGCGGCGGCCTGGGTGGCTCTGGTGTCGAAAACGCCATGTCTCGAATCAACATTGTGCGATCCGGCGGGTCGACGAGCCGTGTACCCATTTCGTGACCGTTCTCGCGGACGTAGATCACGCGGACTTGGTCCGCACCGAATGCCCGCTTGAACATATCGATCACCTTTGTCATCTCCGGAAACATCTCGCGATTTTTGCGAGCCCGTTCCGCAGCTTCGGCCGCCAGAGCCTGGACGCGGGCGACCGGGTCGTCGGTGTCTGGTTTGTCGGCTTTTGTCATAAAAACGCTCCTTTTGAATGCTGTTTGTTTGACATCCCCAGCTGGGATGGCCTTGCGGCACAAAACCTCTCCTCTGGCCTCGGTCGGCATGGACCCAAGACGGGAGGGCAGGCTTCGGGATTGTGGAAAGAAAAACGGACAGCGCGAGGCTGTCCGTTTTCATGGTAGGCGGCCTAGAAAGCGTTCAAAAATCGCCTTCGCCGTCCCCTTCTTCCAGCAAATCGACGCGGGTCGATAGGCCGTGTTTATCTGTCACATCGAAAATGACCGCGTGTGTCCCCTGTTCCTGCACGCAGGCTAGGGCTTGTTTCGCGGCATCCAGGGGCGATGTCGCGTCGACATCGATCTCCCACACGACGTGGTAGCTTTCGGTTGCTTGGTCTTTTGGCATGACCTCTCCTTGCAGGCATGATCATTCGGTCCCGTGTGGTCGGAAAATCGACGCAGGACCACGATTCCCGTGATACTGAGCACGCTGGACCCGGTCAGAATGGTCCAAAATGTCGCAGTGACCCATCCCTCCATGAGTCCTCCCTTAACGGCCCTTACGGGCCGCGACGAGGAGGCTCACAGACAGGATGAGAGCCACTGCGATGGCCACGCCCTGGGCGAACGTGATGGTGCCGGTCAGGGCAACCTTCGCCAAACCGGTCACGACCACAGTCTTCCAGGTCATCTGAGCCATGCGCAGGAGGGTGTTCTGCATCTTGCTCATACGAGCCTCCTTTGAGTCGCGCAACTCGGGTTGATAGGCGTACCCGGGGCGCGACGCCGGGCACAAAGACATAAGCCCGGCAGGGCTCGGTTGTTCTCAGGCTTTAGGGCCTGAAATGAAAAATGGTGGGTTACGGCGAAATCGCCGGGATGGCGTTATCGGTTACTGAGCAAGGGCCCGATTACTGGCGCGCGGAGCGGTGCATAGCGAGCCATAGGAGTCCGCCCGCGCTCATGATACTGGCGCCGACCATGACCACCCAAAATAGGATGTTGATAAGCGACATACCAACCTCTCTAGTGATGCACTTTCACCATGGCGAGCACCGCCGTGGAAATCGTTGCCAGCACCAGCATGATGCTGCCCAACTTTATCTACTTTGTCTCCGCTTTTTGCCGGAGACCCCGCCCGGGTAGCCCGGTGGGTTCAATGGGTGCTGTTCTTGTACGCGCTCAGCTGGCGCGCCTGCGTGCGCAGGATGATGCTTTGATCCTAGCCCATTCCTCGACTGGACGCAAATAATAATTAGACCGCCTTTTCCGTCGATTCTGACGCGCAAAATCGAGGGAAAAAGCGGCGGGGCAAAAGCCCCGCCGTATGATTGGCTATGCCGCCCGCAACGCCAGAATGCGACGTGCCATGGCAAACAGCGCGTTTCGCAATTCCTGCACGTTCCCGATGACGACGTGTTCCGGGAAAAGGTCCCGTACGACCATGGTCCCGATCCCAATGCCGCAGATCTCGATGCCCATGTGGCGAATCTCGGTCACGGCCTTTTTGGTCGAGGCCGGGTCATTCGGCTCCCCGTCCGTGATGACCAGGATGGTCTTACGATGCTCCTGGCCGCCTACGAGGCGGCTGGCCGCATAGTACAAGGCCTCGGTCATGGGCGTGCCGCCACCTGCGTGACACTGTGCCAGCGGCCCGGACAGGCGCCGCGGGTGCTCACGGGGCGCCAACAGTCGCGTGACGCTCGGAATAGTGGTGCCGTCACATACGGCGCCCCCGCCCGGGAAGACCGTCAGGGACTGATTGACGCCGGGAATCCGGTCGAGCGCCAAGGCCAGCGCCATAGCGGCCTCTTTCGCGATCGGTTCTCGTATGCCCGTCATCGAACCGGAGAGGTCCAACAGCACGTGGAGTGCTGTATTGACCGCTTCGCGTCGCTGTTCGCGCAGAAAGACCTTGGTATCGCCCGAGATGGTGCGATGCAGTTTGCCTGTGTCGAGCTTGCGCCCCTGATGCTTGTGGGTACGGCGCTCTTGGCGTTCCGACTGCACGAGTCCGTCAAGCGCCGCCGCGATACGCGCCGATTCACTACCAGCCTTTTGCAGTAAGGCGGTGTCTACCGAAGCCTCTGCCTTGTGCTCGAGCGGGAGACTAAAGGCGCGACCCGCCCCAACCGTCTCCAGTATGGCCGCGACCTGCTGAAACAGGTCCTGCGGGGCCTCTTCCTGGTTATTCAGGATGGCCTCAACCGCCTCCATGGACTCGTCGCTACGGGGGTCGTTGGACGCACCCGAACCTGGAGTTTGTGGCGGTGCCGACGTGTTATCGTCTGCCCCCTCCTCGCCCTCGTCACCCGAATCGTCGGGTGTGTGGGATTCCCACTGAGGCTCGTCCCCTTCGGATTCGTCCTCATCGGACTCTTCCGTCTGGTCGGGCGAACTTCCGTCCTGGCTGGCGTCACCGTTTTCCTCGCCGTCATTTGCGTCATCCGATGAAGGCCGGCTTTGGCTCGTCGGTGCATCCGTATCGGCGTTTTCCTCCGATGCGTCGTCGCCGGGCCCTCCGGCATCACCAGGGGAATCCTCATCCCCATCGTCGTCTGCATCGGCTTCCCCTTCGGATTCGTCCTCATCGGACTCTTCCGTCTGCTCGGGGGCGGTCTCATCCGACTCATCGCCACTGTCTTCATCCGTGACATCGGGTGAATCCGCTTGGGGCGGATCGTTCGGCGGTTGGGCCGCTTCTTCGTCCTTCTTGCGTTGCTGTTCCTTTTCGGCCTCCTCCTTCAACATGGCGACGATACGCTCCGCCATGGCCACACAGTCAGCCGTGCTGCCATTCTTCTCGGCACTCGCCAGAATACCGTGCAGTCGCACGACCACGCCTTCCGGCAGGCGCTCACGAAGGATCTTCTCTTGTTCGCGGGCCAAATCGTTCAAACGTTCCTGCTTCAGAATGCGCGAGCGCAACCGCAGAAGGACGTGCTGATGGAGAATCTCGTGCGGCTTGCCGCTGCTGACAGGCATGCCGCCCTTCTCTACCAGATGATCGATGACTTCGCGGATACGGTCAGGTGCACCCGGATATTCCCGAGCGATCGCCTGTTCGATACGGATGTCTTCGAAAATATTGGCGAGGCTTCGCGTGTAGGGCGTACTGCCGACTTGCGCAAAGTCTGTATATCGGATGTGAGCCCCCTCATGGATGAGGTAGCCAAAGGCCACACCCTTGTGTTCCTCGGATTCGACATTTGGGATGACAATCATTTTCCCGTTGGTCATGGCCTGATTACCGCCTACAGCCACAGGAATCCCGAGTCTCTGTCCGATAACAGACGCCACGATGGGCAGCGCCTGTCGCGTGGAATGTTTCATGTAAACCTCCGCAAGACGGTGCCCCGAAGGGCACCGCTGAAGTGCGTGATGGGCTTAGAGGAAGAACGATTCCTCGGCCTCTTCTTCATCAGTCGATTCCGCAGGGTTCTCCGGGGCCGGCTCGTCCGAGGGCGGCACGGGGGCAATCGGCCCCACGAACGCGTCCTCGACGTCCCGCCCGGGTTCTGGCTTCAGCCCATCCAACCATAGGTTGTTGGCCTCGGGAACCGTGAACGGCTCGAGGCCGGCGGCGATCTTCTTCATCGCCGCAGTGGACGTCAGCAGGTTCACGATGCTCAAGACCTGGGTCACTTCGCTGGCGGTAAACCGCCGCCCGTCTATGCCCTGCAAACCCGCCAGGGTCGGTTGTAGCGCGGCCACGAGTCGGCCAATGCCGGCATCGAGGAAACTGAGACCATCCAGCTTTTGGAGCAGACGCGTAATGGGACGCAAGATATGCCGCGTCACATTCCCCGAATACGCGGACTGGAGGACATCGCGGGCCTCGGCTTCCACCTCACGATACAGCGTGCCGCAGATGCCGCCGACCTTGTCGTCGAGAGCGGACTCTGTTTGCGCTACGGGTGCATAGCCGATCCGAAAGACTGCATAACCAGCGGTCAATCGGCGCTCGACTTCGGTGGCGGGCAGGACCGAGCGACGGATCACGTCTTCAAACTCCTGGTGAGTCGCAATCCACTTCTCCACGTCCTCATCGTACTTCTGCAAGAATGCCTGCTTCTTGCGCTCAAACTCCGCGACATGCTCGTCGAGCTCGGCCGTAAGGGCATCGAGCGCCGTGTCAGGAATCGCATAGCCTTTCAAGAAGCGCGTGCCGACCGCAAAGCAGGCGGCGTCCATGCGACCGTCAATGGCGCGGAAGATATTGAGTGACTTGGGGTCGCAGATCTTCTTGCTTCCCAGTGTGGCTACGTCTCTGGGCGGCATCTGACCGCCGTGCCCGAGCCGGATGTCTTCCGGGCGCATGTGGCGCGCGCCGGACCAGATCGTGTTGTGGATGGTGACCACACACAATTTGTCCAATACGGACGTTTGGTTCATAGGGTTCTCCTGGCCAGAATCGGCCTGTCTTGGCGGGATAAACCCGCATGAGCCCCGTAACGGCGCGCGTAGCGCCGGACGAGACGGAATTTCACGGATTTGGGAGGCACCGGACGGTGCTTCTCCGTACAAACATGGATGCTGTTCTTGTACGCGCTCAGCTGGCGCGAGGGTTTCCCCTGAAGCGAATACAGTATAGATCGCTTACCGCGCGATCGGAAGCCTCTTTCCTTTAGGTCCCAAAGGCCTAAAGAAAAAAGGCCGGGGACGAATCCCCGGCGTGTGATGTCACAGATAAAAGTCGTCGACGGGTGCCCCCGACAGGTCGATAGGTGTCGGCAGCAGCCCTAACGCTATGGCCGCCAGCGTGGCTGGCGCCTTTTTGTCGTCGCGATCGAGCCCCGCCGCCTGCAGCACGGCGATTATGTCCAAACAACCGTTGCTCTTTAGGACCCAATCGCCATTGATGACTGACAGGTGCGCATATTGACTCCAGTGGGCATCGAGCACGATGGCGGTTTTGCACAGCACCAACACATGCCCTAGCGTCTGCACGGAACCATCTTTTGGGATTTCTCCAGCCGCCTCCGATCCGTTCGTTATCGCGCCCCCGTGATCGAGGAGCGCCCACAAGGCGTCGCAGTAGGTATAATCCGGCATCGATTTCGATACGATGGCGGCCTGCTCGTAGACGATAGTCCTGATGAGCGTCGGCGGAGGCGCGCTGATATTTTGCAGCTCCCAATAAAACGGGTCCGGCGGCATCTCACTGGCCTGCTTCACCTCTTGCTGGTCATATCTCTTACGCGCTGCGGCGATAGCCTCGTCTGCGGTCGCGATCCCCTCCTCCACGACCCTGTTGTCGTCGTCGATGAGTATGTGGTCTTTTTCCTTGTGCCCGGCGCGCAAGGCGGCGGCGTGTACATTGGCCAGCCCCTCCGTGCGCCCTGCGCGATGGTGGTACGAAAAACGCCAGCCTATACACGTTGGGTGCAGGACACTGTCCCAAACGCCAGACCATCTCAGCCGCGTGTCGGTCAGGGAAACGGCGTAGTCTCTGTAGGTCCTCCCGTCTGGGTTGGATTTTCTATAGCGTACGCAGGGGTAGACGGCCATGGCCGCTACTTCCAGTCGTCGCCGAAAACCAAGCGCGCCGTCTCGTTCAAGGCCTCACGTTGGGCCTTATCCACCTTGGCCAGCACGACCTGCCCGAACGCGATTTTCAAGGCGTTCGGAGCGCCCTTATAGGAGCCGGACAACAGGGCCCACTGTACCAGCCCGCGTGTTGAGAGCGTGACCGTGACCTGCTTGGGGCCATTGCCCGCAAACAGCCTCCGGATCTCGCCGGCCACATTGACCATGCCGTCGATAATGCCGGGGGCGATATGAGGGGCCACTTTGGCCACAATCGCGCGCTCGACCTCCGCGTCCAGATAATCTACCTCAACTGCTCGAAACCGGTCGAGCAACGCCAGGTTCTGGCGCAACACGCCCTGGTAAAGGCCTGTTTCGTCGCCCTGGCCCACCGAGTTGCCGGTAGCGACCAGGCGGAACTTTGGGTGTGGCGCAATTACCTCGCCTTCGTTCTCCGGAATCATGAGCGGCATGCCATCCAGGATTCCGTTCAGACCAGCGAGCTCGGATGGCTCGGCCAGGTCGATTTCGTTTAATATCAGGATGTGGCCGTCACGTACCGCCACCGCGAGCGGCCCATGCACGAACTGCATGGTACCGTTCACCAGCGTGTGGTGTCCGACCAGATCGGCGAGCTCCATGCGGCCATGGCAGGTGACTTCCTGGACGGGCCAGTTGAGGCGGCTCGCCACCTGCGTGATGATGGATGTCTTGCCGCACCCCGTGGGGCCGGTCAGGTACAAGCCGGACCCGAAGGGGTTGGCGAGAAAGGCCAGTACCGGCCCCAGCAGTTCCTTCTTGAAGTGATAGTGCGGAATCGCCTTGGGGATCCGCGGATGAGTGGCGTCCTCGAACGCTTCCGCCATCGCTTCCTTGCGCGTATTGATACCGAACGTCTCCGCTATCGGGATTTTTTTCATGTATGCCTCCAGGTACGGGGCGCCCCTTAAGGGGGCGGCCCCATAAGGGTGAGTTTTGTGCTGTTCTTGTCCGCGCTAAGCTGGCGCGCCCGTTGTCGGGAAAATCGGGCCGGAACCTCTTCCGCGTTGCCGGTGGCGTTTCTTGGAGTCGTGTTACACTCGGTCCATGATTCGCCACAAAAGCACAATTCGGCTTCACAAACGGGATATCCGCCGACTCGAGATGATCACTGGGTCCTCTCCTGACGGAATCCGTTCGGTAGAGGACTGGAACCGCTTTGTCGGCGTCCGCCTTTCCGTGGAAAACTTCGCAACACCGGAATCTCGGTTGCTACGGCTGCTCTTGCTGAAAGAAAAGATTCCGCCTAATGGTCGATAACGCGCCTGGCCTTGCAATACACGTCCCACAGCCTATGACGTAAATCCAGGTTTTCGTCCATCGCCTGAACAAGGCGCTGTGCTTGTTCTTGTGTCAGACGAAGCAACACCTCTCGCTGTTGTCGTTGCCATTGCTCGTCGGTAATGAATGCTTTGATTTGAACCATAGTCGCATCCTTATGGATTTCTTTGGGCCGCTGTTCGTGTCTCGTGAGCGGTTCGGTTTTTTGCTGTGCTTATCCGCGCTCAGCTGGCGCGAGGGTTTCCCCTGAGTAACCTTTTTTCAGGACACGATGGCCATGCCCTAAAAAAAGCGGGGCCGAAACGGCCCCATAAACGTGGTGAACACGATCCCCACGGGTAGCATTAAAGATAGAACGATTCCTCTTCGGGAGCGCCGATGGCGGCCAGCTCCTCGGCGGTTGCCACACGCTGGCTCTTGCCTTCCGACTGTACGGTGATGCGCACCTGCTCCCGCGAAGGCTTGCGGTGGGCATCCAGGTCGTCAGGGGTCACTTTCGGCGCGAATGCCTTCAGAACGGCGTCATAGTTGACCCCGCCTTTCACGGCATAACGCGTCACCTTGAGCCCCATGCTTTCGGCCAATAAGTAGTCGCCCATCATGGCCACCACGGCCTGCTGATGAGCGGTGCGTTGCGCCTTGAGCTCCGCCTGCTTTTTTTCGAGCTGTGTCTGCTGCTCGTCGATATAGGTGATCTCGCGCGCGTGGCGCGCCCACTCTGCCATCTGGCCAGACGCCGGCACAAAAAGGTCAAGCGCCTTATCCTTCGGCGGTTCGTCGTCGTCCCGGACGTGCGCCCAGAACACTAGGACCCGTTGCCGGATTTCGTCGAGCAGCGCGTCATCGCGCAGGATTTTGAAGACCTGATGACGCTTATCGGGCCCTGCGTCGTAGAAGACGAGGTGCCCGTGCGGGGCATTATCGGCGACCAGCATCTGGTACAAGACCTGATACCGGTACATTTGATAGGCCACGCTCTGTTCTTGATGGGTGATGACGTCCGCCATCTTGGACTCCGACGGCACCTTGATCTCGACGGGACAGTTGTCTTCATCGATCCCATCCAGGCTAGCGCGGAATATCGGATTTCCGTCGCTTTCGGCGCATATCGGCAAGAGCGGTCCACAACCGGGCACGGTATTTTCGTACCAGGCCCTGACCGTATCCTCGAGTCGCACACCGCGCGCGACATACGGGTTCTTGCTGACATCCCGCGGGATCAGTTTCCCGGTCTTTTCACCCCACAGCCGCCACGGCGTGGCCCAATCGGACGCCCCCATGATGATGGGGACGTCCGAGGCGGAAATGCCTTTGGTCCGCCATAGGAGCCATTCCGGACTGCGTTGGGCGACGTTGACGACCTTCACGGCCCGCCGGCGGCGATATCTTCGCCATCCGGCCCCTCGTTCATGGGCGGTTCCGCCCCGTTCGATGAGTGGTCCTGTGTGCCTCCCTGGTCCGTCTGCACGTTGGCAGCCGCGGCTTCCGCGGCGTCCAGCATCTGCCGAGCGTAGGCCAGGTTGTCACCATGGTAGCGTCCCGCGAGATAGTCACGAGCCGCCGCCCAGGCGCCCGTGGTTTTGGCGCGCGCAACCGCTTTGTCGATATGGGTGCGCGCCTCCGCGCTCACCTTCGTCGCATCGCCGGCCTCCGCCGGATTATCGTGCGCTTCATCGACCACCGAGGCCTGTCCATCCAAAACAGCCAGGCCCTCGCCATTGTCCTCGTTCAGGATCTGCATGGCGGTGGCCAGTCGCGGCGTCTTGGCCGGCCAGGACTTGCTGGCCCGTTTGACGAGTGTCTTCTTGCGCATCTCGTCGGGCCAGGCCTCCCACGGACCCTTTTTACCGGTCCCGCCTTTGGTCCAGGCGCTGGAGGCGTTGCGGACCTTCACGAACTCGGACTCCGCCATCGTCTCCACCATGAACTCGCCGTCCGGCATCTTGGCGAGGCAGTAGCCGCCGATAACATCGCCGCGCGGTCCGAATGGGTCAAAGACATGCGTGGGCACCGCGCACGGTCCGTTGTGGACGTACTTGTCCTTGCTGTACACGAGCTCGGCCTTAGCCCACAGAATGCTGCCGGTTTCGACCGCAATATGAACGAGCCCCCGGTACATGATGTCGAGCCGGATGGCGCCGTCTCGCGGCACCAGGGCCGCTAGGCCGCGGGCCGGATTGAGCGTAAGCCCTACGGCCGCGACGTTGACGATCGCCATCTGCAGGCTGGTCGGGTTCTCCGACGCCACTTTCGACAGATAATCGCTGCTCATCAGAGCCTGGGTCGCGTACAGGGCCTCCGCCCCATAGTCCATGCGCAGAGCGTTGCTTTTCGCCAAGGCCTCGAACCGATCCTTGGCCTTGCGCACGGCCTCTCCCCACACGTCTTTGTGGGCAATCTGCTGCTTATTGTTGGCCATGAGCCCTCCTTAGATGACGCCCCAGGGATGAATAAACGG
>JAEHJW020007938.1_pt1 | contig 13097 bp, 14 predicted proteins | sample 9271431 | NCBI WGS metagenome assembly JAEHJW02
GACACGTTCGAAAAAATCAATTATGGAGAGGAGAAGTTTGCTTCTTTTTATACGATCCAAAATATGCGGATAGTTTACCATATTACGATATTTTTCCTTTAGTAATTGTACTAGACAAATACAACGATGGTATTTTAGGACTAAACCTTCATTATTTACCAGTTCCAATGCGGGCAGCATTTATGGACAAACTGATGAAATATAAGGTAGATAGTCCAGATCGTTTAAAAGTTACTTATGATATTCTTTCAGGAACATCAAAATATAAACAATTTATTCCATGTATCAAAAGATATTTGGACAAACAAATGGGTTCTAATTATTTGAAGGTAGAAGAAAATGAATGGGAAACAGCACTATTTCTTCCCGTCCAACAATTTAAAAAATCAAATTCAGCAAAAGTCTGGAAAGATAGTATACACAAAATTCAAGGAATTTAAAAGATGGCAGGTTCGATTAACGATTTTCTATCAAGTCTAAAGACAGATTTAGCTCGTCCAGCTAGATTTGATATTCAAATTCCTATTCCACTTCAACTAATTCAATATCGTAACATTGCGAAACAAATTACTTTTCGTTGCGAAGCGGCACAACTTCCAAGTATCACATTGGGAACAATTGATCGTAAAATTTATGGACCAATTGAAAAACAACCATACATGACAAGTTTTAACGATGCCATGTTTGTTATGAACGTCAGTGATGATATGGCAGAAAAATATTTCTTTGACGCATGGATTCAATTGATTAACCCAAATGATTCTTACAATATTCGTTATAAGGCCGACTACGCAGTTCCTGTTACAATTAATCAATATGACAATCAAGGAAACCTAAGTTATTCTGTAACTCTTAACGACGCATTTCCAATTTCAGTTAATCAATTAGATTTGGATTGGTCTAACGAAACAATGTTTCATAAGATGTATGTAGATTTTGCATATCATAATTGGACACAAAATGGAATTCAAGCAATTGTAGATCAGGCAATTAATGCTGCGGCAACAACAGGTGTTCAATTAGGTACAGAAGCTATTTCTGCTTTATCTACAGGTAAGAAACTTAGTTCCATTTTCAGTAGCAATCCTACACAAGATCAAATTTACCAAATGAATAGTATTGCAAAATTATTCAAAAATTAAGGAGTTTAAATTATGGCTTTACCTAAGATAGATTCACCAATCTATGATTTGACTTTACCTCTATCAAAACAAAAAATTAAATATAGACCTTTTACGGTTAAGGAACAAAGAAATTTATTGATGGCTTTAGAAGCATCAGATATTGCCACAATGCAAACGAATATCGAACAAATATTAAACAACTGTACGATCACAGAAAATATAGATATTCCAAAATTACCACTAATTGATGTTGAATATTATTTTCTTCATCTTCGTGCAAAATCAGTTGGCGAAATTGTAGAAAATCGTTACAAGTGTAACAATGAAGTTGATGGAAAAGAATGTGGTAACTTAATGGATGTTAAAGTCAATCTTTTAGAGTTGGAAGTAGAACAAGAAAAAGAAGTTTCTGATGTAATTAAAATTACAGATAACATCGCTGTGAAGTTGAAATATCCAGATTATTCAATGCTAAAGAGAATTGAAAATGCAGATAACATTTCAGATTTTGCGTTTGCAATGATCGTAGAAAGTATTGAATACATTCACGATGGAGAACAATTCTATTATGCATCAGAAGCATCACCACAAGAATTAATGGAATTTGTCGAATCTTTAAATACTGAACAGTTTGAAAAACTACAAGAATTCTTTGACAATCTTCCCTCATTAAAGAAAGATATTCACGTTACTTGTTCAAAATGTGGATACAATCATACAATTCCAGTGGAGGGATTGGAAAGTTTTTTCGACTAATTTTTGGTCATGATACTTTGGCTAACTATTACCAGACAAATTTTGCACTAATGCAACATCACAAGTATAGTTTAGCTGAATTGGAAACTATGATTCCATATGAACGTGAGATTTATGTTACATTATTATTAAATTATATTGAAGAAGAAAACGAAAAACTTAAACAACAAACTAAGAAATGATTACGAAAAAGCTGCACGATTTAGTTTTCGGATGGGATTCCAGTGCCTTTGAAGGAAAAGGATACTGGTTTGTTCTTGGTAAAAATGGAACATTTGCCAGAGCAGCTACTTCAAAAGAATTTTCTATGTTGGGTCATCCCAAACAGAAATTTCAAAATTATCAAAATGCAGATAGAGTTTCATCTATTGGAATATCTACTTTAATTACCGATAAAATTCTTGGTGGTTCATCTATTCATGGCGCCATAGGTCAATCGATTGGAGAAAAGGCAACTGCAAGAATTACCAATATAAAAAGAGCTTTTGATCCTTTAAACGTAATCAGTAAAATGACTGGTAGAAGTCGTTTCGCAACTACTATTGCTGCGAGAATGATGGGTAGAAGTATGAAAGATGCTAGATTCTTTTTAGGTGAAAAGAATTTGAAAGATGATGTTGATGGATATGGCGTAAGTGGTTCTATTTCAGAAACAACGAAAAACATTTTAAGATTATTATCTCAAAATTTTGAATACAACAAAAAGAAAGACAAAAAAGAATTTAAAGATATTGAAAAAAATTCAAGACTAAAAGATAAAAGAAACAAGCAATTAATAGATGCTCTTTTAGGTAGAGGTAAATTCAAACATCACGACATTCACCCTAAACTAGAAAAGAAAGGAAGTGGTGGATTTCTAGCAACTTTGGGACTAACTTTATTCGGTGCCGAAGTTATAGATAAAATGGCAGCTAAAGAGTTTGGTAAAATATTAGATGAATTAGATATTAAAAATTTGAAATTTGAGGAATTAGAAAAACTTATTCAAGAAATCGAAAAAGTATTAAAAGCTAAAGCTGAAATTGTAATTGATAAGTTTGAAGGAAAAACTGTTTCAAAAGAATTGAAAGACGAATCTGTTTTTCATATGCCTAAACCCGAAACACCAAAGAGTGTTCCTGAAACACCAAAGAGTGTTCCAAAACAACCAGAAACACCATCTTCTGGTACTGTTCCAAAATCAGAAACGAAACCGAAAGTTACAATTAAACAACAAGCTAAACCAGAAAGACCTTCTGCTTCACAAGTGCCAGAAAAAACAAATACCTTTGAACCAGTTGCTAAAAAACCAGTTTCACTTCCTAATATAACACAATCAGATTCATCTATAATGAACTTAATCGAACAACATGAAGGTGTTCGTTATAGACCATATAAAGACACTAGAGGATTTTGGACTGTTGGAATTGGTCATTATATCGGAAAATATCTTCCATCAGATATGAATAGACAATTTAGTAAGGAAGAAGTTATGGATATGTTCAAAGCAGATTATGCTAAACATAAACAAGCTGCCGAAAGAATTCCAAACTTCAATAAATTAAATATGCAAGGAAAAGCTGCCCTAATTGATATGACTTTCAATATGGGACCTCATTGGTGGGAAAAATGGCCAACATTCACTAAAGATATGAGAAATGACAATATTCCAGCAGCTATGAATGATCTAAGATACAGTAAATGGTATACAGAAGTTGGTAATCGTGCAAGACAAGATGTTGCTTTATTGGGAACAAATAAGAGTATGTATCAGGGAACGATTCTTGCCAAGGGTTCACAAAGTTTAGATTTTTCTAGTGAAAATGTTTCTCCAACAATTTTAATAAACAATAAAACTGTTGCAATGAATACTTACAAAACTAACTCGATGATTTCTGGATCATCAGATCAATCTTTCATCCATAAAAAAATAGCGACTTAATATGCTTATTACTAAAACACTAAACAATATAACATTTGGTTGGGACCAATCTGCCTTTAATGGTAAAGGATATTGGTATGTTATGGGAAAGAATTCTTCATTTGCGAGAGCTGCAACAAGGGATGAAGCACAACGTTTAGGTAATCCATCACCAAAAGAAACTGAACCAATATCTCCAAAAGTATACAAAGAGAAAAGTATAGATTATCAAAAAGCAAGAGAAATGAAAAAGAAAAGTCTTAAAGACTTGATTGCTGATCGTATTCTTTCAGGAGAAAGTATTGGAAAATCCATTAGAGGTAGCATCAGCGATAAATTTAAGGCTAGAGCTACTAGAACAAAAGAAATTTTTGATCCACTTAATATTTTGAGTGCAATGACTGGTAGAAGTCGTTTAGGAACTGCCGTTGCTGCCAGAATATTGGGTAGAAGTGCAAATGACGCAAGATATTTTATGGGCGATAGAACAAAAACAAGTACAAGTGCAAAACAAACAAGAGAACGTACAATTGCCAAAAAACTTTCATATGACAAATTAACTGAACCGAAGATTAAATCAAACTATAATGAAAAAACTCTCTTGAAAATTGAAAATGTTTTGGTAAAACAAATGCAATATCAAAAAAAACATGATGAATTTAAAACATCTTTTGAAAATATTGAAAAAAGAAAAGATGAAGTTCGTCACGAAAAACTTTTGAATGCGATACTTTCATTATCTAAGATCCAACCAAACGATGTTAAAACTGGAAAGAAAAAAGGAAATGGAATTTTTGGTTTTCTTTTATCGTTACTTGGTGCATATGAGTTTGTAAAGAATTTTTTGAAAAAGAAATTGAAAGGTCTTTTCTTTGATACAGTAAAGGGAATAGGAAAAAGATTTCTGAAATGGGGCAAAGGTCTTTGGGATTTTTTGGGAGAAAAAATTGGTTGGATAGGAAAAAGAATCAAAGATGTTGTTTTTAAAATTTGGGATGGAATATCTGATGTTGCTACTAAGTTATGGAAAGGTGTAACAGATATGTTCTCTAAAGTATTTGGATTATTTGAAAAAATTCCAGGTATGAAAAAATTAGTAGAAGGTATTAAGAACTTTATTCCAGATAGTATTAAAGGTTTGGGAGAAGATGCTTCCAAATTTGGTGGAAAAGCGGTTCGTGTTGTTGTTAAAGGCGCAAAATCTATTGGAGAAACTGCTTCTAAAATGGGTTCGAAAGTTCTTCGTGGTGCAGAAGCTATGGGAGAATTTTTTGATAAGTTGAAACCAATAGCAAAGGCACTTCCAGGTGCCGACGTACTTTTTGCTGTAGGATTAATAGCAGATGAAATCTATAATGCTATTGGTAAATATAGATCAGGTAAAATTGACGCTATGGGATTAGAAAAATTAGTCATCAAAGCTATTGCAGGAGTTTTAGGTGGAACTGCTGGTGCTGAAGCTGGAGCAGCAATTGGTGGAGCATTGGGTTCTGTTGTACCAGTAGTTGGTAATTTGATTGGCGCATTAGTAGGTGGAGTTGCTGGATGGGGTGCTGGTGAATGGGCAGGAGACAAAATAGGAAAATATGTTTTTGATTTTTTCAAGAATGCAGGCAATAATATAAGTGCGGACATTTCAAAAACTCAAAAATATTTCAAGATCATAGAATCTAAAATGTCTGCATCAAAAATTGGATCTTATACAAAATCAAATAATAAAACATCAAATCCAAAAATTGAAACTAATAAAGGTAGATTTGCTTCTGGTGTTATAACGAGTGCACCTGCACCTAAACCAATGACTAAACCAAATCCAACTATAGCTAAAGCTGCATCAATGGTCAATCAAAATGCATCTATGAGAAATTCTAAAACATCTAGAGGAAAACCAACAATCATCAATAAAACTTCAAATGTAAATACAGAAACAAATGATGATAGTCACACATTATCGGGTGGTGCATCTGTAAGAGATAATTCTTTAGAAAACATCACTGCAAAAAATTATGAAAGGGCATTTGGAATTTAAACCAAAAAAAGGCACCTTTCGGTGCCTTTACTATTTTACCTCAGATATTAATCTTCTTCGGCTAGTTCCTTAAAGAACGCTAGATCATCATCAGAATCAGAATGATCTTCTGACTTTGATTCAGAACCTTCATTTAGTCCTAGATCGCTATCAATATCATCTTCTTCGGCACGCATCTTTTGTTTTGGAGATGCTCCAACATTTGTACCTGAAGTGATACCAAGAACCTTGTTAAGACGTTCTTTCATCTTATCATAGCTCTTGAAGTTCTTTTCCGAAACAAGTTCAGCTAGTGAACTTTCTTTCTTCCAAACCGATTCTCGTTCTTCATCTGAACCTAGAAATTCAGATGGACTATCAAATTCTGACTTATCGTAATTTTGATAACCTTCAACCTTACGAATCTTTAGCTTGAAGTTAGCACCTTCCCATAGATCAAATGGATTCATTGGTGTTTCATCTTCAAATTCTGGATTCATTGCAGATGTGATCTTTTCGAAAATTTTTGGTCCATACTTAAATAGAAATACCTTACCTTCATTTTCTGGATTCTTTGGATCACTTACAACATAGATATTTGAAATGTAGGATAGCTTACGCTTTTGTTTACGAACAATTTCCTTGTTAGCTTCGATACCTGAATTCCATAGTTCAGAATTATGCTCACAAACAGGACACTTGTCACCATTTAGAGTTGTACGGCAATTATCAATTAGCCATCCACCTGGACCTTGAAATCCATGAGTATAAATCTTTGCCCATGGTAGACCGTCATCACCATCTTGAGAAGGTGTAGGAAGAAAACGAATAACAGCCATTCCGTTTCCGGACTTATCTACATTCGGACGCCAATATTTATCACTATCTTCGCCATATGAAGATTTTAATGCTTCTACGGCTTTTGTTAATTTATCTAATTTACCCGAATTACGTTTTAAATTTGCGAATGATGACATTTAAATACTCCTTAATCGACTTAATAACACTCTTGAATTTTATGTGTTTTATAATGAATTCCCAAATGATTGTTTGAGATTTCCTTATGACAGATGACACATGAACATCTTAATCTTTTTGAATATATTTTCTTTTTGCCAGTTAATGATTTACTGATTTTTAATTTGATTTCATCACTAAGAGAATTTCGTTTAGAGCCCTTTTGTTTTTTACTAGCTAATCCAATTTTTTGTTTATGTGATTCTGTTAATTTTTTACCAATAAGAGCCTTACTTAAATTTTCTTTATGTGATTTTGAAAATTTTATTCCTTTTCTTGAATTTGAAATTTTATTACGAACTTCTTCTGAAACGAATATATTTCCTTTACCTCCAGATTTCATATTATATCCATAAGGAATTAAAGTTTTATATTCATTTATAAAATAATCTTCCATAATATGGAAGGTATGTTCTATATCTTTTGATTGATATAAAATAGTCCACTCAAAATTATCAAATCCATATTTTTTAATAGAATTATAAAAAATTGTGTTTTTAGAATCATTATTTAATGCGGAATTTTTATGAATTCGCTTTCTCGATAAAAAATCTAGAGTAAAACCTATATAAGATTTTTTAGTAATTTTATTAGTTGCTTTATAAATACTTGCAATTTTATTCATGACACACTTAATATTCTTAAACACACTTAATTATACATTTATTTATATCACTTGTCAAGTAATTCCTTCATGATTACCACTATTTTCTTTTTATCATATGAAATGAAAGGTATATATTTTTTGATCTTCATTTCAATTTCTGGATATATCAGATCATCTAACTCTTTGTTTTTCCACAATTCAAATGCAGAAAACAATTCACACAAAATACACAAAGTTTCAAAGCTAATTTTTATCTCTTGGGATTTGTATATCTCAATAATTTTTGGTATAGAATTATCATTCAATGCAAACAACTGTTTTACACTATATGAATTTAGTAATTCTTCAACTTCATTTTTAAAATTGTATGTAAGTGACTGATTATATTTTTTCCATTCCATCAATACATTAGTTGCTTCTTCATTTAATAATTGAAGAACCCAAACGTTCTTATCTTTTAGAAAATTTGAAATATATAACTCTTTCAATTCTTCCTGATTATATTTTCTTGATAGACGTTGAAAATGATATTTATGTTTTCCATTCAAAAACGTTTCTTTTTTTACGTTTGTCTTACCGTGATACCGAAAATAATCGTAGGATTTAGAATTGAAATGAGTTTTCAATCCCATATACAAAGTATATGCTTCATACGGAGTTGTCATACCGGCAGTCTATTTTCCCTATATTCTGGTTTAATTAGATTTAACTTTTCAACTTGTTCACGCATCTTTTCTTTAAGAGGTGCAGAAATTAAAGATGCTGCTAATTCAACCTCAAAGTTATTTTCCTCACAATAATAAACAATAGCATCCATAATATCAATATTATGTTGATAAGAGATACTTTCAATTAGTTCACTGAAACGAATAATTTCATCTTTAGTCGGCATTTTATTCCTTTGGTGTAAAATACGCAATACCATCATAATGTTCATTAATTTCTACATTATGTGTCTTGTCTAGAATATGAACAAAATATTCCCAATCTACATCAAGAATAAATCTTTCATGTAGTTCATTTTCACGATAACGAGGATTCATGACACTTCTAAGATTTCTAATATCATCACAGATAATTACACTCTTACCAATGTCCCATTCATCACGAAGAATTTCTAACTCTGTAATTAAAGGTAGACGATATTTTTCATCAGGCATATTAGTACCATAATCAACTGGAAAATGTGCATCTAACCAAAGTAAAGAAGGTTTAGATTCTAATAAGTTTACAGTTAGAAAATCGGTTGATGTAAAATGCCAAACTTTTACATTTGGAAATGAAATAAATCTTTGTCTACATTCTTCGACAAAATTAATGTTTATATCACAAGATGTTATTATATCATATCCAGCATTCAATGCTTCTTGAATACCATCTCCATGCCAACATCCAGTTTCATAAAAATTTGATAAATGATATTTATCTTTGAAACCTTTAATATTCAAATGTCTAAGTTGTGTCATTTTATTCCTTCATTTTGTAGAATACGTGATTCCCAATAGTGGCAACACGAATCATTGAGTGGTCCCAAACTGGATGGGACGTAATTGTGTGATAATACATTACAGTCTTTGGTATAATTTTACTATAAGGCTTATCATTTGTCAAGACTGAATAAGCAACATTTAGAGCATTTGCCCAATCTTTACCATTTGTAATCCGATGAAATCTTTCCTTTACCCATGAGAACTGATTGGTTTGATAGACGACCCCACAAATTGTATTTGGATAATTTGGAGATTTAACTCGATTGATTACAACTTGAGCAACGGCAAATTGCCCAACCATAGGTTCTCCTCTAGCTTCAAAATAGATATTTTTTGCTAGACATTCCATTTGTTGGACATTAATATTTTGGCGTCTGCAAAGATATAGGCTGTACGGTTCATAAAGATTTGTTGTAGAAGTATATCCTACAAAAAGAATAAAAACGGCAAGTACATTTATTAAAAATGAATTGAATTTATGTAATGACATGTTAATGAAAAAAGGAAAGATTAATCTTTCCTTTTTTGTAGTTAAAAATAATATTTATAGATTGCTATTTTCCCGAATCTGTTCGAAGTTGATAGGATTGCACATTTCACCATTTTCAAATACTGTTTGTAGGACTGGTAAAATTCCAAAATAAGAATTCTCACGATCGGTAATATAACTATCACCATCCTTCCAAAGAGTAATACGACCAACCTTTGACTTCTTACCTGGATCAGTAATTGGATCCTTTTGTACATCTCGCCAAACACCGTTCACACGAATAGCAGAGCACTTCATAGCAAACTTTTGAGTATCACGATCAATACCTTGTAAGAGTGCGCCACCCATACCAAATGCGATATTGTCGGCACTATAACCATGTACCATAAAGTTGCTTAGAATTGCATCAATTGTACGATAATTGATACCATCACCTTGAATCATACGAACGTTGTTAAGTACACGGAAACCCTTTTCATTCACTGTGCTACCAAACTTTCTATCCAGAAGTTGAACTAGAACTGAACAAACATGCTCTGGATTACCTGAATCTGGTCGAATGACAACTGTTGCACCAGAATCAATAACCTTTTGCTTTAGTTCTTCACCCCAAAGATTCTTGACTGCATTGAAAACATCATAGCTATCTGAAACTACGGCTAGAATAGCACCAGGCTTTGCAAATTGATTGAGCATATTTTCATATGCCTTTGCTTCATTCTCACGACCCCAAGAAGTGATTGTACTGTGTTCGGCAGCAGGAATACTAAAGCCACAAACATCAGCATCATAATACTTCATCGCACCAATAATACCAGACATTGTATCAGTGCCCATGAAATTAATCAAGTGAGCAGCACCACCAAGTTCGGCAGATTCAAAGCTAGAAACACCACGAGCACCAAAATCATGTAGCTTGAATGGTAATCCAGCCGGATCACCAGTCTTTTCAAGATAAGACTTGATTAGTTGCTTGATTTCATAGCTTTGTGTTGCTACTGTAGTTGGATACCAAACTGCACGAAGAATAGAAGTTTCTACCCAAGTAGTTAGCCAAGGTACCTTTGGATCGGTATTTTCCACAGTTACAAGTACATTCTTTGTAGGAATTACTGTTCCTTCTGGCACTGCACGAATCTCGATTGGAAGATAACCTTCATAAGTCTTAAGAATATATTCCCAACCTTCACGATTAAATGGTTCTCCATGAGCAGTCCAAATCTTGTCGGCAACATCAATATCTTCTTGAGTAATTGGCTTCATGAGATATTCACGAATGAATGCTTGAAGTCCGAAAAACAGTGTACGATCATAGCGACCACCACGAGATTCGATATATGAATATACATATTCAGTTCCTGGTGGATATTGCTTCCACATAGAAACCTTGTAAGAATCTGTATTAAGTAGGATTGAATTTAGATTATTCATTTTTAAAAGCTCCTTTTAAAGAATGCCTCAGTCTATTCCGAGGACTTTACACACCAGTAAAATAATTAATAATTTCGTAATGATCTTCGAAAAATTCTGAAGGCTTCATTTCACCAAGAGGTAACCAAAATGCATCTTCTGCATCATCGGCAGCCTTAATCTTAGGAAGTTCCTTTTCGTTCTTTAGATCAATATGAAATGCGTGAGTAATAGTTCTACCACGTTCACTACGATTAATTGCATCAAAAACTTTATTGTTTACTACACTGCCCTTCAATACCGGTACTGGAATCTTGATGCTAGTTTCTTCTTTTAGTTCACGAAGCATTCCATCAATAACTGACTTATCACTATTTGCGTTGAGAAATCCACCAGGTAATGCTAATAGCCCCTTTCCAGGAAAAGACTTACGCTTTACTACAAGTACATTTCCAAGACAAGTAACAATAGCATCAGTTGTTACAAAGATTGGTGGATACTTGAGACTTTCAAATTGCTTTTTATATGTTTGAACAAATTGACGTTCAAGTACAATATTGTTAAATTCATCTGTACCTGAAAAATATAACAAGAATTCTAGAACACTTGGAGGAACAACTGCCTTCAGAAAATTATGATAATTGGCTGGATAACGAAAGTAAAGATCACGAATATCTGTTGCATTTAATGGTTCATTGAGGGCAACATCTTCAAATGTCCATTGCGGAAACATTCGTAGATAGAAGGAAGATTCATCCTTTTCATGTCCAATAATACAAATCTTAGTACCAAGATGGTCATACTTATTTACGATGTTTTGTATACGGGCAGCCCATGCATTATCATTATAAATTGTATCGTAATTTGAATCTACAATTACTCTAGAAGGATCTAAACCTAGATCCATAATCATATCAAACCGTTCCTTTGTTTTGAAGGGATTCTTGAATGTTCTTGGTTGATCTGCTGATCCAACAATAATAATTAAACGCTCTGCAATTTCAAGTGCTTTCTTCATAATTTCATAGTGAGCATTATGAACTGGTTGAAAGCGACCGATAAAAACGGCTGTATCATACTTCTTTGACATAGAAAACTCCTTTCTATAGATTGATATGTGTGGTCTATCCACACTTTTATTTATGTGTGTTGGTTGTTTGGGTAATAAGGTACAACCAACGAAACCCCATGCTAAGCCTCAATTAAGCGGCAATAGCGAAACGCTCATCGTTTGCGTTTATAGTTTTGCTTGATTTACGGTCATCGCCTACCGGATTGTCCACTTCAATACTATTTACTCCGTCGAAACCTGATCAGCCCCATCAAAATCACATTACGAGGATGTCTTACTTGCACCATATCACATCACAACAATCATATTTACGACCATTACGCCAGATATGCAACGCTGTTAATGTGATTTTGGTGGAGCTGGGGAGAATCGAACTCCCGTCCGCAGCACGTTTTTATCCGCTTCATACAATCATATAAACATTATATATCAAATTTTACTTTTTGTCAAGTATCTTTTTCATTTTGTTGTTTTTGTCAACAATAGTTTCCTTTTGTGCTTTTTTTATCCTATATTCTTCAATTGGTTGACTAAAATCAATAATCCAATTCCAAAAGATAACGTAATTCCATAAATTTAATGGTGGGCATTTATTCATCTTAAATTCCTATAATACTTTCGAACATTATATAAATCTTCCACATAATCTCTTACATTCTCACTAAAAAGAATTGGATCATTATCTTCAACTGCCATAATAATGCGAATTTTTCTTACTGGAATTCCAGTCAATTCTTGATGTGCTAATGCATAAAATGTTGCTTGAATAAAGTAATTTCGAATGTGTTCTTTTGTTTTAATTCTTCGACTATTCTTATAATCGATAACTGATAATTCTTTGTCGAAGTGTGCAATTAAATCTGTTCTACCTGCAATTCCAATTGTCTTTGACCACAATGCTTGTTCCATATAATATACATCATCAATTCTATCAAGAAATGGACGAATTGATTGAAACATACCTTTAGCGTCAGGCATTGCCTTTTCAAAATAATTCTCTTTGTTTTGTATATAATTCTCACAAATTTTATGGAGAGAAGTTCCACGAGACGCTGAAACTCTAGTTATTCGGTTAGCTTCTTTTTCTCCAACACGTTGTCTCCATTCATGAAGTCCTGGTTTAGGTAATGAATTTAAAACTGTAGTGATAGATGGTAACTTTGTTCCATCTTCAAGAATATAAAACCTTCCGCTAGGGAAGGTTTCGTCTCTCAAGTCGCCCA
>JAEHJW020006393.1_pt1 | contig 13095 bp, 11 predicted proteins | sample 9271431 | NCBI WGS metagenome assembly JAEHJW02
ACGAGGCCCAAAAAAATGACTATCCCCAAAGGCGTAAAATGGAGTATTCGGTAAAATAAAATTGCCTAAATTCGGTAAAGGTGGAGGAGCATCAGAAATCGTAAAACCATTAGAGAGTTTAAAATCTATTGGGACTGGTTTTTTAAAAAATGCTGGTAACCTTGCGTTATTATTCGGAGCAATAAAAGTGCTTGAAGAAGGCGCAGAAGCAATGAAACAACTAGATGAAAAAATACCAAATGATTTTACAGGGCTAGCTAAAAAAACAGCGAGCATGAGTCTGGCTATCAGTGCAATTGGGGGTCTGGCTTTTATAGCTAGTAAATTAAATTTTACTGATAATTTAAAAGGGATTGCAAGTATTGCATTAATCTCAGTAGATTTAATGATTGCAAGTGAAGCGATGAACCAACTCAATGAGAAAGTACCAAACAATATTGGAATTGTCGCTAAGAAACTAGGGAGTTTATCAATTGCAATCGGGGCTATGGCAGGATTAGTTGTTATTGCAGGCGCTTTTTCATCTGCTAATCCAATGATGGCTATATCAGGATTAGCTAGTGTAGCACTCCTATCACTAGAATTAATGATTGCAAGCGAAGCACTATCACAATTAAATGAAAAAGTACCTTCAGATATTGCAACAATAGCTAAAAAGGTTGCTAATATCGGTATAGCAATTGGTGCAATGGGTCTTTTAGTTGGAGTAATAGGTGGTTTAAGTATTGCTACATTCCCTGCAGCAATCGCTGGTTTGGCAGCTGTAGCACTACTAGCAGGAGAATTAATGCTAGTTTCTGAATCAATTAACCAATTGAATAAAAAGGTTCCTGAAGATATTACAAGTGTTAAAAATAAGCTTGAGAGTTTAGAAGAAGTTTTAAGCTATATGGCGAAATCCAGTATTGGAAAAATTTCATCTTTATTCAAAGGAATAATAGGTACTTTTACTGCATCGACATATGTACAAGTTATCGATGGTTTGATAGAAGTGTCAAATGGATTGAAACGCCTATCTAGTACTTCAGAAGATATAAATAGTGCAAAACTTATAAATAATATATATGACATCAATAAAGCAGTTGAAGTTATTGGTGGAAAAGATAACATTTTTGAGAAATTAGGAAGCTTAATGAAAGGTAAAGTTGACACTGCTATTTTTGATGAGATGGAAAATATATTAAATAAAATGATTTCTTTATCTAATAGAATGAAAACTTTACAAGAAAATAAATTTTCAATATCTGATATTACAAGTAAAGTTACAGTTATAAAAGATATATTAGAAAAGTTAGATCCTACTGATTGGGATATTGCAAAATCTGGGGTCGTTTCATCTAAAATTATTGATCAAGCAGATACTACTATATTCTGGTTAAATAAATTAAGCAAAAAGTTAACAGCATTATCAGAAAGTAAGCTAGAAAAAGGCATGGTACAAAGTGTGATTGAGAATATCAAAGGTGCTCTAACCATGCTAACAAATGAACGATGGGGTGCTTTTGATAGCGGCATTGTTCCAATAGAGTTAATTGAAACGATAGGAAAGAGCGTAGATGGTCTAAATAGTATTAATAAAAAGTTGTCAAAACTATCAGAAACTTCTTTTGACGTATTAAAAACTCAAACTATGATTTCAGGAATAAAATCTTCTTTACGTATGTTGCAGATAAAATCGTGGGGAGATTTTGAGGAAGGAATAATCGATAGAACAACTTTAGATAAATTAGATACTGCGGTTTATTGGTTGACAAATATTGCTAAAAAGTTTGAAACATTTGCTAACTTCAAATTTGAGAATGGTAAGTTACAAGAAACCATTGCTAATATCAAAGGTGCTTTACGTTTATTACAGATAAAATCATGGGGAGACTTCAATGAAGGAATTGTTGACAAAAGATTGTTAGACCAATTAGACACTGGAGTATATTGGTTAGGAAAAGTTGGAAGTAAGTTAAGTGAGTTATCTTCCTTGCCATTGGAAAGAGGAAAGGCTCAAGATGTGATTGGCAATATCAAAGGTGCTCTACGTATGTTAATAGTAAGCTCTTGGGATGATTTCAAAGAGGGATTTATTGGGAAAGATATGTTGGATAGCATAGATACGTCTGTTTATTGGCTTACAAATGTAGGAAATCGTTTGACTGGTTTAGCAAATATAAACTTAGATGTAACTAAAGCAGAAGCTGTAATTAGAGATACAAAAGGAGCTCTACGCATGTTTCAAGCTGATAAATGGACAGACTTTAACAAAGGTGTAGTTAAAGCTGATTTTATCAAAGCTTTAGATATGATTGTTGAAAATTTTATTACATTATCTAATAGAACTAATGGATTATCTGGAATAGTTGAGGATATAACAAAAGTACACGATACTATCACAGCTGTAAAAGGCGTTATAAACCGAATGACAACTGATACATTTCCAGATCCTAGTCTGATGGTAAGTGAAAAATTTATAGATCAAATAGATACATCTGTATATCGTCTTATTACTTTAGCTAACCGAATCAATCAAATTCCTAAATTGAATGCTGACGTTGACACATTGGGTACGAATATAAGAAGCATTAAGTATGTAGCAGAAGAAATGGCCATCAATAAATGGAAAGGTATTTCTGAAGGGGTTGTAAGTAGCGATACCTTAGGCATTATCGCTTCGGCTATTTCTAAGTTGGGAACTATATCGAATAAATTAAGTCCATTAAATACACTGCCGTTTGATTGGACAAGCGTATTAAACAATATTAGTCGAATGAAATCAATCATTGAACTCATGAATACATTTCCAAGTGCAAAGGGGCTGGATAGCATTCCTGAGCTAGTTGAATCATTCAAAAATCTACTCACAACGTTACAAGGTCTAGAATCTAAATTTGAACCAATTGGGAAGTCATATGGACAGCAAGTTATTAATGGATTCAAAAATGCTGATGTTCCTTCTAAAATCAAAAAAGTTATTGATGATTTAATAACTAATTTAAGAAATAAAGATACCGAGTTTAATAATGTTGGTAAAGGATTTGGGGATAGTCTGAAATCAGGATTTACAAATGCACTACAAGGTTTAGATAGTAATATTGATAGTTATGTTACATCTATTAATAACAAAATTTCTTCTATTCAAACCAATCTAAATTCATTAACAGCGCCTAGTCTTACTGTTGATGTAACAGAAAATGTGAAGACTCGAAGAGTTACACGTGCAAATGGAGGCATTATACCTCAGTATCGAGCAAACGGTGGAAGCATTATGAAACATATTTTTAAATCCAAAGGTACAGATCGTGTTCCAGCAATGTTAACTGCTGGAGAATATGTTCAACGTAAAAAAGCAGTAGATCATTTCGGAATTGACTTTATGGAACGGATCAATAACTTAGATCTAAGTGGAGCACTAGCTAGTATCACTAATCGATTTGGAAATAGTCAACCTGTCTCAAATGTAATGAATAGATATTATAATACGACAAAAAATACAAGAAATAACAATAATACAATTAACCAAAATATTAGTATGACTGGAAATCCTAATTTTGCCAATTTGCGTGCAAATAGATTTTTGAGAGGAGTGTAAATTGATGTATGATTGCAGAACAATTTATCCTCAAAAAAGGTACTTACAATTCAGAGATGTTGTAATTGGTGCATATGATATGATTCAAGATGCAGATTTGAGTGGTGGATTCAAAACTACCACTCAAGCATTTAGTTTTGGTCATGGCAGTTATACTAATGCAAAACAAATACAACAGTATTCGACTGAACAAAAGTTAGCGTTAACACTAAAGATAAATTATTCTATGTTTTCTATGGATCAAAAACAGTTTTATAAAGAATTCTTATATAGTGAGCTTTCTAAGATTGGTAAGCTATGGGCAATTGAAAATCGTCGAATAATTTGGACATATGCTTTTGTAGAAAGTTTTTCAGAACCTTATAGCATTGAAAAAAACACTTTTTCTATCGATTTGAACTTTATATTATATGAAGGAATTTGGCACTATGCAGATGAAAAGAAAACATTTTTGAAACCTTACGATGCGTGTTCTTTTGCTGATTGTCTAGAATTTGAAGAAATAGACACTTGTCAGGACGATATCTACGGATGCTGTATTAGTTGTCAAAAAAATAATATAAAACATAAAGATTGTCAAAAATGTTCTTGTGAATGTGATTTTCTTACTAAGGAAGACAGTCTGTGTGTTAAACAAAAAGATATAGAAAAAGATTACTGGAAATATTGTAGTGGTGGTTATCAAATAATTTATAACTGTAATAAAGGTCGTCATCTATGGGGATATAATAAGATGCTCGGAACGAAAATTTGTAAGAAAGAGCTTTGCGATAACTATGTTGCTGGAAAGTTTTATAGTAATACCGTTTTGGAGACTGATGTATTCACAATGACTATTATTGGCAGAGTAGAAGATCCAGTTATTCATTTAAATGGTAACGCAATGCGTTTAAAAGGTATATATGATGGAGAGTTACTTATTGAATCAAATGGAGATGTTTTCTATCGTGAAGATGACTGCTGCGATTTTGATAAGTTACCGATTGAAAATCTCGAATTGATGAATTGTAACACTTTTGGATGGTCCATAAAGCATGGGTACAACAGCTTACTAGTAGAAACAAACGATTGCTGTGAGCCAGTTTGTGTATTTATCAAAGAGGATAAAATTACGTACTAGAAAGGATGATTTACATGTCTAAAAATTGCAAATCTTGTAAGGACTTAAAGAATAGGGGCATAGATGTTGACTGTTGTTTTGAAATTGGCGACAAAGAATGTACTAGCTTAGGTGATGATAAAGGATTTAATGGCAAGAAAAACGATTGTCAAGATATGCATGATTTGAATGATTGTTTACTAGGTAGAGCTGACAGTGCTCTCGATATTCATGATGATTGTGATTGGAAAGGATATTTAAAAAAATTAGTATCTACACTTTATAATCTACAGAAGATGACAATTTGTGCAATTTGTGGAATTTGGAAAAAGATTCATTGGATTGAAGAGCAGATTGAAAAAATTTGGAAAAAAATTGCAAAAATGGAAGATGATATCGATAATATAGCTTCACAGAATTGGGAAATTAACACTAGATATGGGATTCAAGAATCAACAAAAGGGATGAGTGTTTCAATTAATCGAGGTAATGGTGATTTCATTTTTAGATGGAAAGATTGGGGAGACGCTGAACAGACCCAATATTTAGGAGAAGGAGAAATAAGAGGGACTGTTAATTTTGGAATGAGACCATCATCAAATGCTAGCTTTGATTGGCAAGTTCGTGATGTAGTAATTCAAAATGTTATCATATAAAACAAATAACATTAGGTCAGTACCATTTACTTTACACCTTTATTTAACTCGTGCTGGAGAACAAGAGATATATACAAAATCACATGATACTACTAAATCCTTTAATGACAATATTAATAAAACACTAAAATTAAATAATAATGGAAATGTGGGGATTTCTAGTTCTAGTGGTTGGTTACAATTTTTAGAATTCTTCAATGATGGCCCTGTTGCTGATGATAGAGCCAATTTACAAATTGAATTTAAAAATAATGGGAAACCTAAACCACCTCGTTATATTTAATAATCATTAGGAAAGGCCAAAGGAAGGTGGTAATTAATGCCTAGTCATGATGCATCAATTCAGTGGTTTGAAGCGAGAAAGGGAAAAGTTGTTTACTCTATGAGTGCTCGTCTTGGCCCGAATAGTTACGACTGCTCAAGCGCAGTTTACTTATCATTGATCGCAGGCGGTTTTTTGCCAAGTGGTACAATGGGCAATACAGAAACCTTGTTTGGATCATTAGAAAGTATTGGTTGGAAACAGACGCCGAATCCCAAACGTGGAGATATATTTATTTGGGGTGTTCGTGGAGCTAGCGATGGTGCAGGAGGACACACTGGCATGTTTATTGACAGTTCGTCAGTGATTCATTGTAATTACGGAGCTAACGGAATTTCCATAGATAATTATCAGTTTATTTTAAAAAATAATGGTGGAATGCCAAGTGTTATTTATACAGATCCAAAAAATGATGGCGGAAATAATCCCACCCCTCCACCAAAACGTGTTTTAAGTAAAGAGCAACAAGTTGCTGTAGATATTAGAAATGTGCTTTCAAAAGAAGGCTACACAATACAAGCTATTGCTGCTATATGTGGTAATGCTGATGTTGAATGTGGAATGCGCCCCGATATTTCTGAAATTGGCGGCGGTGGTGGATATGGAGTAGTTCAGTGGACAAGTCCGAATGCATGGGAAAGCGGAGCGAATTATGTTCAACGTTTACTTAGAGAAGCGGGCATTGATGGTGATTATAAAATGGCGTCAACACAAGCTAAATTAATTCACTATGGTATGTTTCATGGTCAATGGATTGGAGTTGTTAGTCCGACTGATGCAAAAGATTTTATTAAGGGTACAAATGTCGATCAATTAACAATAGCATTTCTGAAAAACTTTGAACGTGCAGGAGTTGAGAAAACACAAGCACGTATAACAGCTGCAAAAAAATGGTTCGACTTCTTACTGAATTATAAAGAAGGGGATTATGATGATCCAACTCCAGAAAATACTAAGGAAAAATTACGAAATGTTGGTGAAATTGATCAATTAGGTATTAAAAATGGAAAAGTTTTTGTAAAAGGTTGGCATTTTTCGAGTGACTTACCAATGGAAAATATAGAAATCTATAATGCTGAAACAGCGAAATTAATTTACCAATTCAATAACATTCCTATAAAAATTCGTAATGATATAAAAGAAAAATATCCTAATGTTGAAGATGTCGAAAAGTCAGGATTTGAATTATCGTTTACGCTGAAAGCAAATGAAGCGATATTTATCAAAGGTATTCGAACTGACGGGCAAGAAAAAGAGGAGTTGTATTTTGACAACCTTTTAATGTTTGAACCAGTTGAAAATGCCCCAGTAGATAATTACGCTGAAGATAATAGAAAATTTTTCTTCGAAATCTTTGAAAAAGGAAAACTTGTTGCAAGAGGTAATAAGATTTTAAATACATTATCTTGGAGTAATGAGTTGATGTATGTGCCTACAACTTCACTCGTTTTGCCAATCACTTATCGTGAATATTTTAAAGGTCGAGAAGAAGTGAAAATATATATTAACAATAAAGTTTTTCATGGGATTACAAGTGATTATGATGTCGATAAGGAATTTGAAACAATAACTATACAACTTGATCATATAATCAGCGAATGGGAATTCCGACAAGTATCCACCAATTTAGCATGTAAGAATAGAACAATTAATGATATTTTTAGTACTCTTGATTTTCGATATTCAAATAAATGGCATTTAGATTATTTACAAAACTCTTCTCAAAAAAGAATAGACTATGTATATAGTAGACAAAACAAACTTGAGGCATTAACAAAAACATGTGAATTAACAGATGATATTTGGTGGAGAGTTGGTTTTAATTTTGGTAGAAAATTAGAATTTGGAACTTTTGGAGAAACTAAACCTGTTCAGATATCATCCGTTAGAAATGCGCCATATCGTTTAATTAGCGAACCTAAAATTGACTATCAGTTTGATCAAGTAATAAATATGGCTACTGTATATGGAGAAAAATCAGATAGTGGTATGTCTAGTATGAGTTTGCGTGAAGTTTATTTAGAACCACATACACAGATAAAAGGATTTCCAGTTCGTGTTCTTCGAAAAGGTATCAATAACGAACGTGGTTATGATTATATCAATCTTGCAAAGATTGCTTCTAATAATAATGTTGAATACACAGTAATTGATGAACAAAGTGTAAGAGATGAAAGTAATATATCTATTGAAGCGAGTTATTCGTTTAATGATTTAGCACCATTTGCAGTAAATGATAAAAAAATTAGTGATGAAGATAGAAATAAAGCAACTAGAACTGCATATGAAACAGCGGTTAAAAGATTAAAACAAGCAAGAAGAAAATACTACATTGATATCACAACAACTGAATTACCGTCTGACATTAATGTCGGAGATCAAATTCGTTTGCTATATGATAACAATAAATTAATAACAGAAGGATGTTCTGATTATCAAAAAGAAATCATGAAGATGAGTGATTGGTACTATATTTTGAAAATTGATTACAATTTTGATGAAACAGGATTAGAAACAAATAGACTGACTTTGAGTAAAAATTTATCAATTGAGCGGAAGGCAGATGAACGATGATGAATTATGATGATGCATTGATTAAAGTAGCAGAAAGAACTCAAAACAATCGTAAACAAAATCGACAAGATACGATGCAACGTAGACATCAGGTCACTGAAATCTATGGTCAAGAATATACTGCTCAAGGGGATTCAAATACACCAGCCATTGTTTATTTGCCTGTAAGTAAGGACCTTGTATATCACGAAGTTATGGAGCTTCAAATTCGTATTTCTGGATTTGAGATGCCTGTTAAAGGTGGAGAAACTACAAATGCATCATTAAAATTAACCAATACCAGATTAGAAATAGGTAGCACGAATATTCCACCAAATAACCATAGCCATTCATTAAGCCCAAATCCACATACTCATGAATTAAATCCAAATCCTCATAGTCACAGTCTGAGTGCTGGCATTCAAACTTTTCCTTCAACAGCCACCGAATTCCGATTGGAAATCAGTGGAGTGGATATCACAGATGCAATAAAACTAGAGTATCCATCAAATTGGATAGATGGTAATGGTGTCTTTCCTAAAAGTGACGATGGATTATTGCACTATAATCTTTTAGGTATATTACCACATTTACAGCCATGGCAACAAAACGTTATTTTGTCGAGTGGGTTAAAAGAAATAAAAATATATGGCAATGGAGTGTTCAAAGCAACTGTTGCAGAATTTTTCAAGTTTTCACATAGAAATTAGGGGGTAGCTATAATGGCAGAAAATAAACAAGCGAGTGAAGGATTAGCAGAAGATTTAATTAGAAGCATGGTTCAAACAGCTTCTATAGAACTACATTTAAAAACATTGGTTGAAAAAAGGCAATCTGAAATGGATAACGGTTTAATAGATACTAATGATTTCAATCGGGTTAATGAGCAGATTGAATCTATTAAAAAATTAGAAAGAAGAACTGTTTGAAGTTACTGAACAACGTCGACAAGATATGCGTACGCTGTTTGATTTATTTGAAGGTAAAGGTGATAAGGAACAATGGTGTATAGTTAAACACGCTGCAATGGCAATGTATACAGCTTTTGAAGCTTGGCAAGCAAGTGATAACGATCGTTTACTTTATCAAATATGTATTGAAAAAAATGCTTATTTCATCAAAAAAATCACTCAATTTACAGGAGTACCCATTACCGAATGTGCTTCTTGCTTTAGCGATATGATGAAAGGGGCTATTGCCGATGAGGGTTAGAAGCTTTTGTTCTGATTGTGGCAATATAGGATTTGGTCCATGTGAATCAGATGTAAGTATTTGTTCATTTGAACGTGTAGATGAATTACCAGCTATAGAAGCTGCTGAAGAATGTACTGCGTATATATTGCCAAACAATAGTGCTCATGTTTTATCCTTTGATAAAAAAAGCTTTGTAGATTTTAAAGGTCCAAAAGGAGACAAAGGTGATATTGGACCACAAGGACCTAAAGGAGACAAAGGGGATATAGGCCCTAGAGGCCCAGAAGGTTTACAAGGAGACATTGGTCCACAAGGTTTAAAAGGCGAAAAAGGAGGTAATGGACCTCAAGGACCAAAAGGGGAACAGGGGCCGGTTGGACCACAAGGACCTAAAGGAGATAAAGGCGATATTGGACCACAGGGACCAAAGGGAGACACACCTGACGTTAGTGATTTCATTAAGAGAAAAGAGGCTGAAAAAGGGTTATTTGTTGTGAGAAATACAGATGTTCTCACCCAAAATTGGAATGATTTCGTTGAACCTGGCATGTATAGCGTATGGAAACCATCTGGGGAGAATATGCCTCCCAATGCAACCTATGGAGATTTGGTTGTGTTTGCCACAAATGGAACAGTTACACAGCTATATAGTTATAATGGAAAGTGGCAAATGAGAACTAAACAAGGAAGCCCAGGCTCTTGGACTACATGGAAAGAAATAGGGCAACAAGGACCACAAGGTGAAAAGGGAGATACTGGACCAACTGGACCTCAGGGACCGAAAGGTGATACACCTGATATAAGTAATTTAGTTACTAAAACACAACATACAAATGATTTGAATAAAAAGATTGATAAAACAGCTTTCAATGCTGTTGGGCAACATATTTCTTATAATGGAATTACTATTCATATCCAAAAGTCAAATACAATTATTACATGCAATGTCGAAGGTATTTTTAAAAAAGGAAAAGCTAATGGTTGGCATGAGGTCTCAACAAGAGCAGAAACAAGTTATAGACCAGTTAACATGATTATTAAAGTGCCTTTAACAATAAATATAGGGAATACTATTCAAATAAATAAGTATGCAGCATTACAAATAGAAACATCTGGTCGAATCATGATTCGTGTTTATGGTCTTCAAAATGATAATGTAGAGTTTGGAGGAAGTGCAACATGGATAAGATAAAAATATGGATTACTGTGGACGAAAATCAAATGGTTACAGATTATTCACTAACTGCTAAAAAAAATTATATTGAAATTGAAGTAAGCGAAGAACCAAAAGATTATTTAAACTGGGGGTTACGCAATGGCAAATTAGTTCATTATCCTGATGATTTAAATGATCTAACAAATAATAGAACAACTTCTTTTGTTGGAAATGTAATGCTGAGCTTTGCAGTTATTTCTTGGGCATTGTCCTATATTCCATTAATCGGGAAGATTATTTTAGACTATCCTAAATATGCTGATATTAAAGACGAATACGACTTGCTTGGATTGACAGATGACAATATGAAAACATTTGTTAGTTACAAACGAATTACAGAAAAACAATATGAAGAAATAACAGGAAACTCCTACAAAAAATAAGTTGGTGAGAATATGTCTATAGGAGAGATTATTACAATTATAACGTTTGTAGGTGGTATTATCGGTTTTTTAATAAAAAATTATACCTTACTACAAAAACTAGATGAAACAGTAAATAAGCTTAATTTATTAATTGATCAAACTAAAGAAAAACAAGGCTTAGTAGAGGATGAAGTAATAAAATTAAATGAACAAATAAAATCTTTATGGAACAATTTAAAAGAAAATAACGAAAGAATACGAGATTTAGAACGGAGGGACAAATAATGGACTTTTCTAAAATTGAATTGATGCCATTAGTGGTGCTAGGGTGTTTAGCTGTCGGGTTTGTTATTAAAAATACTAATATATTAAAAGATAAATATAATCAGTTTATTCCTTTAATTGTGTTCATTTTAGGTATATTAATCTCATGGTGGATACAAGGTAAAATCACACCTGAAAATACAATATATGGGGCTTTAAGTGGATTAGCAAGCACTGGCTTACATCAATCTTTTAAAAATTTTATAGGAGATGATAAAAATGACATTAAACGGAATTGATATTTCTAGTTGGCAATCAAATATTAATGTAGGTAAAGAAGGGGTTTCTGCGGATTTTGTTATTATTAAAGCAACAGGTGGAACAGGATATATAAATCCTGACTGTGATAGAGCATTCCAACAAGCAATTAGTAGTGGTAAAAAAGTAGCTGTATATCATTTTGCAAATGAAGTAGGACTTGAAGGGACAGCGGAGCAAGAAGCTGAGTTCTTTTTAAAAAATATTAAAGGTTATATCGGTAAGGCCGTCTTGGTTTTAGACTGGGAAAGTACTAATAAAGGGGACGTTCCTTGGGCTAAACGTTGGTTAGATTATGTTCAAAGTAAAACAGGGGTAAAACCTATGTTTTATACTTATACCAATGTTTTACAATCATATAATTTTAGCTCTATTGCAAAAGCTGATTATGGTTTGTGGTTAGCTGATTACGGAGCAAATAATCCACAAGGATATTCCCAACCAACTCCGCCATCAGTTCCTTATTGGAATTTTATTTCAATGTATCAATATACCTCAAATGGTCAATTGCCTGGCTGGAATGGTCGATTAGATTTAAATGTATTCTTTGGTGATAGAAACATGTGGGACAAATACGCTAATCCCAAAAGTAATCCGACACCCGCTCCTCCAGTTCCTCCTAAACCTAAGCGCCGTTACGGATATAGAGTAGACGATTTACAATTTGTAAACGGTATTTGGCAAGTAAGAAATGATGTATTGGGGCAGCCGGACTTTGATTGGACAGAAAACGGAATTAATGTTGCTTATATTGATAAGATCAATCCAGCAACAGGAGAGAATACTCCAGATCAAGAATTAAAAGTCGGAGACTATTTTGCTTTTCAACCATCTTCTGTAGGGATTATTACTGAACAATACTCTTTAAATGGGAAAACAATCTCGCATGTTCAATTCCCAGATGAATTTATTTGGTTGTACACAGAAAGTGTTGAGAAATTAATCTATGGGTAAATATTTCATCTGGTTAACCCAGAACTATCTGTCTAAATTAGTAAGACTTATCAAACTTTAGCTACATTATGGACTAGTAAATCCCTACCTCTCGAAATGAAATGAGAAGTAGGGATTTTTTATAAAAATAGTTGAAATTTAAAAAAAGATGATTTAAAATATAGTTACCTTTTTAATACACTCATATATGATCTTCTTTCGAGAAGAGTGCTCCTATCTTTTCCCAAGTCCTAAGATAGGAGCTTTTTTATGTGTGTATGCAAAAGAAAAAACACCTACCAAAGATGCACAATACTTCCCCAAGTCGTGACAGTGCAGTAGGCGTTTTAAATATGTATTTGTATTATAAAAAATTACAATTGTTTTGTAAAATGAAAACTTGAAATTTAAAAAAGAAAGCGGTAAAATATTTTTACCAAACAATTTTATTTTTCATTTTATTACCTCTTGCCGTCTCTCCCCAATGAGGCGGCAACTTTTTACATAAAAAATATTGAACTCAAAAAACAGATATTGTAAAATATTTGTACATATTTAAACTCTTATTTTTTCACGCAGACCGCCTTTTTTTCAATAA
>JAEHJW020001407.1_pt1 | contig 13083 bp, 8 predicted proteins | sample 9271431 | NCBI WGS metagenome assembly JAEHJW02
ATAGACGTCTATTTTCTACAAACAGGTTGTTCGCAGAAGTTCTGTCGCCAATACAACCTACAATAGAAAAAAGCAAAAACCTTTCGGAATAGCGGACATATGGGTATTTAGATTTTCAAGACCCTCTTCAGAGAGCATTAGACATTTGTCATATGCATGGATAATGCGTAAAGATCAGGATTTACGATGGAAATATCCAGGAAGGCATAAATATGTGGAAATGCATAATATATTGTGGGTAATCCAAATGACAATAAAAACAAAGAATAAAGCTACAGTAATAGCTGCTACGGCAATAATTGCTGGTGCTGGCGCTTTTGGAAATGCTCCGAGGGCGGAGGCAAGAGGGGGTGTTGGAAAAGACTTGTTCTATGCCGGAGTAGCAGAAAATTTAGCTGCAGGGGTCATTGGTTTGGTGCAGGCTGCTCGGGGAGTTGCAACTGAGCCCCCAGCAACATATGCATATACAGGAAATGCGATGCCGGGTTTTGCAACCGGTGCTCCTGGATATCTCGGGCCTTATTATGGAAGTGGAAGATTTCCACAGGGATCTTATGTGATACCTAGTTCTGGGACAGGTGCTCCTGGATATCTCGGGCCTTATTATGGAAGTGGAAGATTTCCACAGGGATCTTATGTGATACCTAGTTCTGGGACAGGTGCTCCTGGATATCTCGGACCGAATTATGGACGTTACACTGGAAATAATTGCCCAACAACGAAACCGGTTACGGTTTATGTTAATGACAAGCCGTTGAATGTAGGCACTAGGCCATTGTATATAGTCGTCAATGTTAAGGCGGGTACCGGTATAGCACCTAAAGTTGCGGCACCATCGCCAGCAGACATAATTAAACCTGCACTACGCAGTGAAAGCCCAACCGTAAGCGAATCAAAAGGGTCTTCCTGGCTTGCTGATATAGGATTTGCAACTGCAATTGGTGTTGGCGTGGCTTGGATTATCACTGAATTGCGCAGGAATCGTAATAAGCAAGACGGACGCGGCGCAGCGACTATCAATTAAGCTCTGCAAGCCTAATTAGGGGTTGGAACTAAGTAGCCTTTATAAAGGCTTTGCTTGATAATATACTGTGATAATTTGGCAAAGAAAACTCCGGCAAAGCCTTCGAAGAGTTTGCGTGCACGGATCAACCCACAGATAAAGATACAGAATATAGTGGTCAGTTCAGACCTGCATGCTAACATAGACCTTTTCTCTCTGTCAAAGAATGTCAAGGAGGTCGACTACGAGCCCGAGCAGTTTCCTGGAGCGATATTCCGCATAAAGGAGCCAAAGGCTGTGATAATACTATTCAAGAACGGCAAGCTTATCTGCACAGGCTCAAATACCGAGAAAAACATCAAGATAGTGCTTGAGCGTGCAGCCAAGGTAATATCGCACTATGTTATAACACCATCGAAGTAGGCAAGCGCATATGCGCAATCAACTATTTTTCTTTCACCTGCGCAATAACGGTGTCGAACTTCTTGAAGAACTTATCCCAGGAGTATTTAGTCTCAACATCGTTTCTTGCATTCTTACCCATTCTCTCAATCAATGGCTTGTCAGCCAAAAGTTCAAGCATCCGATCACACATGTGCTGCGGCGAATTTACAAGAAAACCAGTTTTGCCTTCATGCACAAGCCTTCGCGGCTCTCCTTCGTTAACGGATATGACTGGCTTTGAACTCGACATTGCCTCTAGGTATACTATTCCGAAATCCTCATTCTGCGGAGCGAGGAGTACCGCAGTTGCGTTAGCATACATTTCCTTCATGTCTTTTTCTGGAAGGTTTGCCTGAATCTTGACATCAAGGCCACGGGCCAGCTGCACGAGCTTTTTGTAGTATTCTTGATGCTCAGGATCAGATGATAGCGCACCTGCAAGGACAAGCCCATACCTCCTTTTGCTCTTCGCACAAAACTTCTTGTATGCCTCTATGATATAATCCTGGCGCTTGTTTGGCGTTAGCCTGGAAGGACATAGGAAGTATTTCCCATCGCCTTCATTCCAGTAATCCTTGAAATCTATACCAGGGTTTATAACTATGGAATTTTTGCCGTAATACTTCTTTATCCTTTCCTGTGTGTTTGTGCTGTTGGTTGCTATCTCCTCTATGCTCTTGACGACACGGTTGGATATGAATTTGTATGTTTTTGCCATTGTAGAATAGATGATTTTCTGCCGGTAGGACCTGTTGCGCATCCTTGACTCGTAAAGGTCATATACCTCTCTGGGTGGAGTATGGCAGTACCATAGAACGCGCAGGTTTTTGTGCCTTATCCATTCACTCGGAGATATGTGCGCGTTGAGAACGTCGTAATCCTCTTTTATCTGCATGTTGTAGAAGTTGTATCCATACCTTAAGCCCTGGGATGCCCTGTACGGCAGCATTTCAGAAAGCGGCACCTTCTTGCCAACTATCTGAATATTTGTGTCCTTGAACTCAGGAAAGGTGGTATTTGGAGAATACTCTAGTGTGTATATCTTTGCATCGTAATGCTGCGCTATCTTGAGCATTACACGCTCGGCGCCGCCTCTAAGATTTAAGTAGGGCTGGATAATTATAAGTTTCATACGCTGAAGATATCGCAAATCTTCTTTTTATAGCTGCGCATCAGCCTGGCAGCGTATAGTTGTTCACCACCCAGCTGGGCTTAGGAGTGTGAGTAGGCAGTGATGCTGTATAGTTGTTTAGCTTAAATATCACTACCGGATCAGTAAAGTTTATGTAGTTTATACCATTGAAAGGCCCGGGATACGCCAACGTGAATTGGTTGGAGAGATCGCCTAAGAAGAAGCCTCTGTAATAGTTGGAGTTGTAGAAGTACGTTGGAGCATTCTTTATTGTATCATTAGGGCCGTTAGGCAGGTAGACTGCCATGAACTGTAGGTATGTTGGGCCGTTCTGCGTGAACTGCACTGCACCGTTGTAGAACTCACTGTTGAGACCGACGAGTATGTTGGCCTTTGTGCCGTTTGCATAGTAAACCTTGAGTGCGGTGCCATTATTTGGAGCTGATGTGGCAACACAGTATGTCTGATTGAGCAGCTGCGGCACTGTCTCGCCAGTGGTCATAAGCACATGCACTGCTACAATTGAAGAGTTCGAAAAGCTGCAGTAGTCGCTTATTGAAGGATTCTCTGGTATGCTTATATACACAGGGTCGTGGCTTATCTCGCACTGCGATGTGCCGGTTACGAAATTGACTCCGTACTTTGTGCCTTGAGACTCTGCGAATGCCTGGCTTGTCTGATTCTGGTCTACGCATGCAAGGAAGTCAAGGGCGGACCACTTAGGCACAAGCTGATAATCGAAGAGAACGTATTGTGACTGCAATGTATTCTGGTTCATGAACTGGGCCAGCGCTGAAGGTCCGAAACTGCTGTTTATGCCTAGGACAAATCTTGCTGCGGTATCGTAGTCAAGTTCTGCGACTGCGTTGTCTCCGCGTATTACAGCATTTGTATTACCGAACCAGTTTATCCAGTCGCCATAGTCCCACCATGCCAGCACTCTAGGGCCGAGAGGGCCTATGTTCTGTGACATCCACGTAGTAGCAGCAATCCATGCCGCAGGAACCTGGTTGCAGAACATTGTCGCCCCTACTACATTTGTGTAGTTTCCTGTAGCCATTGAGTTGCAGGCGGTGTTGTATGCAGCTGAGTTCTCCTGTACACCTGAGAATGCGGCTGCTGCGGATAACACCTGAATAATCGAGAACGACTCCACTACGACTATTATTGCATAGAATATATAGAGCACGTATCTCCATTCTATTGCAGACTTATTCTTAACGATAAACGCTACTATCTCTGCAAATACTGCAGCGAATGCTATTATGTAAACAACACCAAAGTGCGGCAGGTACTTGACTTCGCTCATTCCCGCAGCTGCCAGTATTGCGAGTATTGTCATTGAGAATATACTAGATTTTGAGTCCTTGACAACTATGTTATATGCTTCTATAGCAGCATAAACTATCAAAACAAGCCACAAAACCACAGGAAACCCACCTAGGTCTGCAGCGATTATTCCGAAGAAGCCCGAACTGCCGAAGTTATAGGAAAGACCTGTCGGAGCGTACTCCTGCACCGTCATAAACAAAGGGGAGGAAGGTGTGGTGAACCTTATGCTAAGGTTCAGGTACTTTCGTACGGAATTGCCAAGCGGCGTGAATAGTAGAGAAACTATTAACAGAAGCCCCAAAACAATTATAACTGCAAATCTTGCATATGTCTTTTTGTGGCGTTCTATTCCAAGCCAGCCGCCACGCACCACCCCGATTATAATCGAGAAAACGCCGAATATGGATAGTATGAGAAGGCCAGGAAGTATGATTACAGGAAGCAGGAACAGCCCAATTACGATTAGCAGCAGGCCGATCAATGACAGTGCTATGCTGATGCTTGTATTTGCATTGAACCATGATGATGTCTTAGTGGCTATGCCAGCCAGGCTGCGCGGAATGGATTTGTGATCCAACGTATCGGTAAGCAAACTTACAATGAATCCGAATATAAGCGCCACGAGAGGGAATGCCACTATAGTAGGTATTCCCAGGAATGAAGGCACTCCTCCACCATATACCGCATTGTATGGAGCGTATGCGATGTACCCTATTATTATTACTATAAGGACGATTGCGTTCATCTTGTAGAAGCTGATGTCGTTCTTGTTGCGTATGGAGTTTATAACAGATTGTAGCAGTATGTAAACTGCAAGTATTCCTGAAGTAACTGTGTAGTAGTGGGCGCCAAGGAAGTTTGAGACGAAGGCTATCCCTGCAAGTATTGCATAGCGCTTCTCGTTAGGGTTTCTTACAGCAAGAAGGTAAGCAGCAAAGAAGAAGAACAGTGCAGTTATTCCCCAAGGCTCAAGCAACTGCTCTCCTGCTATATAAGTGGTTATAAGGGTTGGCATTGCAACGGCAAGCCCTCCAGCTATTAGTGCAGGGATATCCCCGTATATGTGGTAAACAAACATAAACACAACAAACACGAGCAGAGCTGCGAGCAGTGGAGGGTATATGCTTGACACTATGCTGAGAAGCGATGTGTTTATTGCTGTGCCGCTGACCGGCGTTGCCAGCTGATACCAATATGCCTCAAGGTATGGCACTACTGGCTGTATGCGCTGGACTGTTCCATTGACAAGTACAGGCCATGCCGCATGGTTAGTGAATAGCTGATAGCCATATGTAAGTATTTCCTGCGTGCTAATCATATCGAAGTATGGATCGAACTCGAAGAAGTGTGGCGAGAATGCTATGTTAGCTATTCTTGATCCGAATGCTACCAGCATCAATAACAGCAGAACAACCCAGACTATATTGCGCCTGTCCTTATTAGCAAAGAATCCGAATATCGGTATGATAGTTATTAAAACCCCAAAAGTTACAAGTGTGTAGACATTAAATCCTGCGATTGCTGTATCTAGTATTGCTAACAGCGTAAGTATTATTGCTGCAATTGTAGTCCACTGCCGTTGACCTTGTCCGTGAGCCTGCTGCGTAGAGTCTTCATGCGACAAGAGCATCTGCTCCTCACGTTCATGATCCTCAAACAACCTGTGCTCCTGATTTTCATGATGCTTCTTCACACTCTCTGTTTCTTCCGTACCTGCCCCACGCTGATTTAGAATATGAATTTCTTCTTCGTGCTTCTTATGGAGGTCCAGTTCTTCCTGTTCATGTTCGCGGACTATTTTCATGTCTATGTTTAGCCTTGATATTTTACCGCGGAGCTCTGCAATTCGCTGCCTGTAATCAGCACTGATCGAGCCGGATGTAACTACCTTTGCTCTGGTGTAAGTTGATGGACTTCTACCGAAGCGCATGAATGATGGCAGTATGTCCCACGTCAGGGCGCCCTGCCAATACGATAGGACTAGTCCGATGATTGTTAGTACTATAACGTCAGCGTTGTATAATCCTGCAGAGAATGAAAAAATGTGTATGTAATTCATCAGATAGGATTCAAGCCACACCATAGTTGGAGGGAACAGAACTCCGAAAAATATTCCTATAAGGAATATCTCAAGCATGTGCATTCCTGTTCTTTTCAAGAGCGCAAGCGCAAGGAAGAATCCAGGTACCACAATTGATAGAATCCCTATTATAACTGCAGCTATCATAAACACACAAGACACATTAGACTAAGCTATTTATCTTTGAATAGACAAAATATATTTGCCATAAACCTTATTAAAGGTGTGTGTGCCTTTCGCATTGCGGTGCGTGTATGCGGTATAATGTTTCAATAATAGGCGCTGGAACTTCAGGTCTGATAGCTGCGAGAGAACTCGGCAAGCAGGGCATAAGCACCATTGCTTACGACCAAAAGAAGGTTTTGGGCCATCCTGTACGCGCATCGGGGATAGTTTCGATACGAGGCCTTGGTTCTATAGGAATAGATTATAGCAATGCAATAACTAACACACTTTACGGAGCAAGGATACATGCCGGCAAGAGTACTATGCACGTCAACTCAAAGACTCCTATGGCACATGTTCTTGAACGGCAGCTCCTAAATCAGATATGTAAAGAACAGGCGGAGGACTCAGGAGCCGTAGTAAGCACTGGGAAAAGAATAACAGCAATTGACCTAGATGACATCAGAAGCGATGGTGGCATAATAATTGGGGCTGATGGCGCTGTTTCAACTGTTGCAAAACATTGCGGCATGGGTTCTCTGACCGATTATGTGATAACATACAAGGCTGAATTCGAAACAACGATTAGCGATACCAGAAGCGTGGATCTCTTCTTCGATAAAGAGTATAGGGGCCTTTTTGGCTGGCTTTGTCCAAACACAGAGAATATTCTAGAAGTAGGAATAGGCATCAATCCTGGAAAAATCAATGCGAAAAAGGCGTTCGACAGTTTCATTAAAGGAAAGGAGATTGCTGATGCATTAGGAGATGCGAAAATGCGCAATGGTCAAGCAAGCATTATACCGATGCGCCTTAGAAAGAGAATTGTTGATGAAAAACACAGGGTGATTCTCATCGGAGATGCCGCAGGGCAGGTAAAACCAACTACAGGCGGAGGGATAGTCTTTGGAGGCAATGCGGCAATAATTGCGGCGCAGACCATAAAGGATCATGTTGAAAAAGGCTTAGCATTGAAGAGGTATGAACTTGTTTACAAAAAGAGATTCTCGACTGACACGAAAGTGCACTCGTTAATCAACAAGATTTATTCGCGTGCTGGCACAAGGGGCATGGAAATCGGAATAGGGATTATGAACTCCTTAGGCATGTCTTCATTGCTGGGCAAATACGGGGACATGGATTCTCCAATCAGAACTTTGGGCAATACGCTGCTCAGAAAAGCCCGTGGTTAATGATTGATTATTATTATTTTCCATCCAATATCAATAGTGCTTGTATGAAAAGCCAAAGTGCTTTTGAGTATCTGACAACATATGTTTGGGTACTTGTAATAATAGCCGCAGTATTGTTTGGTTTATATGCATTAGGTTTATTCAATCAGAACGCTCTTAGCCCGCAACACTGCATAATGCGCACCGATTGGAGCTGCATAAACTATGAGATCAACAGCCAAGGCCAGCTTGAACTGACATTGACGCAGAGCACAGGCTCTGCAATTGAGATAACCGGAGTAGCGTGTTATCAGAATCAGGATTATGTGGGTGAAACATCATTAATGAATCCATCAGTACTGAACAGCGGGCAGTCTCAGAAGGTCGGTGCTTATTGCTACGACTCGTCTGGCAATGTGTATACAGGATCCTTTGGCAGCAATTTCAATGGCTACATTACTGTTTACTACACAAGGCTTAACGACAACATACAGGAAAATGCTAGCGGAACAATAAGCGTTTCTGTGGTTACGACGAACTCCTTAGGCAACATAGGCTCATTAGGTTACGTGCCGATAACGCTTACAAACTCGCAGAGCTCACCAACAGGCACCGGCTTCCAGCAGATGATAAGCTTCAATCCATCTACATATGCAAATTATGAGAAGGCAAACCTAAGCAACATAGAGTTCACTACAGGTCCAGACGGCTCAGGCACAGTCCTTTATGCATGGATAGAATCTGGCGCATCTTCTGCTGCATCGAATACAGTGGCATGGATCAATCTTGGAAGCAGTACGGTAGCTGCAAACGGAGGCACGTTAAAAATTTACATGAACTTCTTTTCCTCGGATTCTCCAGTTCAATCTGGTTATACAGGATACGCACCGCAATTATGGTGTGGTTCAGGCTGCGAACAGACTAGTTATGGGGAGTATGATAATGGAGCCAGTGTATTTAACTATTATACCAACTTTTTAGGATCGACTATTCCGAGTGGTTGGAATACTGCAGAGACGTCTGGGTTGACCGTAAACGACGGTATAACATTTACTGGAGCAAGTAGTGGGGGTTTTTCTGCGCAGATTGTCTTAACTACGGCATACTCTAGACCATTTGCAATGGATGAATATGCAGATGCTTTTGGAAGTAACCCTGTAGTTTCTTTGCTTTATGTAAATACATATGGCTCTGCATTTAGTGATGGTTATCAAAGTTATCAGGAATATGCAGGGTGCTGTAGTGGCAATTACATCTACAAAAGGACTAATGGAGGGGGTGGTACAATAGCAGGTTCAAGCCAAAGTATGCCAGTAACAAGCAATGGAATAAGCACATTTATGGCGGGTAACAACCACGTGTTATCTATGTGGGATTATGGTTCTGAAATTTCAGCCGTAGATACCACATATAATGGTTATTATCCTGCAAGTGGCTGCTGGTGGAATGATAAATCGGTACACGTTCAGTGGTTTAGAATTCGTGTTTATCCTCCAAATGGTGTAATGCCATCGTTCAGTTTAGGCAGCGCAACATGAGTAGTGTATAATTATGTTGGGGTTTGACAATATAAAAAGAAAAAGTATACAACCCATACGCAGCGATGACAGATCATGCTCCAATGAATCATTCAGGCTGCAATCAGCTATGGAATATTTGGTCTCTTATGGCTGGATAATTATTGTGATTGCGGTTGTGGTGGGGGTGCTGTACGGATTAGGAATATTCAACCCTGGTGCGTTGATACCTGCGCACTGCACTTTGTCAGGAGAATGGAGTTGTGTTGACTACGTGATGAACACGCAGGGTATGCTTGAATTGAAAGTAATGCAAAACACCGGTTCTGACATTGCTGTAACTGGAGTTGCATGTTATCAGAATTCTTCTAACATAATAGAGACAAAACCAACCAACAACGTAAAGATGTACAATGGACAGGAACAGACGTTTTTCGTTTATTGTTATGATTCGTCTGGGAGCTTATTTGATGGTGCGTCACAAAGCATATTCAATGGTTATGTGACTATATACTATATTAACAAGGTCAACGGTCTTGCTCAAACTATAACTGGGACAATAGGGATATCACCTTCGACTGCAGAGTTCCAGGAGATCGGCCTGAGCGGATATGTATACAGATCAATACCCATTACAGTTTACAGCAGTGCAGCAACTGTAGCGCCTTTTCAGCAGATGCTGACAATAGACAGCGCCGATTATTCGCAGTACATCAACTCAGGATGGAGTAATGTAGAATTTACTACTGGAAACTCAACTTCTGGAATAAATGGGACAGTGCTCCAGGCGTGGGTAGAGTCAGGAAATAGCAATACTGACAGCAATACTATAGTATGGGTAAATCTACCAGGTGGCGAGCAGAGCGGTTACACTACAATTTACATGAACTTTATGTCAAGCAACGTAATGGCTTCTTCAGGGCCGACGGGCGAGGCGCCTGAATTGTCAAACACTTATGCACAATATGATAATGGTGCGCAGGTCTTTACTACATTATACACCAACTTCGCAGGACCGGGTCTTCCTTCAGGCTGGACAGTAAGTGGTACATCACCTTCGTATACCATTGATAATGGATTGCAAATATCAGAGAATGGCGGCAGCTCTTGGGAAATAGAAAATATATCTTCGTATGGTGTAGGATTTGTAAATGATTATTATGGTAACCCAGGATATAGCTACGGCAACGGCAATGCAGGTAATACAGAAGTCGCCGGCGGATTTGGATTACAGAGTTATGGATGGGTAGATTTAGGACTTATGACTGATTATTACTGCGGAGGTTGTATGTACTTCTCAGCACTCAGTAGCGCAGGGTACCCCAATATACCTAAAACAGGAAATCATGTGTGGACAATTGCACGGGCTTTTGATAAAGTGACATTGTATACGCAGTTTAATTACTCTACAGTAGCCACTACAACATTAAGCTCACCGAATACTGGTGCACAGCCAGATGTAGGTTTCGTGTTCGGTGGCATGCAAACAGGTACAATATACTGGGATAGAATTAGACCTGCTCCACCAAACGGCACGATGCCATTGCAGATAAACAACGGAAGCGGATCGCCAAAGTATCTGTATTCTGTGCCGATAACGCTTACAAACAACAACGGCGCAACCGCAACACCATTCCAGCAGATGCTGAAAATAGACAGCGCCGATTATTCGCAGTATATAAACTCAGGATGGAGTAATGTAGAATTTACTACAGGCAACGGCATGGCTGGCTCCCCAGGAAATATCCTTCAGGCGTGGGTAGAGTCAGGCGCATCTAATACAGGTACCGGCACAGTAGTGTGGGTGAATATGCCTAATGGAGTGCCATCAGGCACGTCCAACATCTACATGAATTTTATGTCGTATAACGTTATGACAAGCTCAGGGCCGACGGGCGAAGCGCCGCAGCTGTCTCCAGCATATGCACAATATGATAATGGTGCTTTGGTATTTCCATTTTATGAAAACTTTGCCGGTACACAGCTGATCAATATGCAGACAGGCTCGGGATCAACACAGACTATAAACAATGGCCTCACGATAGCCTCTCAACCGTATAATACGATTCTTTATTCACTTGACACATACTCTCCAGTAAATACGATAGTTGAAATGGATAACTGGGTAACTGATCATAGCGGTGCACTAAGCAACTTCGCCATTGGCGAAGCAAATTCAATATCAACATCTGGAGTTGGGTATCTTGCATGGGATGAGTTTGAACCTAGTGTCTCTTATCCTTCCATGAGAAAAGCAACTGCAGGGTGCTGTTCATTAACATATCTGGAGGGGGGCACATCAACAACTCCTGGAAGTACAATAACTGGATTTTTGTGGGACGCAACAGGAACTGAAAATGCATGGTTTAATTACACGGCTTCATCCATCACTACTACAGATTCTTCGTATCCGCAAGTAAACTCATATATAATGTATTTTGGACAGGCAGGAGGATACGATGGTGGTACATACTGGATCAGAACGCGTACGTATCCTCCTGCAGGGGTTATGCCTTCGGCCAGCGGTGCCGGAGTTACATAGCCTGTGGATTCGTAGATTGGGCGCAACAGTTATGTATTGTTTTTTATGAAATTGAGCGCCTGGCGCATTGACTCCTTCCTGTCTGGAACTATGACCATTATCTTTGAAAGATCCCGCTGCCACATCCTATCGGTAATCAACTCCGGCCGTTTTGAGAAACTGGTTTGTGAGAATCCCTTATGATTTACCTAACTTCGCCAAATTGAAACTTCACAGTAACCTTGTTCTCTAAACCAGTTCGCCAAATCCGTTTTACCAGCGAAGATTAAGGTCTTTTGACTCATATTTTCTCCAAAAATCGCCGAAAAGTTCCGAAATTGGAGGGGAAACATTGCTTACAACCAGGAATTTGAACCTGTTTTCAGGGTAAACGAAGGTCAGTGTCAAATTCGTCAGGTATTTCTTGAGGAGTTTTACGTTCTTGACGAGTGGATTCTTGCAGGAAAGTTGTGTCAAATTAATCAGAGATTCTGCAAGGAAGGCAATCACGATCGAACCTATTATTGCATCTCTGGTGAAGTGTCTTATCGGTCTGATTTCTATCCCTTCCTTCAGATTGCGTATGAGTTTTTCAGCGGCATCCCTTTGTTTGTATACATTCAACATTTCTATTGGGTTCGTGTTAATCGTACTCTCCAGGATGAAAAATCCCTCCACCCCGGTGATGTACGGATTTTCTATGACCCCCACAGTCAACTGAAGTTCAGGATAAAGTTCAATCCAGCCTTTTTCAGAAGGAAATCTATCGACTGCTTTATTTTTCGCTGCCTTCTTTGCAAGTTCGTTCCCTTTCTTCTTTCGCCTTTCGAATTTCCTTTGTTTCTTGTGTATCTGGTCTTCGAGGAGAGGCAGGCAGAAGTAGATGTACTGATACTCGGAACCTTCCTTTATCTTCACAGCGAAATACTCTTTGTCGTCCATATTGAACTGTACCTTTTCGGATTTCTTGAACTGCGTTATATGCCTCCTGTAGACATTGACTTTCTTCGGTTTGAGGGTAAGATAATGGAATCCATCAGTTACAATCCTCTGTTTGTTCGCCTTTGTATTCGCGCCGCAATCAAATATGAGAACCGATCCCTTTTCCATTATCCTCTTTGCCACGTTGTAAGTTTCATTGAAATGCTTCTTATCGAGAATGTTTCCATTCTGAACGGTCAGGGCGGATGGGACCCCGCTGATCCCTACCGATATACCAAAGGTTATCTGCTTCTTGTCAGGCCTCCTATCTCTTGAATAGCCAAATTCAGACATCTCCGCCTTCTTTCCGGTGAAGAAAGAAGACGACCAATCCATGTTCTGGTTTTTATCTACAAACCCTTGCTGTTTTATGACATCTTGGTATTTTTCCACTATTATTGGGGCAAGTCTGCCCACTTTTTCTATTGTCCGATACAAGGACCTGTCAGATGTCTTTCCGGCTCCGAGAAGTACACATGCCTCATCCGAGGTGATTGACATTATCTGATTCACGGATGTCGAATATGTCAACCTGTTGTTCAGGAGAAGTTTTAGCCTGCCTGTATCCTTCTGGTTCAGGATGCCTCCAAACACAGAGGAGATCAGACCAAAATCCTTTTCTACTTTGTCTACCACACATATACCGCCCAGAGGCGTAGTAATGTTTTTCATTTTAATCGTATGAAAACATTGCCTCTGCGGTATAAAATTAGTTCAGATTATGGCGAAGTTAGGT
>JAEHJW020006130.1_pt1 | contig 13078 bp, 20 predicted proteins | sample 9271431 | NCBI WGS metagenome assembly JAEHJW02
GAGAAGTTCTCCCGGCTGGTGACTATGAAGTCAATTATTTTCTGGAAAAGGATCGCCGCGGCCAGATTGCCGTCAAGATCATTGACCATCGTGCGGTCAAGGTGGATCAGCCCAAAGTGGTCAACGGCTAATCATGTCCACTACGGCCTCCACATCGTCAACGGGTGTTTACGTCCTGACGTGTACTTCACCAGGCACGTTTTACGATACGGCACCCGTTGCCAGTGGTTCCAATGATTACATTCTTTACCCTGCTTCTGGGTCTGGTGGTCAGATTGTTGCCGCGTGTTCTTCTCCCGCTTGGGTGCCGTATGTGGTCCCTTTCAGCTTTACCGAGTCTGATTTTTTGGTCTTGGCTCCGGCGCTTATGGGCGTTATGGCGGCGGTGGCCGGGGCTAAGTACTTAATCAATTTTATGCGGGGTCGGCGTTGACTCTCATAAAAACCCGTGCCGGGCGGCTCCCGGTTTCTTGTTGTCGTGAGGTGATACATGAGTAAAGAAATGGTTGTTGTGTCTGATGAGTTGCCCAAAGCGTCTTTGCGTGATCGTGCTCTGGCACGCATTGCGGAGATTGCCACCCCTGGGCGTGTTGCCGCTGCCGGTGCCGTGGTTGGGCTGGTGTCTGCCAGTACGGCCTTTGCCTCTGCTGGCGTTGGTGCCACTTCTGCGGCCTCCTATATCACGGGTTCGATTCTCCCGGATGTGGGCGTCATCGCCGTTGCCTTGATGGGCCTTGCCGCTGCCATCTATGGCTTCAAGTGGTTGTTGTCTTTGGTGGTGTAAGCGGTCTGTAACAAGCTGGGGGGTTCGCCCCCCATTTTCAAGGGGTGATTTATGCCTAATATCTTTTCCGGTGTTGCATCGGTCTTTGTAAACGCCTTCGCTAATTTTCTTTCCTATGCCTTGCCCTTGTTAGCTGTGGCTATATTTGGCTTGTTGGTGGCCATTGCTGCGGTTAATTTTCTTTTTGGACTGTTTGGTTTCAAGTTAGGCATATCAGAAAAGTTCCGCGAAAATTTACGGCGCAAGCTGAAACAAAATAAAAAACCATTTCCTTTTGCTATTAAAGCTCGCAATCGTGACACAGGCAAACAAGCTGATGTTAAAAGTCCTTGGACCGACCCAGGCCTTAGTGTTTTTTCTGAGTCTGAATTATTCGATGCTGAATCTATTGATGGCGATTTAGATTATTTTGAATTTTGTGATTATTCGGGTAAGTTTGCCCCTTTTAGTGATGAGGACTTTGTTAAACATGCAAACTCCGTTGATGTTAATTGGTCTAATATGTTTTCTCAATATAATTCTTTGGATGGTTTGATATCTGCAAAAAATCTTGATGATCGTGCTAAGGGTGAACTTTTTACCCATGCTGCAAGACTTATCAAAATGAAGAAAGATGCTATCAATGAGAATATTGCAGATTGGGCAAAACAATACGGGGACGGCATGGCTTCGCATCCTGTCCAGTTCGTGGCTTAACGTGGAGGCGCTAACGTGCTTTGGTTCTTTCTGCTTATCTTTGTTGTTGTGTGCTTTGGTTTCCTTATGGCGTGATCTGACGAAGAACAAAGCAAGTAGGGGAGGGCGTGGGCGCTCGCGCCGCGCCCTCCTGCTGCTTCCCCCCCTTCTCTTATTTTCTTCTTTTTCTTTTGGTTCTTCTTCTTTTCCTACTGATTGGTCTTGTCCTGGTACTTCTGATAATTTTGCTACTGAACAGGATGCTTGTTCTTCTATTGGTGGTGTTGTTAATTCTAAACTTTATTGTGTTATTACTTCTTCGGGTGCTTGGGATCTTTGTGCTTCTAATTCTTTTATTTATTGTACCGTTCCTTCTGGTACTCCTGTTGGTGAGATTGGTAATTCTTTAACTCCTAACTCTAACGGTGTTCTCCCCGGTACTTTTTGTAATCCTTCGACTAATTGTGATACAGAATCTTATGGTTCTTCCGCTGGTTCTGGTGGTTCCATGACGAATGGGCAGGCTTGTTTACCTACTTCTCCGACTTCTTCAACTTCTTCGAGTTCTTCTTCTTGTCCTTCTGGTTATTCTGTTTCCGATGCTTCGGGTTGTGTTTGTTCCAATGGTTCCGGTTCTTATGTTTCTTCTAATAATTCTTCTACTAATCCTTCTTGTAATGGTGGCTCTTCTACTGCTCCTACTTTATCCCCTGTATCTCCTGTGACCTCTAATGGTACTACCTCTTGCCCTTCTGGTTCTGCTACTGTTACTTCTGGTTCTTCTACTTCTTGTTATCAGGTTGTTTATCCTCCTGCTGTTAATAATTCTTCTACTCCTTCTTCTTCTGCTGGTGGTGGTTCTGGTGGTAATTCTTCGTTTCATCTTGCTGCGCCTACGGTTTCTTCTAATGGTCAATTAAGTTGCCCCCCCGGTGCTTCTACTATTGGGTCTGGTTCTTCTTTGGAATGTGTTGTTTCTGGTCCTGGTGGTCCCGGTAATTCTACCTCTCCCACTGCTTCCGGTACTTCTGGTACTTCTCCCACCAGTTCTACTGCTTCGGCTCAATATCCTACTTCTTTTTCAATGCCCACTATGCCTACTGCGTCTGTTACTGTTACCGCCCTTTCTCAGATTGCTTCTGCTCGTGAGTCTACTTCGGTTTCCTGTCCTTCTCCCGTTACTTTTAACGTTATGAACCACACTTTTTCGATTGCTTTTACTTATGCTTGTCAGTTGGCTGCTCAGGTTCGCCCTGTGGTCATTGGTGTTTTTTCTATGGCTTCCCTTTTGTTGATTGTCAAATAGGTGACTTATGATTAATGCTATTTATCTTTTGCTTGTTACCCTTGGTACTTGGGTTTTAAAAAATATCGGTCCCCAAATTCTTTTAGCTCTTGGTGTTGGTTTTGTTTCTTATACTGGTTTTTCTGCTCTCGATGCTAATTTGACCACTGCCATAGATGCTATTGGTTCCGGTGCTGCTTCTTTGGATACTCTTGTTCATATGTTTGGTATTTACAATGGGTTACAGATTTTTCTTTCTGCTATCTCTATCAAGGTTTCTATTGCTGTTTCTAAGCGTATTTTCCCGGTGAGGACTTCTTAACATGATTACTATCCGTACAGGTTTACCCGGTGCTGGTAAAACCCTTTTTTCTGTTTATGATTATATCGCTCGTCCTCCTTTGGGTGTTGCTCCGGTTCGTGAGGTCTATGTTTCCGGTATCGATCTTGTCCCTGACATGCTCCCTTATATTCCTTTGGACGAGCCTACTCGCTGGATGGATTGTCCTCCCGGCTCCTTGGTGGTTATTGATGAGTCCCAGCGTTTTTTCCGCAATCGTCCCCCTGGTGCTCCTGTTCCTGACTACGTTGCCGCTTTGGAGACGCATCGCCATCTAGGTATTGACCTTGTCCTTATTACGCAAGACCCCATGCTTATTGATAAGCATGTGCGTCGTCTTGCCGGTGAACATTTCCATGCCAAACGTACTTTTGGCCTGTCTTCTATGACTATGTATCGCTGGCAGCGTTGTGTCGATGATCCTCTTGATTTTCACACTAAAAAGGAAGCTGAAAAGGTTCGTCGTAAATACCCCAAGAAAATCTATCAATGCTATAAGAGTGCTGAGATTCACACCGTCAAACGCAAGATTCCTTTTCGTGTTTGGGCTACTCTTACTCTTTTTCTTCTTCTTGGTCCTCTTGGTTGGTTTGTTTTTCATCACGTTTCCGGCATGTTTGCTGCTGATGTTGCGACTTTTCATCCCGGTGACAAACTCGTTAATGGTTCCCTTGTTCCCTCTGCTTCTGCTGCTCCTGTCGGTCCTTTATCTCCTTCGCCTCTTGTTTTTCGCTCTACCCATCCCCTTAATGATTTCGATCACGATGGTCTTAAGTTGAAGCGTGTCCAGGCTCAAGAATTGCCCTCAATCTCTGAGAAATTTCGCATTGTTGGTAATATTTCGTCGGGTTCTATCCGTGATTACGTTCTTGTTTCTCGATCTGGTCATTATGTGACTGTACCTGCTTCGCATTGTCGAACTTTGGACAGCCTTGAGGTTTGCCACTTTGCAGGTGCTTATGTTTCGGTCAACCCTACGCGGGGACATATTCGTAAACGTCGGCGTCGTGCGGCTGCTCAGCCATTGCTGCCTACTCAGCCCATTGCCCAGAACGTGCTGCCATGATGACTCACTGGCTGGGTCATATGGTGATTAGTGCTGTGGTTCATGCCGTGGCTTATGGTGCGGCTTTTGCGGTGTTTCGTACCTTGTCGCCGACTGATGCCGTTGGTTTGGCTGTCCTGGTCATTGGTGGGGTTTTCGTGTTCATGATCGTGCTGGGCCTGCTCCGGCGCTTGCTCTTTGGAGGTCGTAGGCGATGGTAAGGGTTTCTGCTGTTTTGCTGGGTGTTTTAATGCTCACGGTGCTTGCTGGTTGTGCGGTTTCTCCTGGTCATCCTGTTTTGGAATGGCAGCATTTGCAGAATGAGGCTTCTTCTGGTCCGGGTGATGCCTGGATTGACTCGCACCCTACTACTGTCCATATGCGTTGCTTTCCGTTTTACTGTCACTGACTTAGTGAGGTTTTAATATGACATCCCTGCCCTTTGTTTTATTACATCCTGCCGATGATTATGGCTGTGGTAAGTATCGGGTGCGCTGGCCTTTTGATGTGTTGCAGCGTGCGGGGTTGGCTCAAGGTGTAATTTCCCCCTATTTGTTGGATGCTCAGACCTTGGCTGATATTGCCCCGGATGTGGTGGTATTTCAGCGGTTGATTGAATTGGATCAGATTGCTCGATTGAAGCAATATCGGAAGGAAACAGACGCTTTTTTTGTCTTTGAATTGGATGACCTCATTACCAACATACCGGGTGATAATCGTTTTGCTGGTTTGTTTCCGCGTCAGACTCTGGATCGACTCAAACAGGCTATTGGTTTGTGTGACCGTTTGGTGGTATCCACTTTGGCGCTGGCCGAGACCTTCGGCGTGTTCGCTCCTGATGTGGTGGTTTGTCCTAATGCCCTGCCTAACGCTCCCTGGGCGTCTTTGTCCGGGACTCGCCGTCACGGTGACAAGTTGCGTGTTGGCTGGGCTGGTTCGTCCTCTCACCTGGGAGACCTCAAGCTGCTGTATCCGGTGGTCAAGGCGACTGCGCACTTGGTAGATTGGGTTTTTCTGGCCGCGCTCCCCAACGTGCTTCATCGCCATGCCGCTGAGGTGCATTTGCCTGTGCCTATTGAGGATTACCCCACCAAGCTCGCCAGTCTCGATCTTGACTTAGCGGTCGCTCCTTTGGAGATCCATCCCTATAACAATGCCAAGTCCAATTTGCGCTTGTTGGAGCTCGGCGCTTGCGGCTATCCGGTGATCTGCTCGGCCCGTGTCGGTGCCTTTGATGGTGATCTGCCGGTCACCCGGGTAGAAAATCGCCCTGATGCGTGGATTGCTGCCATTGTTGCGGCTATGAGTGATCGTGATGCACTGGCCAGACAAGGCGATGCCTTGCGCCAGACTATACACGATCACTGGTTGATGGATGGCCGCTCGGCCGAGTGGGCCTCCGCTTGGGGTCTTTCGCGCTAAAATCGCGCCTTGCGCTTTTTGCCTCCTTCGCCTATTTACGTGGTCAGTGGATAGGGGAGGGTGTCGTGGATAATCGACCAGAAGATGATCGGCCTATGTTCATTCCGGCTCGGCGTAGTTATGAGATTGTGCAGTCTCCGGCGCGCCTGAGTTTTCCTTGGGGTCGTATTATTGTTGGGGTTGTTGTAGGTGGCATTATTTTGATAGCGGTTCGGTTTTTGGTCATTGATTTGGTGTTGAGTGATTATTTAAAGGTAGGTCATAAAGTGGCACGTCAGATGTTGGCCTTTGATCATCGTATTCAGATTAGAGATCAGGCTATTGAGCATGTGCCTCCGCCTTTGATTGGTCCCTATCATCTGCCGCTGTCTACTCAATATCGCCTTGCTGGTAAGATTCAGGGTCGATATATGGCCACATCTGGCCCGGGTGCCTATGTCTTGATTCCTGCCAAGGATTGCCAGCTTGTGGACGGTGGCCCCTATTGCAAGTATCACGGCACCACTGTCACGCGTTCATCTGGCGCACGGTAGTCTTCCGGGCTTGCCCGGCCACTCCCTCCAATCAACCCCCTTCCCATTGCCAAACCCTACAGAGAGGGAAGGGCGGAAAGCGTTTGAATCGCGTGATGTTTTTGCATTCCATGTCGCCGGCGTTCGATGAAAGCCTGCCCCGCTTTGTTTGTTTCCTAGGGTCCAAACAGGCGTAACAGCCGCTTTTCAGATCGTGAAAATGAACCACCACTATATGTTGTCTACCAGGCAGCGCGCTGCGGTACTACATATTGTGTTTTAGGCTTTGAGCCATAGCCGGATGGTTTCTGGTGATTTGCCTAGGATTCGGGCGATGTCCTTTGTTTTGGTGTTTGCGGCTGCGAGTCGTTTTGCTTCCTCGATCGCCGCTTGTCGGCGCGCTCGGTTTTGGCGTGTTTTTTCTTTTCGGATGATGTTGTTAGCGATGTAATACGTGGACTTGCAGAGCTTCGCGGTCGCGCTTACGTTGTGAGTGGCGTTCCATGTCTGGATGATCTTTGCTTGCAGGTCTTGCCAGTAGGTGGATGGTGGCGGCGTTTCTGTGGCTTTTTGTTCTAGATACTTCTTCCATTGGTTTTCGCCGTGGACCTCGATCCACGGTATTTCAAGGACGATCTGTAGGACGTTTCCGAATTGCTTTATTCTGACGGTTTGGCGTCGCTCCATTCTTGGGGTTCCTGTTCAACATAGGGCACCTTGTACATAGTCGAATATGTCGTTAAGCCAATGCATAAAGTTCGCATAATACTTATTATGTAAAGTTCTATATTTGGTGCGGGAAAGGATCGAAAGGGCAACTAAATACATCCCTTTGTTAACCAGAAAGGCGAGCAATGGAGCGCAAAGCCCCTATCCGCATCAAACAACTTGGTAACGTCCTACAGATCATCCTTGAAATACCCTGGCAAGAAGTCCACGGCCAGAACAATTGGAAAAGCTACTTCGACAGCAAACCCATCGAGACAGAACCCCGACCCAATCACTGGGCCAATCTCACAGAACGCGTCCTGAAGATCTACAAGAAAACGGGCGACATCAGCGAAACGGCCAAAGCCAGCGGCGCTGGATACTATATCGCTAACGAGATCATCCAAAAGGAAGGCAGCCGACAACGCAAGGCAGCACTTACCAAAGCAAAAGAAATTGCCCGACAACACGCAGCCGCCAAGGTGCCCATTAAAGAAATCGCGCGGATAATGGACAGATCACCCGAAACCATCCGGCTATGGCTCAAATCCTGAAACACAAGATGTAGTAACCTGGTCAGCTCCCTGGAACACAACATACAGTGGTTTCCGGTTTCACGATCTGAAAAGCGGCTGTTACGCCTGTTTGGACCCTAGGAAACAAACAAAGCGGGGCAGGCTTTCATCGAACGCCGGCGACATGGAATGCAAAAACATCACGCGATTCAAACGCTTTCCGCCCTTCCCTCTCTGTAGGGTTTGGCAATGGGAAGGGGGTTGATTGGAGGGAGTGGCCGGGCAAGCCCGGAAGACTACCGTGCGGGAAAACGCGAAATCGCCAGATTGACCCAAACATCAGGCGCGGCAGAAGGCGAACTTTTTGCCTCAAGATCAACCAGACGATCAGCACGTACAACACTGCCATCACATAAAGCCAAAAGATCAGGATAACGGCGGCAATAATCAAAACGAGGAACAGGCGGAGGGGTCAAAGTGGCAGGCCGCGAAGGCGGGACGAGGCGCGTTCGATGCGTCATGGTAGGAGAACGGGGCGAAGGCTTCACATTCCGCACTGGAGACTTTCCCCAGCGGGGACCGTTACGCAAGGATTGCCGAAGAAAACGATTAAACAGAATACCGGCAACGATAAAAGCCAGAAAAAGCACCAAGTAAAGCCACCGCGGATAACCAAAAAGAAACGGAAAAACCAACATATCCACCGACCCCCCTGCCCTAGTTACAGGCTCTATAGATAGTTGATGAGCGCGGAAGGTGCAAGGCGTGAGTTGCATTCATTGAAAGGATTAAACCAAGCATCAAACCAATGCCCTAATCTGCCCGACAGCAGCCAATGAGCCAGGACATCGGAGCGCATACGATCACCCCAGGCAGACAGGGCATCACGGTCGGCGATAGCGCCACGAACAGCTTCAATCCAGTCTGAAGGGTCATCGCTACAGCGATGCACCGGCAGCTGGACAGCAAAAGCCTGAACGTCAGAGCAAATCACAGGATAGCCACATGCACCGAGTTCAAGGAGGCGCAGATGACTCTTGGCGTCGTTATATGGGTGCGACTGGAGAGGGGCAACGGCAAGATCAAGGCCCAGATCAGCCAAGCGCTGGGGATACTGGTCAATGGGCACAAGAGGATGCACCTCGGCACAATGGCGAGCGATGACCTGGGGAATCTGCCCCATGAATACCCAATCCACCACATCAGACAAGGCGGGCACCACCTTGTAAAGCAGCTTGAGATCACCCAGATGGCCAGCGGACCCGGCCCAGCCGACGCGGGGTTTAGCAGAAAGACGACGGGACACGCAAAGATTGGCCCAGGGGGAATCCGGCAATGAGTTTTGACAGACTACCTTATCACCATAGACAAAGTGGGAAGCAAGGTAATCAGTGGAAAATACGAGGCGATCACAAAGCGACATGGCACGATTGAGCCGGGCAGCCACGTCATCATGAAAACGTCTAGTGCATTTATTATCACGCGGAGGAATCGTTAAAAGATCGTCCAGATCAAAAACGATACGCGCAGAACCCAGACGCCGGTAACGTTCCAAAACGGCGATCTGATCATGCTCCAAGACACGCTGGACTACCAGCACATCAGGAGCCAGATCACGAAAAAGCGGATCATCAAGGAAATAAGGAAATACGACACCATCAACCAGACCGGCATTAAACAACGCCGTGAATGGATCACGTACACGATACCGGCCACACGCATAATCATCGGCAGGCGTGGCAAGCACAAAAGGCAGGCGATCAGTCATTGTCAAGATCCATAAAGTCGAGGTTATTCTCAAGGTCAAGCTGGTGAGTCTCACAAATGGAATAAGAGCTCGAACAATAAGAGTGGGACACGGAAGCACAGCCATCAATAAGCAAAACAGCTAAAAATATCAAAATCCTCACCATCTCCGACGCCTCCCGAATATCAAACGTCTGACAATGCCGATCAAAAAAGAAACGGCAAAAATAACGCCAAGCACCAAAACCGCGAGTCCAACCGCATCAGTGCCAGTCATATGACGGAACACGGCAAAAGCGGCACCATACGCAACCGCATGAACCACGGCACTGACCACGATATGACCCAACCAATGAGTAACCATGAATTAACCCCCACCAGGCAGAATATGAGCAGGCAACAAAATCGAATGATGATGAACAGGGACAACGGGAGAATCGGCAGAGGGACCGACATGCAAGGCGGTGGCAGGCTGAACCGGAGCTTTAGCAGGATGAGGTGAAGGCATAGAAAAAGCACCACTGGCCGATGCCTGACCGGCCACAGGACGAGCGGCAACATAACCACCGCCCCAGCGGCAAACCTCCAAACCCTCATAATTACTGCATCGTATGCCAGGCACAAGATGCACGTTACCCGTGTGCGAGGCGATCACATAAACCGTTTTGCCACCGCCAGAGATAGAACCGACGATATTGAACTTACTGGATATCTTGGGAAGCGCGGCAGCTTGGGCGGCGCGAACAGGTAAAGAATACCCGGTAAAACTCTGCAACGGGTGCTTAGTAAAAGGCACAGCAGAAGAGGCAGAGCCAACCGCATGAGCAGCGGCAGAAGTGACATTAAAAGGGGCAGAGGCAACAGACTGATGAGCGGCTAAAAACTGCTTCATGGGCTTGGAGCCATTAGAGGTAAAATGACTAATGGCATAGTAAGCATAATACCCGGAAATACCGATCAACAAACCAATGGCGGGAATACCAAACTTGAACCACTTAGGCACGCGAGGTTTTTTAGTGTGCACCTCAGCAGATTTATAAAGATCATAAACATTCTTGGGATAAGGAAACATGAACTTGCGGGCAAGTTTACGAGCGCGGGGGTCCTTAGGATCATCTTGAGCTTCATCCCATTCAAAAACAGAAGAACGCCCCTTGAGGCCCCAGACATTGACCAAATGTTGATGGTCAGAAACAAGACGACGAATATGGGCGTCAATAAGCATAGGAAATTGAGTGGTAAGAACTAAATCAATACCCAGATGGCGATGCTCTTCCGCGTCAGAAACAAAAGAAGGAAGAGGATCACCAGGACGGCGAGGACGAAAAACCTTCTGAGCCTCATCAATTAAAACCAGAGAACCATGAGGACATTTAGCCCAATCCTGGGGGTCCTCTAAAGGAAACCACTTATCAGAAGGGACAAGGCCTTCGACACCATAAACATAAATAGGGCGAGAACCATCGGCATTAGCCAGATGATCATTGAGCATTTTAAGGGTTTTACCAGCACCGGGAGCACCGGTATAAAGACCGAGCATATAACCTCACTTAGCATTTATAAAGAAAGTGCGAGCAGCCATAATGGTGACACGAACAGAGAACGCAGAAACAAACAATTTAATCACGAAAGTGGCACCCATTAATTGAGCAATAGCTAACATATCCGAAGGAAGCGCAGAATAACCATAAATAACAGATGACAAATCAGACTGAATAGCAGAAAAACCCGTATAAACACCAATACCGACAGTAAGAGAAGCCAAAACAGCGGGGCCGATGGAGGCAACAAGCCAAGCAAGGGCAGACATCACAAAAGGACCTAACCATGCAGCAAAGGCACTAATAATGGCACCCATAAATCACCTCATCGAAAAATAACGATACCAGCCCCGACAGCGCCGAGAGATTCCACATAAGGACGCACGTCAGTAGCCAAGGTACAAAGGGGAGAAATCGGAATATTAAAAGCAGTACCGAAAGCATTATAAGTAAGAGGCGGAGGACAAACGGCAGAAGATTGTGAAGGCATTTTTAGATTTAAAGAATAAGGGGTGGCGGAAATGGCGGAAGCAGTAGGAGCGGAAAGAGTCGGAGAGGTAAAAGAACCTAACTTAGGCTGGGAGGCAGCAGAAGTTTTAGTGGTGGTATTAATAGTTGTACAAGAACCAGAAGAAGTACAAGTCTGAGTCACAACCGTAGTAGACTTTTGAACCTGAACACCATTGGGAGGCGTAGGGGTAGAAAACCTATAAGTAGGAGTGGATATTGTCTTAGTGGTGTTACCAGTGGAAGGATCAGTGGAAGTGGTAGTGGTAGGCGAACCCGTAACAGTGGAACCGGGAGAGGGAAGCTGATAAGCATAGGGAACAGGGTTTGATAAAGGAGCGTTACGCTTACCAAGACTACGCGCTAAACCAAGTTGATCAACGGTAGAATTATTTAAAATAGGCGCGAGGTTTTTACCAAATGAAGAAGGATTAGATTGAGCCCATTGAAGAGCTTGAGCAGGAGTAAGAGAAGGAGAGGAAGAAGAACAAGAAGAAATAACCTGAGAACAAGAAGGAGAAGAAGAAGAATCTAAAGGAGAAAAAGAACAAGAACCACCGGACTGGCAAACAGAAGAAGAAATAATAGAATTATATTCAGATTCAGTGTAAACATTACCAGAATCAGAATTAGTCCCGGTCATAATACCGGGAACATCACCGGAATTAGAAGAAGAACAAGAAGAAGAAATGGAACCATTAGCAATATCTTGACAAACAGTAGGAGAAATCTTGTTAGAAGAAGAACTAGCATCATAAGAATCAAGAGCCAAAGTACCAATAAGACCAGCAGCTAAAAGAGCAAGACCAGCAGGAGTATCAGCACCAATTAAAGAAGAAGCACTATCAATTAAATCACCAACAGTAAGACCACGAGAAAGACCAACACCGTTTAAAATCTCACCGGTAGCACCATCAATAGTCAAAGGACCGGGCGTTATATTTTCAATAACACCATTAGAAGCGGAGTTCTCCAAAAAAGTAGAACTAGGGTCGATATTGGTAGAAAGATGAGGACCTTGTGGGTCATACACCTTATACACATTGCCCGATTGACCAAGACGCCATGAATAGTTAGGGGTATCCAGAACAGCAAACGCAGGAACAGAGACTAAACAGAGAGAACCAAATAAAGCGCAATTAACAAGGTTACGAGATAAAACGTCCATATATCCACCTAAGCCCCCGAAATAAAAAAGAAAGAGAGAAAAAAAGGGGTGGGGGGGGACTTCGTCTTTTCCCCCCCACCCCTCCTCCCCTATTAACCGAAGAACATGCCCTTGGCCCACTTGTAGACCACAGCGATACCGGCCAGGCTGATCAGCGCCACACCAATGGCACCAATGGCAGTGTCACCACTGGACGTAAAACTGGCTGCAGCGTTGGTTGCAGCAGTACCGGCACCACCAGAAGCAAACGCGGTGGCGGCAGAGACCAGCGAGCCGATAGCGACAGCGGCGGCAACGCGACGGGGGGACGCAAACTGAGCAATAGCACCCAAGGCGCGCTCACGGCGGGTAGAGACTTCAACTTCCTTCACATCATCCATAAATCACCTCTCACTTTTCAAAATCCGGGGAACTGCCCGGCCAGCTTGTCACCGATTCAAAAAGAACCGGACCACAAAACGATATAAAGCAGCCAACATCAAAACGGTGATAATGGCAGGTGCGGCAATATCAAACTGACTTTCTGTAATGCCGCCGATACCATAAACCGGAACCCATGCGGATGAATTGCAGCTATAGGTAGTCACCGAAGTGGTAGAAGACGTTACAGCGGTGACGTTAGTGCACACATTGAGCACAAGCGCCCCGGAATCGCCGTCGCCGTCACCGTCCATAAAGACCCCCTTAAAATCGAGACGATTAACCGTTGACCACTTTGGGCTGATCCACCTTGACCGCACGATGGTCAATGATCTTGACGGCAATCTGGCCGCGGCGATCCTTTTCCAGAAAATAATTGACTTCATAGTCACCAGCCGGGAGAACTTCTC
>JAEHJW020000470.1_pt1 | contig 13058 bp, 25 predicted proteins | sample 9271431 | NCBI WGS metagenome assembly JAEHJW02
TGCAGCGTCAGCAGCCGGCCGAGCATGCGGCGCGCCTGCATGTCGGACCCGGGATCGTCCGGCAGCGGGACCGCAACCGGCTTGCCCGGGGGCGCGGGCGGGGGCGCCAGCAGCTCGTCCGCCGGCTCCGGCGCGGTCAGGCCATAGCGTTCCCGCACCTCGCGCGCGCGCTCCTTCAGGCCCAGCGGCACCATCGCCTGGATGCCGGCGGTGAACTCGTTCAGCGGCACCTGGTCGGGCTGCCCGATCTGGATCGTCGGGTAAGCGTCCTGCGGGCCGAACGTCAGCGCGACCATCGTCTGCACGATCTGCCGCGTGATCGAATTGCCCAGCAGCCCGGCGTCGAACCGCTCCACGTCCTGCTCGACCTGCCGGTGCTGCCGCCCGACCGCGTGGCCGCCGGCGATGGCGTCGGTGCCAGCCGTGCCGCCAAGCACCACCTTGCTGGTGGTGCGGTCCATCCAGTCGAGCCGCTTCTCGTAAAGCTCCGCGCCGCCGCGGCGGTCGGTGTCCTTCTGGAACTCGATCTCCATGGACTTCGGGATGATCGCCGCCACGTCGCCGGCGATCGACGACACCGCGCGCCACAGGATCGACTTGTCGGTGGCGCTCGCCTCCGGCCCATAGCGGCCGACGCGGATCGGCATGCCGTATGCCTGCGTGAACAGCGCCCAGTCACGCAGCGTGAACATGGAATACATCCACAGGAACGCGATCGGCCGCGTCACGCCCGCGCGGATTGTCAGGCCGGATTTTGACTTGTGCTTGTGCAGCAGGAATTTATGCGGCGCGAGTTCCGCGAAGCCGCCCATCGTCTCCTGCGTCGCGCCCGACATCGAGCGCAGCCAGATCGTCTCCCCGTCCTGCCAGGAAATCTCGAAGAACCGCGCCTCGCGGAACAGCAGCTCCGCCGGGCGATAGCCGCGCGCGCCGGTGTCCCAGACGATCTCGGTGACGCTGAACCCCTTGCCGATGGCGTCCGTGATATCGAACAGCGCCTGCTGGAGCACCCCGCTTTCCACCCAGTCCTGCACGAACTCGGCGTGCCGCTGATGCTCCGGGTCGTCGCCGGCCGCCTTGACGGTGATCGGGAGCTGGCACACCTGCCGTCGGCGCTTGGACAGCACCGCGTGGTAGTGCGGGTACAGCTCCTCGATTTCCTCCTGGACGATCTGCCATTCCAGGCTGCTGCCGTTATCGGCCGCCCGCATGACGGCGCCGAGCCGCTCCGGCCGCATGCGGGTCGCGAGGTGCCCGGCGAACGGGGGGCGACCGTCCATCGCATCGGTGTTGGAGATTTCGCGCCGCATCGACGCCAGCACACTGCGCGGGATCGGGACCCCATACTGGTCGAACAGCCCCGAGAGATCAGACATGGTATTCGCCCTTCACGGCCAGTTCGCGCACGACCGGATCGTCCGGGTTCGCCTTTGGCGCCAGATGCGGTGGCACGTATCGCCGGTAGCGCCACGCCAGCCGCGTCACATGCGCGCGCTGCCGGTCGCTCAAGTGCTCCACGGGCTTCTTGCACACGTAATAGATGAAATCCCGGTGCTCCGGCAGCACCAGGTGCGCCGCGATCATCGCCAGCGCGCGCATCCGCAGGCCCAGCACCTCGTTCAGCGTCGTCACCTCGCGGCGGAACGCGGCCTCGTCGGTCAGCGCGATGGACAGGTGGGCGCTCATCTCAGCGGCCCCAGCCACGCCATGCGAGGCCGACCGTCAGGGCGACCGCCGCCAGCAGCGCCGCCATCAGCAGGATGGCCACGATCGTCGCGATGTCGCTCTCGCGCTCCATGCGCCGCCGCTCGTCGTCGAGCATGCGCCGCGCCACCTTTACGCGCGCCTCGTATTCCTGCCGCGTCACCATGCGCTGCCCCGCAATCCCGGCACCCAGCCCCGCGCGCCGACGGGCGACGGCGCGCCGTCGTCCTCCGGCGGCCGGTTGCGCCAGCGCGGGGCGCTCTCGCCCCGCAGATGCGCGGGCGTCGCGCCCAGGTAGCCGAACTCCTCGTGCTCCGCGCGGCTGGCGGCGTAGGCGAGCACGCTGGCCACCGCCGCGTCGCCGTGGCGGGATGCGCCCTCGTCCGTCTGGCGTCGCTGCGGGATACGGGCCACGCCGCGCACCAGTTTGACCATGCGCAGGTCGTCGTGCACCTCGCGGTCCATCGGCAGCGTCAGCATGCCGTCCTCGATCGCCGCCTTCCACGGCGGCATGTGCTCGCGATACCAGGGCTCGGACAGCATCACCGGCTCGACCATCTCGCCGTAGCGTTGCAGCGCGGCCTCGCCGAGGTAGCTGCCGTTGCCGGTGGCATCCAGCTTGCCGGCGCGCAGGCGCGGCAGTCGGTCGCACACGTAGAACAGGATCTGCCGCTGCTGCTCGTGCGGCACCTGCCGCAGCTCGATCACCAGCCGCGTCCGCCGCACCAGGTCGCGGCCGATGCCCAGGAACCAGTCCACCGTCAGGTCGCGCACGCGCCCGAAGTCGGAGCCGAACACGTGCGGCTCATCCGGGTCGACCGCCTTCAGGATCGGCAGCAATTCGCGCTCGCAGAACAGCGCCACCTCGGCCTCGCGCTGATGCGCGGGCCACACGGTGAAGCCGGTCGGGGCCGTCCAGCGCACCACCGGCACGCCGGGCACGGACCGCGCCTCGATCAGCGGGCCGGGCAGATACACGCCGGACGTCGGGTTCGGGACGACATTCAGTTCCTCGTCCGCGTTGTCGCGGTAGGTGTCCAGGATGTCCTGTTTCCAGGCCGCCTCGGCCGGCGGCGACCACGCCAGCCCCCGCACGAAGCAGATGCGCTTGTAGAGGCCCTCGGCCAGCGCCTCGTCGAACGTGGTGCGCCCGACCGCGCCGCGCTGGCGCCCCGCGCGGATGTCGCCGATCAGGCCGTTGAACGCGCTGTCCTCGCCGTTGTGCGTGCTGATCACGACGACCTTGCCGCCCCAGATCAGCAGCGCCAGCGCCGCTTTCAGCACCTCCGCCAGATCGTCCATGAAGGCCGCTTCGTCGAGGATGACGAGCCCCTGCTTGCCGCGCAGCGCCCGCGCCACCGCCGGCAGCGCGATCACCTCGTATCCGCTGTCGAAGCGGATGCGGAAGGCGCCGATGTCCTTGTCCGGCCGCTCCGGGTCGCGAAAGACGAATTCCTCGACGGCGCTGGCGGCGAGCTGGAACGCCTTCGCCCAGTCGGCGACGTAGCCGATGAACTCGCGCGTCATCTCGCGCTCGTAGCCCATGTACAGCACGTCCATGCCGCCCGCCGACCGCGCGGCCCCCGCCGTCGCCGCCGCCAGCGCGCCCACCGCCCAGGTGAACCCGGTGCGCCGCGATTTCTCCTCGACGGTCAGGTCGTTCGCGTCCACCCGCGCCCAAAGGCGCTGCTGATAGGGCAGGAAGACGTCGGGGAGAGCGGTCATGGGCTCCGCGCCCCGCGCGCGTGCTCCACCGCCGCCAGACAGCCGCGAAGCTGGCCAAGGTAGGCATCGGTCTGCGCCCGCGCGTCGTCGGACAGGCGCGCGCCCACGACCGCGACATGCCGTTCCACGGCGGCGATCTCCCGCGTCAGCAATGCTGGAAGGCAACCGCTGTCCCACAGACTGACGCGCAGGTCGATCGGCGTCCCGCTGGTGCTCATCCCCCGATTTCCTCCCGCAGCCCTTCCATCGCCTCGTCGCGCGACTTGCCCAGCGCGAACCTGCCGCCCGGCTCCAGCAGAGCCGTCCCACGCGGGAACGGCGTGCGGCGCGCCAGCGCGATCCACGCCACGGACGTGCGATAGACGGTGACGTGCCAGCCGCTCACAACCCGTCAACCCGGACGAAGCGGCGCGTGCCTTCGGGCCAATCCAGGACCGGCTCTTCCCACTCGCTTTCCGCCCGCGCGTAGATGCGGCCGGTGCCGACGTCCTGGTAGATCACCAACGGCTGCCCCGTCGCCGCGTGCCGCGCGCGGCAGATCACACGGTACAGGCCGCCCTTGTAGTGGCGCCACAGGCCGCCCTCGATCATCAGAAGCTGTCCGGCAGCGCAATGCTTCGCACCAGCGCCATGAACCCCTTCTGCAGATCGGTCCGCGCCGTCGCGGCCCACCGCTTGCCCTCGGCCGTCGTTCGGGCGTTGGTCACCGCGTGCACAAGCTCGCCCACGCGGTCGGCCATCGCCTTCACTTCGTTCATCTGCGCGATCTCGGTCTCGTCCAGGTCGCGATAGCCATGGATGTGCTGATGCTGATTTTCCATCGCTCAGCCCTTCCGCGCTTCCAGCACCAGCCGGATACCTTCCAGCGCGTGCGCGGCCCGGCGAAGATCTGTCAGCGCGGCGGTCAGCATGATGCCGGCCGCGTCCGCCACGACGTTGCCGTCCTCGCGCCGCATCCCATCGACGAAGGCTTTTACCGTGCCCGCGATATCCTGTTCGCTCACCGCTGTGCTCCCCGTTTCGCGTCCGACGTCGCCAGCGCGCAGGCAATCGCGCGCCCGATATCTTTCGTCAGGTCGCCCTGGCAGGCGGCCTCGATCCGTCTGGTGGCCTCGCGCTGGGCGCTCTCGGTGCAGGCCACCGGCCCCCAGACCAGCGTGCCGAACATCACGGGGGCCGCGACCGCGATCGCGATGACTTCGCTCCGCCTCACGCCCGCACCCCGAAAATGCCCGCCTTGATCGCTTCCAGCGTGTCGCCGGAGATGCCGCGCTCGCGCGCGACCGTCTCGACGGCGACGGCCGCCTCCTTCTTCGCGCGCGTGGCGGCGCGTTCCTCCGCCAGCCGGATGAAATCGACGTTTGTCTTGCTGGCCTTGGACAGATGATCCAACGCCTTGGCCAGCATCATCACGCCCTCCGGGTTGCCCGCGAGGGCGGCCGCGCCGGATGCGTCGATGTCCTCGCCTTCGCCGGCGCGCATGAACAGGTCCATCACTGCGCCGTGCAGCAGCTCGATGTTGAGCCGCGCCGCTTTGCTCTCGGGCGCGTCGCCCAGCTCGCGCACCAGCGCCTCGGCCACCTGCCGGCTGCGGCGCATCCGCTCGCCCAGCTTGTCCATGCCGTGGATGTGCCGCCCCAGAGCGCTGCGGCTGGGCGCCTGGTCGAGCAGCCCGCGCAGATGCTCCAGGATCTGGTCGATGCTCCAGCCCATGCCGCGCAGCCGGCCGATCTCGGCCCGGATTTCCTCCGGCAGTTTGGCCACGCTCGACGGGCGGGGCATGCCTATTGCACCCCGCGCCGCGCGACGCCGACATGCGTCGCCAGCCCCTTCGCCACGTCCTCGCCGGCGCCGGTCAACGTGGCCACCCACAGATCGCCGCGCTCGGCCGCGATCATCTCTACCGCCAGCAGCCCGTGCCGCGCGAGGTATTCCATGTGCGCGCGCACGATGTCGCCGCCGACGCGATGGCCGAAGGCGTGCAGACCGCTTTTCAGCACCGCCTCGTTGAGGCTGTAGCCCGGCACCTCGGCCAGCGAGCGCAGCATCACCAACCGCTGGTCCTCGGTCAGCATGTCGGCGAAGCTCATCGTCCGCTTTCCCCGATCTGGTGGGCCACCAGCAGGTCCACCTGATGCTCGACCCGCTTGATGCTATTCCCGAGGCCGTCGAGGCTGGCCTGCGCCACCGCGACGCCCTGCTCGACCTTCCCCACGCGGTCGCTCAACGAGCGGAAATCGCCGTGCGCGGGCATGTCCCCGATCCGTTTTTCCATGGTCGCCGTGCGTTCCTCCAGGCTGTCGTGATCGGCCTGGAGCACGAATTCGTCGCGCAGCTTGCCGTGGATCAGCCGGTAGATGACGATCGCCAGGAACGTCATGATGGCGGCGACGGCCGCCAGCCCTTGCGCATCGTTCGCGCCGATCATCGCCCCATGCCCTGCTCGATCTGCGCCTGGCACTGCAGGCATGTCCGGCACCCCGGAAGCGCGAGGCGTCGGCCGTCCGGGATATCGGCGCCGCAGACCTCGCAGTCCGGCGTTCCGGGCGGCGGCACGCGGGCGGCGGCGCGCCGCGCGGCCAGCGCGCGGGCGCGTTCTTCCTCGGCTGCGTCGTTGGCGCGGTCGATCTCGTCCACGCTCAGCCGCCCGCACCCGCCGCGCCGCCGGGCGTGGGCGTGCTGTGATACAGCAGCGTGGTCTTGCGTTCGCTGCCCGCGCTGCTGCCCACCCAGTAGCCGACGACGCTGGTGGACATTGCCGCCAGCGTGCCCAGAAGCATGTTCAGGATCGTCGCCGAACCCGGCGGCATCGCCTGCGTCAGCGCCACCCACATCACCGCGCCGAACGTGCCGAGCACGACGATCGAGACGACGGGGGGCGCCCACTGCACGAGGCTGCCGGCCTTTGCCAGCGAGACGGTCTGCGACCGCGCGTCCTGCACGTCCTTCAGCCGCGCGGTCAGGTCGTCCAGATCGGCCTGCCGCGCGCCGGCCTGTGCGGTCGCGGCGATCTCCGCCAGCTTCACCCGCAACTCGGTCGCCACCTTCGGGTCGGCGATCGCCAGTTGCGCCGCCGCCGGGTCGGCGGTGCCGGTGACAGCCTGCACCACGTTCGCCACGGCCGTCGCCGTCGCGGCGCCCTTCGCGCCGAACAGCCAGTTGCCGATTTCCGGCGCCAGCGACAGCGCCAAGGGGATCAGGGGAAGCATGCTTTCCTCTCCTTCAGGCCGACGCGGAGGCGCCGGGCATCGTCAGCGATTTGTACGGCAGCGCGCACAGCCGCCGCGCCCAGCCCAGGCCGAACGTGCCCCACGTCGGCAGGCGCGCCATGAAATCGGTGCGCCGGGCCAGCATCTCGGCGCAGACCCACGCACCGCCGTGGGCCGCGACTGCGTCGTTCATGGCGCCCAGCGTCTTGTCGCCGAACACGCCATCGACGGCGGCGCCCACCGCCTCCTGAAGCCATTCAACCGCGCGCGCGGGGCTGTTGTTCACGGCCGCGTCGAACACCAGCAGCGCCAGCGGCGCCGGCACATCGTCGCCCCGGACGTGCGACCAGTAGTCGCGCAGGTAGATCGCACGCGCGTCGTCGAGCGTGATGTGTTCGATGTCGAGCGTCGGATACTCGCCGGCCGAAATGCCGAATTTCGTGCCGCGCAGGACGCCCTCGCCGACCGCGCCGCCGGTCCAGTTGCCGGGATCGGACGCGGTCGCGCCGAAGCCGCCTTCCTCGCCCACCACGATCGCGAAAGCCCGCAGGAAAGCGGGGGTGAATGTGTCGCCGGTCATATCTGCCATCCGCGCTGCCGGACGCCACTTTCCGCGTGCGCGCGAAGCGGCGTCAGGCCCCCGCGGGGGGGCTCCCCAGCGGCAGCGACAATTGCGCCGAGGCTTTCGGCGCGGCGCCGGGCGGCGATGTGCCGGATGCGGCGGCGGAGAAATACCGCTGCACCTGTTTCTCCGTGCAGCCCAGCCGCCGGGCGATCTGCGAATGGCTCATGCCGTCCGCGCGGTAGATGCGCGCGCGCCACGCCTTGGCCAGCGGCACGGGGATGCGGTCGTTGCCGCACATCTCGGCCAGCGCGCGGGCCGCCTCCGCGCCGATTTTGCGTGCCAGCCCTTCCACCCCGCGTTCGCCGCTGGCCACATACAGCCGCGTCCCCGCGTGGTGTTCGAGCAGCAGCAGCGTGGCGCGCTCCCCCAGCGCCTCGACGAAATGCGCGATCTCCGGGGGCGGCGCGGCGGTCATCGCACCAGGCGCACCCGCAGCGCCAGCGTGGCGCTGTCGCGCGTCGCACGGTTGCGCCAGACCAGCCGCACGGTCAGATGCGCGCCCTCGTTCCACACCCGGGGATGCTGCGACAGCACGAAGCCGAGGGCGCTCATGGTCGCGTGCATCCGGCTTGCTTCGTCGAAGCGGAGAAAATCCGACGCGTTCGCGCGGAACGTGCGGGCGCTCATGGCGCTGGGCGCCTGGACGCGTCCGCCCCGGCCGGGGTCAGCAGCACGGTCTGCGTGAAGGTGCGCTCGTCGAACTGACGATGGACGCTGAGCATCCCCGCCGTCCTGAGCACCTCGATCCGCACGAGCATCCGCGCCATCGCCGCGCCGACGAGCGCCCGCTTCATCGGCACCCGGGACAGCGTCATCGGCAGCATGCGCAACAACGCGATGTCTTCGGCGTCCATGTCACGCATGGCCCGGCTCAAGGCGCTCCGCGCGCAGGATGGCGCGGATACGATGCTGCTCGGCGACGGGCACTTCCTCGATGTACGTGTATTCCAGCGCGGCGCGCGCCGCGCGAAGCGCCAGCATCGTCGGGTCGGCGTCCGCGTCCGCGTGGAGTTGCAGATCCATCGTCGCGATCGCGCGGTCGATCGCCACCAGCGCGCGGGCCAGGGCGAGCATCCCGTCCAGGGACAGCGCGGGCGTCGTGAAGTCGGGCTGCGTTTCGCTCATGTGATGTCGGCTCCAATGCGTGTGCCCCAGGCTTTCAGCCCCTCGATCACGAGGTTCGCCTGCTTGCCGTCCAGCCATTCCGGCCGGCTGACGCCGGTCTGCCGGCGGCAGAAAGCGAACAGCGCGGCGTCGCCGGCGTCGGCCGCGTCCTCCAGGCGCGGCCGGACTTCGCGCCAGAGTGCCCAGATTTTCCGCACATGCGGCGGCGCCTCGATCACGCGCCCCTTGAACCCGAACCGACGCATCTCCGCGAGTAGCGCCAGAAGCTGGGCGTCGGTTGCGTGCGCCGCGCTCTGCACGCCGGCGACCCGCGAAAGGATCGCCCGGTAGCTGTCGTCGGTCAGCGCGAGCTGCTTGCGCGCGATATGCAACTTGGCCAGCGCGGCGCGCCGGTCGAAGCCGCTTGGCGACGGCCGGGAACTCACGATGCACCGCCGGGGTCGAGCACCCAGTCGGCGAACGCGGTCAGCCCGCGGTCCGCGACCCTGCAGACGCGCGCGATCCCGATCGCGATCCCCGCCGTCAGCAGCGTCAGCGTCATCACCACAATCCACGCCGCGCTGGTCAGTAGCGCGAAGGGAAGCAGCGCCAGATCGAGCGCGACCGTGCGCATGTGCGGCACCCGGCTCCGCGAGCGCGGCATGCGCGGGGTCATAGCGGCGCCCTCCCCGCTGCCGCCGAGGCGCCCACGCCGGTGCGCGTCGCGAGGCCGCGGAACGGTTCCGGCCTCGCGACAGCCTGGGGCGCAGCGGCCGGCTGGGGCGGCGTCAGCGCCCATTCGGGCAGACGGATGTCGATCGCATCGGCGGCAAACGTCGCCTCGCACGGCGTCGCGTATTGCGACCCGGCGCTGTCCGGCAGCAGCGCCGCGAGGGCCGTCGAGCGGACCTGCAGCACTGTCCGTACGTCGGTGCGGCCCACCTTCCGCAACACGTCGCGGCCCCCGCGCACGATGCGCAGGATGCCGGCGTGCGCGTCGCGGCCGAGCTTCAGCGTGACCGCCCCGTCGCGCACCAGCCACGCGCAATCCGGGAACCCCATCGGCTGGATGGTGATGAACACCCGGCGCGACATCGTCCGGGTGCCGGGGGTGATGCCGATCGCGACGGCCGTGATGCGCTTGCTGACGGCCGGGGACAGCGGGGCGACTTCCTCCCAGCTCATGCCGCGATCTCCTCGAGCTTGGTCTCGAACGGCTCGATGACGAATTGCTCGGCCTGCTCGACGCGGATGCCCTTGATGCCATCGACGGCGGCCGGATCGGCCAGGATCGCTTCCTTGCTGATCTCCTCCTTCACCCGGATCAGGCCCAGCAGCCCGCGCGCGCGGATGATCTCCAGCACCGTTGCCGCATTCTTCAGGACCACCTTCGGCGGCGACAGGCGCCATTTGACCTCACCGCTGGCGAGGTTGGCCGTCTTCACGCGCCCCCCTTCCGTCAGCTCGTCGCGGTGCGCCTCGCACCAGGTCTGCACGCCTTCCGCCAGCGCGCGAATGCGCTCGGCATGCGGCAGCGCTTCCGCCTCGAACCGCTCGCGGTGCAGTGCCAGGTGGTCGTTCATCTCCGCCTGGATGCGGTCGCGCTCGCGCTGATGCACGCCGATCAGGCGGATCGCCTGCGTCACCTGCTCGCGTGTCTGCGGCACGATGACGCGGCTCGCCGCTGCCTTAGCCGTGGCTTTGGTCATTTTCAGGCTCCTGTTTCACGATGGTCGGAACGGTGGTCGGAACGATGTCGCGGCGGATGCCGGCGCCAAGCCAGCGCATCTCCGCATTGCGCGTGCAGTCCGGGCAGGCGTCGCCGTAGATGGCGCCCGGCACACGCACCTCGCCGGTGTCGTCGCAGGTCCGGCAAAGCGGCCGGCGCGGCGGCATGCAGCCCGGGGACTTTTGCGGGGCCGGCGTCATGGCAGCCCCCCGATGATCAGCGAACTGGCGACCAGCAGGATGCTCAGCATCGTCATGAGCATGCGCCCGGCCCGCCCGCCGTCCGGCACATGGATCACGCAGAACGCCAGGAACGCCGCCGCGAGCATGTCGAGCATGGCGAGCACCATCACGCCGCCTCCCCGAACGCATCGGTCAGCCGCTCGGCGGCGGCCTTGATGTGCGCCTCGGAGATATCCGTGCCGTCGGCCGCCGCCAGGATGTGCGCGACCCGCAAGGTCTTGGCGACACCGCGCAGCGCCCCGGGCTTGTTGGCGACGACGCGCAGCAACCTGCGCTCCGGATCGCCGTACACGTTCGCGGCGCTCAGGATCGCCTCCACGTCCGCGCCCAGCGGCTTGGCGCGGCTGATCCGCATCCCGACGCGGGAGCGGAACTGCGCGAACAGTCCCCTGCGCCCGTCGCCGTCGATGCGGGCGAACACCTCGGAATTGCCGCTCACGGCGATGCCGATCTGCGCCTTGTCGTGAAAAGTGCGCAGCTGGTCGAGCGCCGCGCTGCCCAGGTGCTGCGCCTCGTCGATGATCAGAAGGCCGCCGGAGCCGGTGGCGCGCCGCACGATCTCCGGGCTGCGCCGGCTTGCCGCGTTCTCACGCACCCCCATCGCGTCGCAGATGCCCTCGATCATCGCGTGCACGCTGCTGCCGGCGGGTTCCGCTGTGTGCATCCACACGTTCGGGTGACGGCGGCGATATTCGGCGCAGGCGGTCGTCTTGCCGATGCCGGCGCCGCCGGTGACCAGCACGATGTCCGGTACCGTCTGCGCGTGCATCAGGATCGCCAGGATGCTGCCGGCCGTCGGCGTGTTCACGAAATCGGGGAGCGTGGGGAGCGCCGCGCGATGCCGCGCAAGGTCTTCCTGGTGGCGCAGCCATGTCCGCACCTTGTCCGCGACCGCCGCGTTGTCGCCGTTGTATTTCACGGCCAGCCACGAACTCAGCGTGGAATAGCCGATGTCGATCTCCTTGGCGGCCAGCGCCACCGACAGCCTGCGCGCGCCCAACGCCTGCTTCAGCGCCTCGCGCGTTTCGTCCATTTCCGGCGTATTGATCGTCTCGCCCATGTCGTCCCCTTCAATCGGCCTTGAGTGATCCCTGAACGGCCCGCAGGCCGCGCATCAGCAGGATTTCCGCGTCGCTCTGCTCCGGCAGATCGTCCGCCGCCGGCCGCGTCTTCAGCGCCAGGTTCCCGAACACCGGCCGCACCACTTTCGCGAGCGGCGGCGTCTCCGGTTGCGTTTGCGGCAGCAGGGCGGCCACTTGTTCCGGCTTCAGCTTGCGCTCGGCGTCCAACTGCATCCGCTGCGCGCGCATCCAGGCCTTGCGCGCTTTCGCATGCGCGCGCGCCGCCTCGACATCGTCGAAACCGACCGCCTCGATGCACTCGGCCGCGCCGAGGTAGTGCCCATCGAGCGCGTACACATGCAGGTCGTCCTGTAGGTTCTGCGGATCAAAACGGACATGCACGCGCTGGCCGAGGTGGTCGGACAGGAACCGTGCCCAGAAGCGGTTGCCTTCCAGTTCGATCGATCCGTCGCGCGATGCACAGCGGACGCTCTCGGCCATCAGCAACCACAGCCGCTGCTGCGTGGGGGAGGCCTTGCGCACCAGTGCACTCGCGTAGCTTTCGCTGAATGCCTCGTCGAAACTGCGCCCGTTGCAGACCGCCGTCCTGCGGCCCGGGCGGGCGTTGTGCTCGATGATTGCCTCGCCAATCGTCCGCAGGAAAAGGTCCAGCGGCACGGCATCGCTGCCGTAGTTCTCGGGCTTGGCCAACGGGTTGTTCCCAACCCACGCGCCGGCAAATGCCGGGTGCCTGGCCGTGTCGCCGGCGAAGTCTCGGAACGCGCGCTCGATCGGCTTGGACTGGCCGGAGTATGGCGTCGTCCAATGCACCTGGACGCCGAGCTGTGTCAGCAGCCCTAGCGGCTCGTCGCCGCGTACCTTGAAGCGAAACCGGTTCGGGATGCCGCCCGTGATCCACTTGCTCGCGAACTGGCGGCCGTTGTCCAGCCAGCAGCGGTCGGGGATGCCGTACTGTTCGACCATGTCCCCGAACGCCAGCCGCGTCGCTTCCTTGTTCTCGGACTTATCGATGCGCCAGCTCAGGATCTTACCGCTGTAGAGATCCTGGAACGCCAGCATCATCGGGCGCACGATCTCGCCATCCGGCCATCGCACGAATACGTCCCATTTGTGGCCGTCCGCGTTCACCGCCTCCATCGCGGCGAAATGCGCGCGGGTGCGTTCCTGCGCCGGATACATTCGCTTCAGCGCCTCGGTGCCCTCGCGCGCCAGCACCTGCACGCTGTGCGGGATCTCGGCGATCCGCCGCGCCAGCGTCCGCTTGCTCGGCAGCATCCAGCCGCGCTGTTTCGCCGCCCCCTCCAGCCGCCGCCAGCACGCCTCGAAGCTCGGCCGTTCCGGCCGCAGGAAATCGGAGCGCAGCATTTCCCACGCCCCGTCCGAACATTCGGTGCGCTGCATGCCGCCCGCCCAGCCATCCGCCAGGAACGGCAACCAGTCGGCGCGATCGACGCCGAGGACACGCCGTTCCCAGTTGTAGAGCGATGCCAATGCAACGCCCGAGGTGTGGGCCGCCTGCACGAACGCATGCACGTTGCCGACGCCGTGCTTTCGCAAGGTCATGGCCATGTCCAGCGCCATCAGGCGGTCCCGGGCACGCGCCTGCTTCTTCTCCGTCTGCCGCCGGAAGCACTCCCA
>JAEHJW020003562.1_pt1 | contig 13037 bp, 12 predicted proteins | sample 9271431 | NCBI WGS metagenome assembly JAEHJW02
ACGGATTTCAAGGCATAATTTCCTGAATATGGAGTTATCCAGCGTGTCTTATTTGCGAGTATGCCAAAAGAAAGGCAAAAGGGCAAAGGATTTTCTTGAGCTATGCGGTGTGGGAAGGGGTCATGCCGATACCTCCGCGATGCCTTCGCCGCCGTGGATTCCGAGGGCGAGATTGCAGTAGGTTATGAGAATGAAGTAGAGCATTAGTTTTTAACCCCATAAAGTTTTACCGTTCCAGAGGTGAAGGTTCCAGCATTGGGCTTAAGTCTAATTGCGTTAATAGACGCAGAGCCAAACTGTATATAGGTATCATTTAAAGATGGGGTACCGGATGCGACAGAAGTAAGCAATGCCCGACCACCCGCGCTTGAGGCTGTTGCGGATAACGGATTTATAATAGTTATTTCCCCGCTACGTGTTGTACCTGAGCTTCCGCCACTAGCCTCTAGAATAACTCCAGTTGTGCCGGTTCCATTAGAATACACTGGCGCAGTTGTATCTACGATGGATGTGCTGGCAACTTTTGTGCTAATATGTGCGGTCCAAGTGCTTCCATTATCTGTTGACGCAAACATGGTCATGTAATCATTAGTTGAAGTAACGATATCATTAACAACAAAAAAATATTTAGAATACGAAGATGTAATATCTGAGATAAAATCTAATGATGCGCTCGATGATGCGGTTTTCGTGTCTAGAAGAACGGTTTCTCCTCCTCCCGCCGTACTCGAAAGCGTGCCGCCCGAAAATGAAAGTCCTGTTCCGATTGTGACCGCAGATGCAGTTCCAGAACCGTTGGCCTGAACTATGCCGTTGATCGTACCAAAAGCATTATTTCCTGGTGGAACACTATAAGCCCCCGTGCCATCAAAATACTTCGTCGCATCGTTCGGAAGCTTCGGCGCGTACCCGTGCGCCGTGGTCGATACGTTGCCTGTGGTGTTGTCAGTAAACGTAACGTTAGTGTCGGGCGTACCCGCGATCGGGGCCGTTAAAATAAACTGCGTTCCGTCATATGTCAGATAACTTTGCGTGCCGGACACAATGTCGCCCGCGGCTGGATCGGTGACCGTACCGTCCGTTTTTAGTTTTTTTATGTTCTTTTTTGTGAGGCTGTTCGCCGTCATCGTTGCCGCTCCGGTGTTCGTCGCGCTCGGAACCCACATCATCGTGACCCCGGCGAACAAGGTCATGCCCGCAGGCACGAGGGTTGCCACGGTGTAATTGCCGATGCCGTCGTCCGTCGTCGTAGAGGACGTAAAATTAAGTGTGCCGCCGCCCGACCGGTTTATCGGGGTCGTCAACCCTGTAAGCGAAGTAATATCCCCGTTCGCCCCATTTGCCGCGGCGTTGGCGTTCACATTACTGACAATCTGGTTAAAGTCAGACATCACCTGCGAGGCGTCGGCGGTCGTACCGTTTGTCAGGTCGTAGGGAAGGCTCGAAATAATTGTCATGATGTCCTCACATATGCCAGCGACGTATATCCTATTTTCAGAGTTCCTATCCTAAAGGATGACACGGAACTCCCCGAAATCGTCACTGATAGTCTATTGAAAACAAGCGGAATTGTCCACGGTATGTTATAAGCACGGAGATTTGACGCCGCCGCAGACCAGTTAAAAGACCCCCATGTCGCCGTTCCCCATTGCGGGAGAGATGCTCCTACCGTAAGGCTGCACTGGTTGAGAATTCCGTCTATCGTATCCGTCGCCTCGAAGTTGTAGGTTGTTCCCGTTCCGCCCGGTACCATGTCGATGGTAGAAATAACAGCGGAATTTTCGTACATACCATCGCCATTCGGCATAGGCGGCGTTTCGTAAGTAAAGGAAAGTGCCGTTCCGTTTTCCGTGAAACTGGAACTCCCGGACTGGACGACATCTGACATAAACAGGGTATGCGAAACCGCGCCATTGAACAGAAGAAAAGACCCTTCGTAAGGAGATAGCATGTCATGGCGGAAACTATGCGGCCCGCTCCACCCCTTTTTCGTCGTGTCGAGCCAGAAATCCTGATAGGGCTGCCCGCTAACGGTCGAGTTCTGGAAGCAGAGGCGGTAGACGCCGTTATTGTAACACCCGCTGATTCGTGACGGCGTAATTGGCGAGATAAGAGAAGCGGCTATGTCGTTATCCGGCGGCGATACGGCACCCTGCTGTGTAATAAGCCTCACACCATCCGCAGCGACGAAAGCCACCCCCATAGGCGTAGCAGACACGGAACGAGGGGCCAGAGTGCCCTCCGTCGAGCTTAAAACACTCATGGTCAGCGTACTCAAAGATATGTCGCCCGTGATCTGCGCTATACCTACTTCTTTGAAGGCCATAAAAGACTGTACGATGCCCCCTTGCTGGTCGGTGAACAACGGCAGCGGGGCAAGCGCCGTAATAGCGGTGTTATCCCCGAAGGTCAGGAACTGCGTCGAAAGGGTCATCGTAAGGGCGAGGGTATCAGTGTAATAAAGGTTATTCGCGCAGGCAAAATACAGCCGGTTGCTATACCCGACAACGGCGCGGGGCAACGACGGAAGGCCATTCGTCGCGGTATTCCCTGCATCCCACGTCGGGGCATCCGGGGTCGATATATCAAACACCCCGTAAAAATAAGTTGACCCGTCAAAACCGGGGTGAGTAACCACGAGTTTCGCCCCCATGAGGTCCATCGTGGGAGGGTTCCACGCCCCCGTAGTTGCCGGAGAAGTCGGACATTTCGCCGTCGTGATGCCGGATACGGTCTTGAACGCCTTATTCACGATGTCCCAGCAGAATGGCTCGTCAAGCCCTGTGTTCCGCCCGCTGGCGATAAGGCCGTAGGCATAGGAACCGACAACCTTGTAGACCGAGATAAAGCCCGGCGTGGTGAAACTGGAAAATGTCGTTTGCGATTCGGCGGCGGGGCGGCACTGATAAACCCCCGGCGTAGACGGATCAGGGATCAAGTTCGTAAGCGCGGCCATCGCACCCTTGCGACCCGTGTCGCTATCTAAGGTATCAGATACTCCCGAAGGCCGAAGCGCATAAGGTCTAGTGCGAGGATTAGCCATCTGCCCCTCACAACGGTTGGTTTTTGGTGGGCTTGAGCGCCCCGCCGCCCTGCCTGAATAATCCTCTATCGAGTTTCACTCGCTGCGGGTAGCCTTCTTTATCGTCATCCGAGGACAGGAACCCACTCAAAATGTTCTTTGCATCCATATCAAGCTTCGCCTGTTTCGACTGGTCGTCAGCAATGTCCAGTAGGCGTGCCGCCACGGATTTTACTAGATAAGTCTGTTGTGGAAACCAAGGGACGGTCGAACTCGTTTCGGGGGTCGTGATGTCCGTGTGAGACGGGAAGTACACTAGATTGAGCGTAAGGGCCTGCGTTGGCGGCTGGTACGGAAGAAACTGGTTCGGGGATTGCGACACATCCACCGCGAACATAGTGGGGTAGCTGTCAACGCCGGGGCCGTTATAAAGTTGGTGGTAGCGGCGGATGTCGATCTGGTTCAGATAGAACGGCTGGCCGTTGACGTAGTAATACGCCTCGCGGGTGCGAAGATGGTCTGCGGGCATATCATACGTTGTCGTACCGCCGAGAAGGTCAATAGTGCTGTATTTCGCGTAGAAGTCGAAATCGTAGGTTTGTGCCAGTTCGTGCAAGACGAAATTCAGAAGTTGCCCTCCCTGCGCAGTATAACCGGGTACTTTGGCTATCTGGCAGGCGAGGGTAACTATCTGTTGACTGGTGAGAGCCACAACTTAACCTTCCTGCGCCACTCCGGCTTCGATGGAAAGTTTCTTGTGATATTCTTTCATCACTTCGAGTTCTTCTTCCATCCGCTTGATGTTCTTCACAGAGGCGATCCGAAGCTCGACTTCTTGCTGCGGGATTCGGTCAGAGTGCTTCCCGTTGGCATCCCGACGTCGGGCATGGCGCTCGTCGATAGCTTCGAGGTCTTCGCGCATGCGCTTGATTTTGCGCTCTTCGGCTTCGATGGTTTCGGCGTGCCCGACCAGCGCGGATTTTGCCTGCTGGCGGTTCATCACGGACAGGAATTTATCCACGTCGGCGTTGATGTCGCCCGCTTCAGCATCAGCATCAACGCTGTATTGAACCGAAATTGCCCGGCCATTGCCGAGGTCTGCGGTCATATGGATGTTCGCCACGCGGCCAACAACTTCGATTTCTCTTTTCGTGTTTTCCATTTTTTCCTCTGTTGCGTTAGAATTTAACCGCGGGCGCTGATCTTAGCCTCGCGGCTGCGGCGGTAGATGGCCTTGTTCTCATCAGACCCGCTGACTTCCTCTTGGTGTTTCCACGCCCGGGCGATCTGGTCTTTGATAACAGCGGCTTTGTTGTGACCCATTTTGTAGGTCTGGTTGACAGCGTAAATCACGCCGTCGAGCCTAATATCCTCGCAGTAAGGCGGCAGGTCGATCAGGACTTCCACCAGATCGTCGCCGACATCGTTCTTACCCGCGCGGAACAGGGCTTTGCGTTTCAGCATCGCCTTGTGGTTTTTCTTGTACTCTTCGGCCATGTTGGCTTTGAGTTCGGAAGCCACTTCCTCTTCGGCCTCTTGTTCGAGGCGTTCCATCTCGGCCTCGCTTAAGCCAAGAGGGGAATCCTCTTCGACTGCCACGGCCTTCTTACGGCCTTTTTTCTTCGCTTCGACTGGCGACTGCTCTGCGGCGGCCTGATCCAGTGCATCTTCGATATTAAGTTTTTCGTCCATTGCTTTCTCCTTTTAACTGCTGCGTGAAAGGCGGCGGGAGGTGACCACGCAACTAATCACCCCCCGCCTTCTTTAATTAGCCGAAGGTAGCCGAGAAGGCAGAGCCTGCCTCGGTGCGGCCAAAGAAGTTCTGGTTCATAATAATCGTACTGTACATCGCCTTCCAACCAACGACGCGAAGCTGGTTCAACGGGTCGGACTTGTCAGCCCCTTTCAGGAAGCTGAACTTGACATCATCGAGAGCGACGATGCCGTAGGAGTCCATCCCGAAGAAGAAGGACGGGTAGATCGTAACGCCCGTGGCGGGAGCCGCCGGCGGGGTTTGCGAAATGCCCGTATCTGTCAGAACGACCGTGGTGCCCGGTGCGATCTGCGCCGCCATGCCCGCGAGAGGACCCGTAGTGGGGCCACTGGTGGACTTGGCAAGGTGCGTCGGGGAAGTCGTCGTACCGATGTAGACGTTGTACGTGAAGCCTGCCGTCGAAGGAACAGTCACGGAGATCGAACCCGTCGAACCCGTCACTGAAACGCCACTCGACACTTGGTAGATTTGGCTTTCATAGTTCAACGTGGTGTCGTTGCCCGTAACCTGCACATAGTAGGTGCCGGTAGCGAGATTGCCCGCCGTCCCCGCCGTGCCGCCAACCGCAGCAACGCCTGTAAAGGTCGGAACCATGTTCGAGGAGGTAAAGCGGGTCTTACCCCACTCGCCGATTTCCTCGTTGTACAGCTTGTTGAGATCGCTATACGACCAAGCGGTAACGATGGTGGAGTTTTCACGCAAGTCCATTTCCACCAGCGGGTGGATGATAGCGACATAGTGCCCGGTCACTTTTTTGGGCGATGTGGCTTTCAGCTTGGTATCCGTTTCCCGCTGCCCGTTGAACTTGGGGGCGCCGAGAGTGGTCAATGCGCCCACCATACGGTTGATTTCGTGCGGGGTCATGACATCCAAAGCCGTCAAGGCAGCACGGGAACCAGCGGCATTTGCGTAGTTGATCTGCGTACCCGCCATCAAAGCGTTGAAGGTGTTGCGCTCAAACGTTTCCACCATCTGCAACCTGATGAGGTCAATCGCCTTCTGGAATACGGGGTGCTTGATCGTGAGATCAGCCACATCCGTAACCGTAATGGTATCGCCCCATTGTTGGGCCGTAGCGCTAACCTGCGTAATGGTCATCGTTTCACCGACCGGAGGGATACCCTCGGAGAGCGCTGCGATAGGAACAGTCACGCGGTTGTAGCGGGTGGCGGTGTAAACTTTACCGCGGTTCTTGGGAAGGCGCAGTTTGGTGCCGAGGTCATACGCGACGAGTTGCTTTTGAAGCAACGGGAGGGTCTGTTCGGCAATGTAGGCTTCTACGTCGGAAGAAAACGTAGCGTAAGTATTGTCAGCCATTTGTCATACTCCTAAAAATAAGACAAGGCGACAGCGCCCTGCTTAAAGTTGAATGTTAGCAAGTTTTTCTTCGAGGGACTTGCCCCCACCCTTCGTTGCGTTTCCAGAAGCTCTCGCGGACGGCGCGTTACCTGATACTTGCCGTACCCGGCGCGCAGCAGCGTCCTGTGATTTCTTTTTTGTCTGCCCTTTGTTCGCCAAGGCATCGCGGCCAATGAGATAGGCCAGCACCGCTTCGCGGTTCGTGTCTCCACCCGAAGCGCGAACATTGGCGAGGGTCTGTTCGACTTCTTTCGCGTACCCGCTAAGGTCAGGATCAGAAGCCATGCGCGACTGAAACGAGGCGAAATCGCGGGCATCCGCAGCTTCCATCCGGTTCCGGCGCACTTCATTCTCAAGAAACTGGCGGTCTTTAACACGCTGATATTCGAGGCGCTCCAGCGGATCCATGTTAGCGAGCATCTCTCGTTCGCGCGCAGCGGCGAGTTCGGCATTTTGACCGCCTTGAAGACGCGCGCGTTCGGCGGCAGCGGCATCTTGGGCGATTTTTTCCCGCGCAAGGCGTTCATTTTCTTCACGGAGGCGTTTGACTTCGGCTTTTTGCTCGCGGATTACTGTAGAGGCACCTTTTTTACGGGGCGCGTCTTCGGCTCCCGGGGCATCGGCTTCTGCGGCAGGGTCTTCCTGCGCATTGTCACTTTCTTGGGCGTCATCGTTGACTTCTTCTGCGCCGTCTTCTTCTCCTTCGGGAGCGTCGTCATCAACAACTTCCTCGTCGCCGCCTACGGCAGCAACATCGTCTTGAATTTCATCATCCTCATGTGCAGCTTCTAACACTTTGGCCATAATTTACTTCCTTTGCGTTGTGAGAGTACGTTCTCGGGCGGTAATACCTTACGGGTATAAGTCGATAACTACTTACGGCAGTCACTCGTCTCTAGGATAATTACACGAAACAGGATTAGTCACAATAGATTTTTTATCTTTGGGGGCGGGGCATTGCGTTCGGGTCGCGCATGTTGTCGGGGTGGATTGCCCCAGGCGGTTGCTGCGGGCCTGTGGGGGGTTGAACTTGTGCACCGGGGCGTGGTCCTGCAACTTGCGGCGGTTGCGTGCCCTGCGGCATCGGCCCGGGGCCTCCACCGTGCATTTGTTTCTTTTGTAATTGCATAATGTGTTCCATCATGTGCTGCCGGATAAGCCCAGCGGGGTCGCCCGTGACGTGCATAGCTGCTTTGTGAGAGATAATATGCTCTACGTCGTTATCGTGCGGCTGCACAGGGACGGCGAAGTTCTCCATAAGCATTTCGTTTTCGAGTTTTGGATTGAGTGAAAGCTGGTGGCGCTGATCTATGACGATTTTCGAAGCCAGTGTCGGGCCGTATGCGTCGAGCGCAAGCTGGTCAACCAGCGGCCCCGCATCAAGTTTCCGTCCATTCATCATCGGGGCGGGAATTTTGGCAAGGACATTGAGCAGAGAAATCCCCTGCTGTATCTGCTGTGCGTTCTTGGCTCCTTCCACTCCGAACCACGAGAACTCGTAGTGCTTCCCGACTTCCGCCGGAGGGATTTGCTGCATCTCGGCCTGCACGCCCATCGGGCCGAACTGGCGCACCGCTACCGGCTCGGTGCGATACTGATAATCGAACTCGTAAAACATTTCCAGCAAAGGATCGAGAATAGCGTGTTCGATAATAGCTACGGCATCGGCGGTCGATTCCAGCGCAACCTGTTGCTCCTGCGCGACCTGCGCCTGCGAGGGCTTCTTGTTCGGGGCCGACTGCGGGATCATGGCGGGGTTCACCCCGAGGGATTTCTCGATCTGCGCGCCGCACGCCTGCGCCATCTGCAAAGCGTCCATCCATAGCTTTGGAAACTCTAAAATCTTGACGGAGGCGGGATCAACTTCCCACATAGCGCCCATCGTTATAATCATTGTCCCCGTCCGCGGATTCGTCGCAGGGTTCGACATCACGATAGGCATAAGGCTGTATTTCGCGCTGTCGAACGCCATGTTAACCGCGTCGTTGGCGGCATATTGTGCGTCCTCGACCGGTGCTACGCGGCTCGCGCCCCATATCGTGCCCGGCACTTTCAGCGCAGGCGCCGTCAGAATTGGAATACGATCCGACCAAAGGGGATTGCGTTTGACCGACAAGACAGTATCCGCGCCGCCGTGGTAAACGAGGCACCTGCGGCGGCGACCGCCAATCAGCAATTTCGTATATATCATATACACGAGCGCGGTCTTGCCGCCCTTGCTGTCCTGCCTGACGCCCGCCGCATTAGCCATTTCCTTTTCGGTCTTGGGCTGGTTCTCGTTCGTGCTGTCGCCGAAATTGTCCAGCAGTTTTTTCCCCGCGGCGGCATCAAATGTGCCGTCGTCGATGAAGTCCCGCACCTGCGACTTGGTGAGCCAGAGCGCGAGAGCGGTAATATCGGCATCCTCGACGTTATCCACGTTCGTCGGCAAGATTGCCATGTTCCGCGAATCCACGACCATCACGTCAGGCAGGTCGCTGTCCTCTTTTTGTATCTCGATGTCGCCCACGGTTCCGACATTAGGCACGGCGGCGCCGGTGGCGTCCTGCAAAGTGGGAACCTGTTTTTTCTTGACCGTGTAGCGGCGGCGTTTTTTCCAGCTTACGAATACCGTGTACTGCCCCGTGATGTCGCCGTTGCGGATCAGGGACGGGATGACGGACGAGCGCAAGTCTGTTTTTTTGACGTAGTGGTCGCACATGGCGATTGTCTCGTAAGGCGTCGTCCCGTCGTCGCTCACCACGTTTGAGTATCTCGCAGTGGTAGGGAAAAGCGCCCCCATGAATCGCGTCACGCGGGCTTCGATGGCGTCGCGCACCAATCCGAGAAAGATTTGACTATCGCCGTTGTAGGACTGGTTTTCGCCGAGTGTGCAGTCGTAGATGTCCCAGCACCGCTTGATCGTATCGTTCTGATCCTGTTTGTCCTCGAAGGCTTTTACGACGGACTGGTAAACTTCCTCGACATCCCCGGCGACTTGCTCGTCGTCTTTCCACTCGGTCGTCCGGCGTTCCCATTCGGGGATGCCACTATCCTCTTCAACCGCGATTTTCGCCTTTACGCGCTCTTTTGCAAGCTTGTTGTCAACAGATTTTTTGCGTGCCATCAGCGGTCCCCCGGCAGAAGTGAAACATAACGCTCGCCGTTTTTAGTGTAACTATACCGGCGATCATCCGATTTATCGACAGTACCAGAAGAAAGATATTTTGCAAAACTCTCAATTGCGGACACGACGAGCGAGTAATGATTTTCGTCGGGCAGCGTTTCCAGCGTGCCGCTTTTGGTTATGGACCGGCGGTAACCGAGCATGAGGCCGCGGAGCGTCCATTCGGCCTGCGGCGAGATCATGAAACACGGCGCGCCACGATATTGCGTTGTCATATACTTTGACAAAACCTCGACGGATGAAACTGCCGTGGAGGTCAGTACGGGATCAATCCTTTGGGCCTTGAGAGCGGCAGGCAACCCGTGATTCATATATTTGTCATACTGTTCCGACGGAACGCAAACCGTAAAATCCCCGACGAGAAGTTTCGCTTCGGGTAAAATCCTCCGCAGTCCTTGTTCAGCCGGTTCGTTGAACACCCAATCCTTGAACACGCGCAGACACCCATCGATCACCTGCGCCAAAACGGCGGCGGTCATAGCGCCACAGCACGTCACGCAGAGATAGCGCGTCTGCCGTTTGTTCAGCAGAATATCCTCAGACACGGTTGTCGGATTGAAATCGGGATAAACCGGATCACCCGCGACGATCCTGTTCATATAGGCCAGCGCGTTTACCACGTCCACCCGCCCGGTAGGGAACTGGACAAGCTCGGCTTCCAGATCGGGGATAGGCCCGACGTGGATCACTTCTCCCGCGATATAAAACGGCTGCATCCCCGTGATGAAACCGATCTTGTCCTTGGGGGCTTTGAGCGGAACGATCGGAAGCGTAATCCCCAAAGCCAGTTGCGCCTCTCGGAGCGGCTGCATGATGAACTCTTCAAGGCCGTCCTTTTCCACCCCGATGAACGTCGGTTTATATTTTTCATCCAACGCAATGATTTCCTTGATAATCTCGTCCGGTTTGTGGAAGCGCCCATAACCATCGAAAACGTAACTCTTGCCCCCGACCCGCGGGGTGAAGACGGCATACCCTGTACGCGCTGATTTTGGCCCTGTGGTGCGCGCCGGATCGACGATGACGATACGAGGCACATATCCGGCGGGCGCACTACCCGTGCGAATATGCTCTGCCTGAAAGGGCTTCGATGCGACATCTTCCGACCGGATCATAAACTCCTGCTCGAACTCGGTCATCGCACCCGCCGCCTGATATTCCGCTCTCTTGTTATTTATGTAATCCATACTGAACCTATCGGGCCAAGAGGACTTTTCCTCGCCGGTGTCAGGATCAAGATAACATATCGGAACCTGAATTGCATACCAATCCGCCGAACGCACCTTTTCTTCCACGAGGGATTTCGGATGGAGCGGCGTGCCGGACATGCGGATTTTACCCCAAGGGACCATTGCCGGGATCAAATCGCCGTGCAGCCAGCGGGCGACCTTGTGCCGCGCCAGTTCCGTCGCCACGGCCTCGTGATCTTCCAAGTCGTCGATCAGTGTACAATCAGGGCGATCCGCGAGGTGCTTGGCGCCGCGCAATGACTGCCCGGAACCATAAGCCTTGATCCGCGCCCCGTTCGCCAGCACGATCTCGTTCTCCCGCCACGTCGGCCCCACCTGCGACCCGAACAACTCGATAATAGCCTCGTTGCTTTCAAACTCATGCTTGATCGTAGCGAGCCTTTCGCACGCGGCCCGATAATCGTTGCCGATAATCAGAAGAAACCGGAAATCCCGAAAGAGCGTTCCGATCACCGCTGCTTCTTCCGTCAGCGTGGACTTGGCCGCGCCGCGAAAGCATTTGATGATGACGCGCTTGTGGTCGGAATAAAAAGCCCGCAGCATCATCTCGTGAAACGCAGGCGTGTCGTTTTTGCGGTTCTTCGGGAAGAGGTGCTTGTGCGCCAGAAGTCGATCTTCGTATAACCGCTGGATAAGATAATCCTTACGGGCCTGCACATCGCTTTCGGGGATGTGGGGCTTCACCGCGGGGTCAGAGTTTGGCTGCTGTGTGTGCAAGGGTGAAGCCCCAATTCAGTATATCCTAAAACGTCTTTCCCTCAAGGCGTTTCTCGCGGGAAGACTTTTTCCCGGAGTCGATCGAGGGAAACTTCTTGTGGACTTTCGCCCGAACTTCTTTCTTCTCCGCCGGGGAGCCGTGCTGCGCCACGCGGGCCAACGCGTTACGCCCTTGGGCTTTCGTCGCTACGGGGTATCCCCCTTTGCCGCCTTTACGCTTCGAAGGAACCGCGAAATCTTTTTTGGGTAATTCCTTCCGTCTTTTATAAGACATTTTCATAACTATTTCCTTTTCTTTTTGCTGCGGCGCGCTTCGCTCAAGGCGATGGCGACCGCTTGTTTTTGGGGCTTGTTTTCTTTGTTGATTAGTGTTTTAATGTTTTTACTAATCGTTTTTCGACTGGAACCTTTTTTCAGGGGCATCTTGTTTCTCCGGTTACGTGTTCAGGATTTTAGATTACGCTTCGGGCGGGGGCGTTGTCAATGGGGTATGATATAGCTCACTCAACTCGCTTTGCAAAACCGCTGCGCCCCCCATCAGAACAGAACGATGAACCGCGGATGACCCCCACCCCGATATGACCTCGCCGGAAGCACAGACCAGGAAATATCCACAAGCCACGATGTCTTCTTCCCGACACGTGTTGAGGGCCTGTTGGAGCGCCCGGACAGGATTAGTCTGTTCTGGACCGTCAATGACGTGAATTTCCGCCCCGCCGGATTTTAATTTTATTTTTCCTATTTTGGGGACGGAGGTTTTCATTTTTCGAGTTTCGTCTCGCGCCACGAAAAAGTCAATTTCAAAAACTATCCAGATTTTTTCAGCGCCCTAAAAATTAAACCCAAAAAATTCAAAATCCAAAACTTATCCCAAGTTATGGAACGTCCCTGTCGAAAAACGACAAATTCGATTAATTGGAACAATGTTGCGCGTTTATTATGACACGTTTGAAACTTAATTGCGTAATAAAAGGAACATGGTTTTTAAATATTACAATTACTATAAATTGTGGCATAGAATGTTGCGAGACGCACAATACTTTTTGTAAGATAATTCCAATTGATCGAATTTGTAGTGAAAAATGTTACAAATTATAGATTTTTGCGGCTCGGTGCCAAGCGACCATCAACGGAAGAATCGAATAAAATCAACGGGTTGCAGTTTTGCGCATGTGGTATCATGATACCGAAAGTGAACAAAAACAATAACTTATATATGTGTAGCTAAGAGAGATATATAATAGCACTATAAAGCGTTTTTGTTTTTTTGCGCCGCGCGGTCATTACCGCTCGGAAAAAATCTATGGCTCTACCTTTTTGGCCAAAAAACGTAACTCTTTGATTTTATTCAATTCTCCCGTTTAGGTTCCCCGCAACCCCCTGAAATCATTAAATTCTCCCGTTTAATATCGCACCCGAAAAACCACATACGACATACCTAAATTGTAATATCACTTCAAAATTCGCGTTTTAAGCGCGTTGTTTTCGCCCTGGTGGTAACACCTTCGCCCCAGGCGTTCATCGCGCTCTACGTCCAAATTTCAGCTTCCTGTTTTTGTAATTTTATTTCAAATTCTATAAATTGTATTATTTGCGTTGACAACGCGCGGCGCGCGGCGCATATAATATAATATGGCCGGTTGATCTGGCCCAACACGCAACACGGAGAAAGAACATGACAAAACAAGAATTCATTAACGCAAGCAAGAAGCTCGAAGCCGCAGGCTATCAATCTATTGGTGCCGTAAT
>JAEHJW020008276.1_pt1 | contig 13031 bp, 22 predicted proteins | sample 9271431 | NCBI WGS metagenome assembly JAEHJW02
AAAAACCACGTCTTGCCTGCGGTGCAGGCATCGTTTTCAACGAGCCATTCGTTATTTATGTTCATTTCTCTCCTCTTATCACCACGACGGTGTCGCCAGGATTGGCACTTGCACAATGGAGTTTCGGTATAATATCTTTGCCAGGTTTCACTTCTATCTCTGCCCCCGCCTTCTCCAGCATCCCCAGGGCTATCCGGGTCCAGTCCTCGCGGCCTATGTTGATGGCCGCGCCCCACCTGTCGCGGATAATCATCTCATTGTCGTACTCGCCGAGTATTTCGGCGCGGTCCTTGTCGCTCATTTCACCCCCCCATTTGTTGGATTCTTTCGCCTATCCAGCGCATGACCGGAACCGCCATTGAATTTCCGAGTGCCTTGTATCGCGGACCATCGGGTACCATGCCACCGTTGCCGCCTCGATTCCGGAACACACCGAACCGTAAATCACTCCCCCTCCTTCATTTCTCGCCCGCTTCTCCTTTTAACTCCCATTCTTAATTTTCTCCACTTCGGATATTCATGGAACCATGTCCACGGCCATATCATCAACGAAATAACCGTGCGAGTGATAAATAAAAAAGTCTCGAATAATCCCCACCTGAACTCCTTCCATGCCTGCCTATCGATAAAGAAACCGGCGACTTCCAGAATCAGAGCTATAATAAAGTACCCAAAAACTACTCTCACTCCCCCTCCCCCTCTCGGATTACGATTATTCTATCGCCAGGATTAGTTTCTATGGCCGTCAGATGTGCGTCGGCGCGTATTACCTCGCCTCCTGCTTCGATGAGCCTTTGCAATGTTCGTGGCAGTCGTTCCATAGCCCGCCACCGCCTCATATCTTTTATTGGCACATTGAGCCGCTTGGCTAAGGCGGTAAGCACCGCATCTGAAGGCAGGCGATTCCCGCGCTCAATATCGGAAAGGTAGGCCGCAGATATTCCAATCTCAGCCGCCAAACTACGGAGCGAGCCTATATCCCCTTCCTTTCGGAACCTTTTTATCCTCTCGCCGTTTCATGCATCCCCCGTATCTTTTGATTCCAGAAGAATTTTGCAATTTTTTGCAATAATTATTAAATCACCATCCGGCATACCCTGAGCTTCAAAGCCATCAATAAAAATGGAACCGCCGGCGTTATTGAACTCTTCTATTATTTTTAATGCTTCTTCGCGCTTCACGCCCCCCCCCCTTGCCCCTCGCGGTGAAGGGCTATACCTGCCCCCAGTAAAGTAAATAATCAGCAGCCGCGAACCAGTCCCCGAAGCGGGTTATAATGCCTTCAGAAATTTGAACTGTCTGCCGTTAGCTTTCTTAATGCCCGGATACCGCTCTTGCAGGAAGGCCCACGCCCGTGTTCCATGTCTGTGATACATACTTACCGGATGAACTCGCTCACCGTCTGGCAGGATATAAAAGTCGCCTTTCACGCTACCAATAAAGGTATAATTCCCGGCCCGGTAAATAGTCCTCGTGTTCCCGACCGTCCCGTCCGCATAAGTCAATAAATATTTAATATGCGGGTATTTCTGTTTCAAATACCGGGCGAGGCAAGAAAGCGTTATTGTCTCTGAGAACTTCGGGCATTTATCCGAGAGCCACATTCGGTCAAACTCGCGGCTGTTCTCAGGCGTTACAGCCCCTCCCCACGTCTGTTTTATCTGGGGCCGGATGCCATAACCAAGTTGTATTGCTCCCTCAATATTCCCCTCAAAAAAAATACCCATAGAAAGAAACCTATTCTGCGTAGACTTGCCGGAGTAATGGTGCGCCTCAATTATTCGGTCTGCCGCCTCGCTATCTATCTCTTTCAGGACAATCCATTTCCGACCCCAACCAACAAGGATTTTCCCGAAAAGGTCTTGCCCGTAAACCGGCCCGCTCACTTGGCCTGCTTCTTTTTGGCTTGCTTGGCGCGAATTTCCTCTTTGTGGGCTGCGTAATATTTGCGCATATAAGCACGTCTTTTCTCGATATTAGCCTTATGTTTCTCTAACGAAATGCGCGTCATCGTGCCGACCTCCTCTGCGTAACGCTTAGTCAGTCTATATACCCCTTGCCCATGAAGTAGAACCTCGCGTCTCGCTCCGCTCTCTTAAACTCATCATGGACGCGGCCCTTATACCGAAGCCGGAAGGGGCGCGGTGATCTCCTGTGTCTCGGCAAAGTAGTTCGCCAAGGTCCCGAATGACTTCTTCGCCTCGTCAGGGCAATAGCGGCAAAGGAGTATCTTTACCTGATAGGCCGGGATAATGCCGAAGAAGCGCTCCACGTCCGCGATGAAGATATGCTGATCCTCTGCGGTATTGGAGTGAATGCCGCCGCCTACGGCCTCCTGGGTCACCTTCACGTTCTTGGCACAACTGCCATCTTAATGCTCCTTTCGCTTGTGGGTTAAACTGCTACTTCGTGAACCTCGATGAGACTTCTTCTTTATAGGAAATGCCGTTGTATTTCAGGCCGTCTTTGGCGAGGTTGCCGAGTTTCGTGAGGTCGAATGCCTTGACTGCGGAAATGGGGGCGCGGCCGGCGGCTATCTCCTTGATGAGCGCGAGCGGGTCTATAACCTCAGCTACCCACTTCACCTTGACGCTGGCACCCTTCATTTGCGGGATCGCGGGAGCGGCGACCGGGGGCGGTGTAAAGGCCACTTCCTCGATGCGCTCGGCCTGCTCCGCTATCTTCTCGTGGGTGCCTTCCAGGGACATCTCAAGCGCCTTCAGTTCGGCTTCGAGGGTGACGGCTTCTATCTCGGACATGGCTGGGTCTTCTTCGAGTTCCTTCTTGATGGCGGCTATCTGCTCCTCCACCGCCAGTCCTTTACCGCGCAGTGTCTCCAGGCGCTTCTTCGCCGCCGCTATCTGTCTTTCGCGCTCCTTGCGGGCCTCTTCTTTGAGACGGACCTCTTCCTCGCGTTGCCTCTGAAGCTGCTCCGCCGTGTAGTCATCGGCCTTCTTCTGGAATATGTCCTTTGCGGATACGAGCTTCAGTGCTTCCTTTTCCAGGTCGCAGGTCGCGGTGTGCAGGCTCTTCGCAGCACCCTTCAGTGGCTTGATGCGCTCCAGAATTTCCTTTTCCTTCGCCCGGAGTTCTACCACGCGCCTCCCGGCCAGTTCAAAATCAGCCTGCCCGATGACGGTGAGGCCGTTCGCCTCGTCCGTGTACCTATTATTGGCAAGCTGAAGCTCACGGGCATCGGCGGTGATGCGTTGGAGTTCGCGGGTCGTGGACTCGATGCCGTCTTCTATAGCATGGAGGGCGGGGGTTATCGCGAGTGCGCCTTCTACTTTTTCGATTGTGGTTTCCATTTCGTTTCTCCCGGTTTAATTAAAATAACGATAGCGGTTCAGGCATGACAGGAACACCGGCCATGCCCGACTGTCTCTAATCTCGCGGAAATGATATTCGCTTCCGTCCTTTGGCAGGGTCAGGCAGTAAAGCTCAACCTTGCCCCGGTAATTGAACTCCTCCCGGTACGCCTGTTCATAGGCGGCAAGTTGGGGTGCAACCGCGCCGTGCGCCCCAGTCTTGTAGTCAACAATGATGATGCTCTTCTTGCGCGGGTAGATGAGGTCGGCGGTCCCGGCATACCCATACTTCCGGGAATACAGGGGCCGCTCTATAAGCCCGTCACGCGCCTCGGAGTTCGTCTTCATCCATGTTTCAAACCACCGGAGTGGCTGAACGAGTGCAGCATCGAGGACATCCCAATCCAGTGCATCCTTGAGGATGAGCGCGGCGGCGGCATGGATTTCCTTGCCCACGAAAGAGGCGTTCTCCATCTTCTCGATCCCGATAGTGTCGCCGGTAATAGCGTTGACGTAGACGCCGAACCTGTCGAGCCGGAGCCATGTGCCGATAATGCTGGTCACGCCTGGCACCACGTTCCCTTCCCAGCGGTATGTATGGGTCTCCGGCGCGAAGGTTAGCATTTACGCGCTCTCCCTCGTGTTGATGTCCTCTTCCATCTTCTTGCGGGTTGTATGGCACCACTTCTGGAACCGCTCATTCGTACTGGCCTGCTTGAGGTCGGCCAGCTTCAGGTAGCCGGTCTTGTCGCCGTTCTCGTAGAAGCTATGCGTATAGAGAAGTTGGGTCATGGCATCCTCTTTGCCGTCGCAGAACTCCGTCAGGAGTTTAAGGAGCTTTTCCTGCTCCGTGGACTCTTCTTTTTTGGTCTCCGCCTTCGGCTGGACGCTGCTCTTGCGCTCAGGCGGGGTGATGTCTATGGCATCCTCATACGGCTTCCGGTCCATCTCCTCCTCAGAATACATCCCGGCGAAGTCAGTGGGGAATGCCTCGCGGAGGGCCTGGACAAGTGCGACCTTCCTAAGCATGGTCTTGGGCTTGCTGGCCCACTGCTTGTTGGTCACCCACAGTTTTTTGTCGCGGTCGAAGGTCTTCCCGCAGTATTCCTCAAAGTAGACCGTTACCTCGAAGGGATGGCTCATGTCCTTGCGGTAGACCTTGGCCGTGGCGGTCATGTCGTCGCCGTTGCCCTTATCAACCGACACCTCGTACCCATCGAACTGCGGATTCCGGTTGGCCCTCTTCGTGAAGGTTTCCTTGCCCACCACGATAGACGCTGGGTAATCCCCGTATTTGATAATGTACGCCTCGCGGAGGAAAGGGTTAAGGTTCTGCGCCCGGCATAGTTGGAGGAACATCACCATTTCCGAATCCGCTATTTTCTGCCCCGGACAGAGATAATTCCTTACTACGTCCGGCGTGAGGTGGATGACCTCGCCGCCTTCGGTTGTTACGTCAACTACCATGAGTTCATTGTCTGCCATTTAATCCTCCTCTTCTTCAACATATCCGCGCTCTATCGCGCAGGGTTTACATAGCCAGAGCGTCCCATCCGGGATACCGTTTTTGAACGGGTTCGGGAAATCGTACTCCGTAAGCTCGGCCTCTTTGCCGCAGTCCTCGCATACTTGCGGCATGTCTTCGCCCAGAATACCGAAGCCGACTTTCCAACTGTCGTACGACATTACGCCTCATCTTCCAGCCTGAGCCCCGGCTGCGGGTCCACGACGGCCTCTTGTGGCATTTCCTGCACTTTTGCCGCCTTTGCCAACTCCAGCGTCCAGGACCGCGCCTCGTCGAGTGCCTTGGCGATCTTCAGGCTCATCTGCTCGATGGTCAGGGGGACCGTATCGTCGGGGACAACCTCGGCGTCCACCAAGACGAGTTCCGCGTCCTTGCCTTCGAGGTCTATGAGGTCATGCCTCATTTGAGGGGTTACCTTGTCGGCGGGTATCTTGAACATGCCGGACACGTCGCCGTTGTCCACCTTGTAGCTCTTTAGAATCTGTATGATCGCCATCTATTCATCCTCCCAATTAATCCCAGCCCTCATCATCCTGATAGTTTTTTTCCTCGCGCTCGTCCTCCCGGCGAGCCTCCCACTCCATGAATGCGATAAATACTACGAAAGTGATTGCGGATACGATGGTTTTCATTTCTCTCCTTTATTTGCCCGGCGGCGGTTAATACTCCTCATGCTCGAAAAGCTCCATTTACTATTCCTCCTTTCCGTTGGTTATTGTGTCCGTTCGCCGTAATAAACATTTGTCAGTTGCCTGCCGTTGCTGGCAATGAACCATTTCCCGCCGCCGCCGTTGATAATCTGCAAGTCTTCCACTTTGCCGAAGAGTTCATGGTTTCCGCACATATCAATAACGGCGGTAAAGTCCTTGTTCGGATGCGGCCTGATGCCTCGCCCAACCATCTGGTAATATAGTGCGAGGCTCATGGTGGGCCGGGCAAGGACTACCGTCTCAAGCTCGGGATAGTCGAAGCCCGTGGTAAGCACCCCGACATTGCAGATTGCCTTTATGATGCCTTTACGGAAGTCCGTAATCAGCCGCTCGCGCTCTTTTTTGGGGGTCTTGCCGGTAACTATCGCAGTACCCGGAATATTGTTGACCAGATACTCCGACTCCTCTATGAACCGCGTGAACACGAGGCAGTTCTTTCGATAGCGCAGTATGTCCTTAACCTGCTCTGCTATTTTGTCTTTGAACCCGCTCGCCGTGTAATACTGCTGGATGGAAGCATCCGCGAAGTCGGCTCCCGTGGAATTGAGCCTGAGCTTAGATCTGTCGAACTCGGCATTAGTAAAATACCGGAGGCGTGCCAGATGCCCTTCATTGAATAATTGGCCTATCTGGACGTAGTAAATCAGATGGCTGAATATCCGAGGACGGGTTCTCGTGAGGAACTTCAGGATTGAACCTCCAAAGCCATCAGTAGTTAATCTATACGGCGTTGCCGTGAGGCCAAGGACTGAGCCGTCCTGCTTCTTAATGAAGTCACTATACATGCCGCCTTTGGCGTTCACGAGGTGACATTCATCAATCAGGACATACTGGAAGCCCGCAAAAATGTCAGCCCTGTTCTTGACACTCCCGATAGTTGCAAGGGTGATATTTGATAACCGCCTCTGTCCCATTGAGGCAGAATAAACGGACGCATATTCCCCATAAGATGCGAGCTTCTCAAGATTCTGTTCAAGTATTTCCTTGGTGGGGCTGAAGATAAGAGTCGGTTCGCCCAAAGCCTTGGCTATCGCCGCGATGACGAGGCTTTTCCCAGAACCGGTCGGAAGCACGATAATACCGTTCTCGCCTTTCTTCTTCGTCAGGAAGGCTACCGATTTATCGACCGCCTCCTGCTGATAGGGGCGGAGAGAATATTTAGTCATTTACCATGTCTCCCGTGGCGACCATCTCGCTTATTGAGACTTCTATCCTCGGCCTCGACGAGAAAAACTTCCTGGCGGTTATTTCTACTATCTGTCCATCGTCCACCCACATCACGCCGTTGAGCGCGTCGAGAACCTTGATATAATTATCGAGGTCAGGCTTTGTGACGGGCCTGATGAAACCCTTCTCGGCCTCCTCGTGGCCCTTCCTCGTCTTAGGCATACCCTTGGAGCGGTAGACGTCGAAGGTGACTGCCAGGGGACCGGTGAGCGGCATTTCTGGCACGACCTTGAGTGCCTGGGATAGAAAGTCCTCCTCGGCCCGGCGCGTCTTGTCCGGCGTGTAGGTGCCGGTGAATGACTTCCCATTCTTCATTGTGCGGCTAAAGAACTTCGGACGCCCCTTGGGGGTGGGTTCGCCGTAGACAGTGAAGACGATCATCTCGCATCCCTCCAGCCCTCAACCTCGGTAGCCACCTGCTTCATCTCAGACATGGGCTTGCACCCGGCGCTGACCGCGCGTATCTCCGTTTCGTTTCGGAGCGCCAACCACCGCTCGGGAGCCACTTTAACCAATTCGCCCTTCTTTTCCCTTGACCGCAATAATTCGAAAAAAGCTGCATTGCTTATTCGGAACTGCTCTGTTATGCCCATCGTCTGCCTCCTTTACTTGTTGCCTCCGGGAAGGCGGTCTAAGTTTGCTGTTCCGCTACGCTTCTCACCGTTATCCGCGAATTACGGCTTCTGCCCACGGATTGAGTCTTCGACCGCCTACCTGGAGTCCCCGGCGACACGACCGGGACTCTGGGGGTCATCACACCATTTGCTCAATACACCCTTCGGGTATATGCCCCTGCCCTGCGGCTCAGTGGCCTGCGGTAAGGCCAAGCTGCTTACTGCTCGCGTCAGGCGGGGTGCTCAGCCTGAATTCCTTCCCAATCTCCAGCAGCCTTGTATTCCGCCGCTTCATCTCCTCAAGCGACATCCCGCCACGCTCGAATAAGTGGTAGTTCTCGCGCATTTGCTTTACTACGGGGTCCATTGGAGCCTCCTGTTGTCAAAATGGACATTCCGCTATCGGTCCTACATCTATAAAGGACATGTAATGCTCGTTGCCTGTGAGCTTTATGGACAATGTCTCAGCCTCGCCGAGCCGGTTCTTTGGGCTTCTGAGGTTGTAGCTGTTCTTGATGCCGTCCACCTTGTCCAGCATCCACTCGACATCGCAGGAGTCGCCTATTATCTGCGCTCCACGGCCTTTCTCAAGCCTATCGCCCTTAGGTGGGAAGCCCGCATGATGGAGGATTATCACCGTAGCCCCGGCACTGCAAAGTTTTTTGAACTCATCCATCACCGGCTCCATGAGCGTGTTGCTGTTCTCGTCTTTAGAGTGGAACTTTTTCAGGGTATCGAAGATGAGAACCGGCTTCGGTTCAGACTTCTCGATGAGGGGTAGATACCACTTGTCAACGGCACCGGGAGCGTCTATCCTCGGCGGCTCTGGCTTCTGGGTATAGGACCAGCTTTTAAAGCCAAGAGGACAGCCCATGCGCTGCAGGCGCGGTTTCAGGACCATATCGGCGTTCTCGCGGTCGAGGTAGATTACCGGCCTCTTCATTACCGTCCTGCCGTCCGAGAGCGGTTTCCCGACCATATCATAGGCGGGAAATGCTGCGTTCCCAGATGCTATACAGATGCCGAAGTATAGAGCGAGCCAGGTCTTTACGTGGCCCTTAGGAGCCTGTAGGAGTGTCATCAGGGCCTCCGGTATGACGCCCTCGATTACCCACTTGGCCTTGTTGCTCCCATCCGCTATGGCCGACATATCCCGTAGGGGCGCCGTGGTACTGGTGGTGGTCGCCGCACGGGCAATGCGAGATATGATGCCCTCCGTCTCTGAAAGAAACGCTTCAATGTTCTCCGGCTCCATGTAAGCCTTCGTGATAATGTCGGACGCCGAGCTTATCAGGTTCTGGAGTATCGCCTTCTCGCGGACAATCTTGCAGTGGTAGCGGATGTTCGCTGCGTTCGGGACGGTATTTAAAAGGAGCGTCAGATACGAAAGCCCGCCGATTTTTTCGAGTTCGTTCCGCCTCTTGAGGATCTCCGGGAGGGTTATGAAGTCTATCGGTTCGGCGGATTCGGCAAGGTCGAGCATCGCCATGTAGATGCGCCTATGGGACTCCCTGTAGAAGTCGTCTGGGGTGATCATCTCGACGGCGCGATCTATGGCGTGGTTTTCGAGTAGTATCGCGCCGAGTACGGACTGCTCCGCCTCAACATTGTGTGGGGGGGCCTTTGGTGATAAGACTCGCGGCACTTCTTCTACGAGGGCGCGGGACATATCAGTTTTCCTCGTAGGGGAGTTTGGGAACCGTCACGGCCTGGCCCCTCTCGACCATAGGTTTTAGTTCATATTCGATGCTATCAAGCCTCTTATTGCGCTCTTCCTCGCGCGCATTGCGGACATGGGGCGGGCAGGGCCTGAAATACTGGCTCGTTATCCAGTTCTCAAATGTGCGCTGCCAGTTCTTGTATTTTTTCTTTTTCCCTTTTGGGTCATTCGCATGGTGATCGGTGAACCGCTCGAACTGATACTGTATCTCTATCTCGTCGAGACCGTTCTGTTTGGCATACGCCTTCGTGGTCGCGGCAAGGGAGAAGTCCTTGGGAATAGTAGTCTCTTTGGCTTCCTGCGAAACTGGCGGCTTAGCTGAGGAGGGCTCCGCCGGGGATTCTCCTTCATCCTCGGCAGGAGCGGGTGCCTCTGCGGCCGCAGGCGAGGGAGCCGCGAAAGTCTTTACTTCCCTGTCCTGGAAATCAAACATATATTCAATTTTTTCGACATGGATATTTCCCTTCTTATCGGTCCAAGTTGCGGAGAGGGGATAGCGGGCTATGAAGTCCTTGATAAACGGATGGCCATGCGGCAGGGAATTAAGGCTTCTATTTATTGAGATTATTATTGGGCAAGACGTTTTGCCGTTTTTTAAGAATTGATGTTTGACGTGGTTCAGAACCCAAACTACTTGCTCGTCAGCGTCATACTTTACTTTCGGTTGCAGAGCAATCAGGCCGTCTCTTATTTCATCTATTGTAAGCCCGGTCTCGAAGCATATCGACTTGATGCTTATTGTATAAATGCCCGAAGTACTCTTATGGTCATTAGTCCATAGATATATAAAGAGTATTTGGGCGGAGCGTGTGAGGTCGGCGAACCATGGGTCACTCCAAATACAGGAGTTAAAGTCAATAATTGACACATCTCCTCCAACTGTGGCAAACCGTAAGCCTATAAAATTTAGCGAATCGCTGTGTCGAAGACTTTTAACTTTTATTGCGGTTTGCTTCTTTGGATATTTCAAGCGGGTTGGGGCAATCACTGCCCTCCAGTGCCGCCCGGAATTTGTCGCGCCAGAAAAGAATCGTGGCGCTCTTCCGTCCGCCCTTGTTGAAATAGTGGATGCCGTTCTTGTAAAGGCCGCGGCTCATGTCATGGCGGAGGGCATTCTCCGATTTGTAGCATCCAAACACAGCGGCTTCCCTAAGGGTTAGGTACGGACTATCCATGCATAGCACCCCTTTACGCTACTTCGGTTTCGGCCTTGTGTTTTTCGATCCAGTTCAGGACGTCCTCTTTTTTGTAGAGGATTTTTTTGCGCTTCTCGCCTATCCGGTAGTGGGGTATGGCATCCGGCCCTTTGGTGAGTTTGTATAAGGTGGGGGTTTTCAGGCCCAAGAGACGTGAGAGTTCCTTGGCGTCTATATACTCCTGCGTCATATTACCTCCTTGGAGATTTGTACTTTCTATATAAGGCAAGTTGTTGTTCAACTATCAACATATACCACAATAATATCCCTGTCAAGAGAAAAAACAGATTTATCGCATTATATAAACATAGATTAGCTATATATAACTTGCGATAAAGAATGAATCAAAAAAAATACTTGACTTCTATCGCAAATTAATGTAGATAATCTACTATGCCGAGGAAAACGAATGACTATCTAAGCCAGACAGAGCTAAGGCACATTGGCCAGAAGATTAAAGAAATTCGCGAGCACCAGGGCAAGCGACAGCAAGACATCAATGCAGCTTTAGGTCGCGGCGAAGGCTACATGAGCAAGCTGGAGTCCGGTAAGGCCGGCAACTTCAGCATTGATGTTGCTATTGGCTTAAGCGAGCTCCTTGGCGTATCTACCGGAGAAATCCTCGATAGAAAAGAACACGGGCAGGCAGCCGAGCGCTGTTTCGTAGAAGGAACCGCCGTACCCGAAACAAGCCTCACATATAAAACGGCCGCACTCTTCAACAAGCTCCCCAAAACACAACAGGAAACGGTCTTTGCAATGATAGCGGGCCTCCTGCCATCAGAAGAAACGGCCCTGTCGAATGCGGCGGGCAAAAAAAATGTGGCTTAGATGATAAGGACTTAATAAAACATAATAATTGCTCGGCGCAAATATCCGGGAAATACTGTAGATTAAAGAAGTTGGGGCCATATAGTAGAACTAATCATTACTAAATTATAGGGATTAAAAGAAAAGGAGGCAGGAAATGAAAAAGATATTGGCTGTAATATTCGCAGTTACAAGCCTGGTCTTCATTCCTGTTTATTCATCGAGAGCAGAAGACGATGAGACGCAATCATTGACCGGCTACACGGTTTACTTCAATAACGGCTCATTGATTAAAGATTGTTTCATTACGAACATTGATGACGAAAAGGCGACCATCCGGGATTCATCTGGTAAGACCTGTGAGTTCTACACAAAGGACATCGATCCAGATAAGACCAATCTTAGTTATATGAAGCTCCAAGCCCGGATAATCGACGACCGGGAAGCTCGTATCAGGAAACTGGAAAAAGAGAACGCGGAGCTTAAACAGAAGATAATCAATATGGCCTCGATATTGCCACGAGTAACGGCGAGGAACACGACGGAATTGCCGGGGACAGGCGAGTCGATAACCGCTCCCCGACAAAATGCTGGCGCAGTGAATGTTAGAACGGGTGAGTTCCTTGTGCCCGCTGGTGATGGAGGGTATATAGGGACCAGGTGTGGTACTTATTATGCGCCAACGGGTGGCGGTGTTATTAACACTCGAACCGGCAAGTTCAGCCCCATGGATTGATTTCAGATGGGTAAGGTACGGGTAAGCCACCGGGGACGGCTATATCTTGATTTCCGCTTTAACGGGGAGCGATACCGGGAGGGAACGGGCCTCAAGGACAGCAAAGAGAACCGGGCGACCTGTGAAAGACACCTCAAGCTCATAGAGGCGGAGATCGCGGCCGGAGTCTTCGACTATCCAAAGAGGTTCCCGCACGGAAATAAAATAAGGTCGTTTGTCGCCCCTGTCCCAGCTGCTCAGACCTTCCGCGAGTACGCCAAGAACTGGCTTGCCGAAAACGCTCCCCCTAACGGCCTTGCGCCTTCAACCTACTCCGACTATGTTTCCACGCTGAACGCCCACTTATACCCTGCCATTGGAGACCTGCCGCTCTCCGAAATATCGGAGGGTATGTTGAAGTCGTTCCGCCAGAGGCTTGCCGGACTGTCCCCGAAGCGAATCAACAATATCTTTGTCCCCCTGAAAACGATATTCAAGCAGGCTCGGAGGCGCAGCGAGATAGTGCTGGACCCGACCGAGTTTATAAGCCCGCTCAAGGTGGGACGGTCGGACATCCATCCATTTTCGATAGAGGAGATAAATAAAATCCTGGGGGCGCTTTCAGGGATGTGGCAGGCGTTTTTTGCCGTCGCCTTCTTTACCGGCATGAGGACTGGGGAGCTTATCGCGCTCAGGTGGAGTGATGTTGACCTGCCGGGAGGAGTAATACGCGTCAGGAAGAGCATTACGCGCGGCGTAGAGGGCCTGCCTAAGACGGAACGGAGCCAAAGGGACATATCCATGCTCCCTCAGGTGAGAGAGGCCCTCAGTGGCCTTCCTCGTGCGTCGGAGTGGGTATTTCCGAACGGGGCCAGGAACCCGCACAATGCCGACGGCGTAAGGAACAGAATCTGGCAACCCACGCTTGAGGCGTCAGGGCTATTCGAGGAGATACCGAACCCTGAGAAGCCCGGAGTGAAGAAAAAGAAGTTCAGGACACTCTACCAGACGCGACATACCTACGCAAGCCTCATGCTCTTGGCGGGAGAGGACCGGCTTTGGGTTGCCGACCAGATGGGCACGAGCCTGGAAATGCTCTCAAAAACCTATGCCCGGTATATCAAGACGCCTACCAGACGGGATGGTGCGGCCTTCCTAAAAATGTACGAGGCCACCGTTGCCCAAACTTCGGAAGCAAAAGGATAA
>JAEHJW020006455.1_pt1 | contig 13029 bp, 20 predicted proteins | sample 9271431 | NCBI WGS metagenome assembly JAEHJW02
CGCCCATTTGGCAGGAGTATTTTTGGCCTGCGCGTGGACATACAAGTGGGCTTCATCATCGTCTGTTGGGTCAATCTTAGCCAAGACATCGTTGTTTAACTGTTCGTTTTCCTGTTCTGCCTTAATCTCATCGATAGACTTTGGAAGAATTAAATCAATCGTCTCCGAGTCCATAATCTCAAACTTGGGAAGATAGACGTTTTTCAAGAAGTGAGAAAAACTTTCGGGAGTCATTGACTTTGACAGAATGGGGAACTGTTGAGAAAGTTCCCTGCGCTCAACCATCTGCTTATATTCCGCCTCTTTAGCGGAGAGAACCAAAATCCTCGGAGGAAACTTGGTCTTAATATCAGACATAGTAATTTCCTCAAAGGTAGGATTGATTCCCGTAAGAGAGATGGTCTTTTTGGAAGCAGACGACATATTGTTAACATATCGGCTGTACCATTGCGACCAAAACTCTTTTTCTCCGATAGACAGAACCTTGCTTTGAAGCGATTGAGAGAGGTCTGCGATTTGCTGAAGAATGGCTGATTCGGTTGCGGTTTTCTTTCCTTTCGGTTGAATGGGAGTAACCTGTGTTGTTCCCATAACATCCGCCGCCTCGCTCTTAATCAGGTTCATAAACGCCATCAAAGAGTTTGAGAGAGCCGCGTCTTTGTTGAGTGGCGCAATAGCATCCATTTCATTGACGGGAATGTGCTGATTTACCTGACGCTGGAATAATTGGGTCGTATCAACAACCCCAGTCGGTTTATAGATATAAATCGGATTTGCCTCGTCTTTTGCCGCTATGTACGCAAGATTGTAAAGAACATTTAATGCTCTGTGTTTGTCTTCTACGATATCAGGCAAAGAAACTGGGACAGAAGAATGTGGCTCGCGAAAAGCCTCTTTAACAACAATCGGCCAATCCTCGTCTTTCTTTAGAATATCAGATAGTTTCTTTTTGCGGAGTATCTTTGAGAAGTTTTTATCAGTCCAAACGATAATCTTCTCTCCATTCTCGTCTATCGTGTAGCCCTCATAGATTTGATAGATTTGGTTTCGTGAAGAAGACTCAATTGAAACTGGCGTTGCTTCTTTAGCTTGTTCTCTGCGAACCTTATAGTCCCAGATTTCCGCATCAGCACCGTCTGCGATTTCGCTAGCAGTTTTAATGCCGGAGATAACTTTGTCTCTAATGTACTGATTTATCTTGTGGCGAGAAAGAAACACCCATTTTCCATAGTACCGCCAGTCTTTCGGGTTGGAGAAGTACGGATCATAAACCATCGTTAACGGATTGATAACCGTAGGAACGAGGATTTTCTTTTCTTTATCAAAATTGATGGTCTCACAATATCCACGACCAAAGAACAATGTATCCCACAGCCAGTCATAATCAATCAGAGATTTCTCCATTTCCTGATAGTCATTGACCGCGAGCTTATTAAGCGTCTCGGTCTTTTTCATATCAGCGTCCTCGGATGGAATGAACTTTATCTGTATCTTGTCGTCGTACAAGTTAGAGAAAACACGGTTAAAGAACGTAAAGAGCATTGATGATGCAATGTTCTGGTCTCCACGCCGAAGGTTGTTTATTAAAATAAGCTGATTAACTTGGCGCAATTTCTTTGCGCGAAGAAAATCCTGACCCTCTTGGTATTCGTTCTCAACCTGCCTGACGAGTAATTGGTCTGATATCATTTCAGTATCTTTTTAGCCGACTCTGATAAAACGCCGATTGATTTATAGTTCGTTCCTCTCATTTGAGTGATGGTGTTGTGTCCGTATGGTCGTAGGGTGGTCATAATAAACCATTTTTCCTTATTCACTGGGTCTTGGATAATCTGCGGAGGAGTGTTGTCGTCAAACGTCCAGCCAGTAGTAAATGCTTTTTCCTTAATCTGCTTCTCAACCCGCGCGTAAACCTCGTCTTTGGTTATTCCTTCTTTGAAGAAAACCGTATGCGTTCTAAGACACCTCGGTTCTCCGTGCTGATTTTGAAAGTCCTGTAAGTTAATTGGGTCGGACGCAATATCAATCTGCTCCTTTTCCCAGTTTTCCTTACCGATTTTTACCTTCCCTGCTTCAGTTAATTGTTCTTTCATTGTTCCAAATGTCTACGGTTCTGTCGTAAAACTTGTTAGGGTTATAGACTTTGCTAAATGCGAGATTTTCTCCGCTTGCCCCGACTATCGCATATTGCAGGGCATCGCATAGATGGTCATTGATTTTGACGGGAAGTTCTTTCTTTACATCTCCGTCATCGTAGTGATACAACTCAACCTCGTCTAGAAACTGTCTACAGGTGTCTAAAACGAAGAAAAGCTTACCGCGTATCAAATCTCTGACTTTTTCTATGTTTAATGCTACAGCTTTCTTTATTGAGCCGACATTGAGTCCAGCTCGGCGCATTTCTTCTAATCTATCGGGTTCAGCGGGATCGGGAAACCATTTATTCACTCCATACAGATTTTCAAACTGTTTGCAAGTATCTATAACCTCTCCAGTCGTTCGTGCTTCCATCTTCCATTCGTCAACCAAGTAGTATTTACCGTCTTTAACTTTAACTATTACGATTGCCGATGGATTGGTATATCCCCAGTCAACACCTCCAAAAACTCTCTCTGCGTTTGATAACTGCGCCTTTATCCTTTCCGTCTCTTGAATGATTTGGCTTTGAGGGATGTCCCACACAAGCCCCTCCATTTTTGTAGGAATTGCATCGTATCTCCTCGCAAACTCTTCTGGCGCAAGCCTGCTTTTCTCCGCTTCATAAAACTCTTTAGGAAAAAACGGATTATCTATGCTTCTCCATTGAAAAACATCAATGTGATTGTCGGTCTTATTCTGCCACGGAATGAATATGTCCTGATACAACCATCCTAGATTGTACCACGTGGTCGTGAAGAAGATTTGACCGCCCGTTGTTGAAACCCTTGAGCGCATAACTGTCCACGCTAATCTTGGCATTTGTCCAGCTTCATCAGCCCATATCCAGTTAGCGGTGACTCCTTCTGCTCCTAGTGGACTATCCATTGAGCGGATATAAACAGTTCCACCCTCCGGCAATTGTATTTCTCCTTTCTGTTCCTTGTGATACTTCTTTAGCTCTGGGAACAGCGTAAAAAACTTTTGTAAAGTACTTTGCTCTAGAATCTTATAGGTTGGCGCGGCGATTATTCCTATTCCTTGAGGAAACTCGCCTATTTTCTTGCCAGCCCACAATGCTCCAACATAGGTCTTGCCTGATTGTACTCCAGCAATAGCCGCACCGAATTGTTTGGTGAAGTTATACGCATCAAACTGCTTCGGATGAAGACGTATCGTTGTTTCCATTATATCTTTCTACTTTGATTACTCTGATAGGATTTTCTCCGCCAGAAACTTCCATTTCCTGCTTATCTGAATAGCCGTGTTTATGAAGAAGAAGCTTGGTTATGGTTGAGTTATATCTTCCTTTGATTCCTTCGTTCATGAGCGATTGAGCCTGAAGTGCGAGTAAAGTTTCTAGGGTGTCGGAAAAATCCTTATTTTTCTTCGCCCATTCATATAAATTATCACGTCTTGTATGTAAATAAACCGCCAATCCTTCTACTGTCGGGATTAACTCTTTGCTGTTCGGGATAGATTCAATGTACTTGATTGTTGCTTTTAAGACTTCTTCCGAATAAAGAGTTGGTCTGCCTGGTTTGAGTGTGTAATTATATTTTTTAGGCATTGACTTGAACTATGGTTGTATGCGGGCAATTTCGTTTTAAGTATCTGACTATTTCGGGATTGTCTTCGTAGTATTTATCTAATCCTATCCAGTTTATCATATTCATTTTCCATTCTGCGGCGGATTTCTGGTCGCTTGCCTCTCCAAATGGTCTAAGATAAATCGGACAATGGAGATGCCCGAAATCATATATCGTATCTTCCCACTGGTTTATCGTTCTTCCTGTAATGAGAACGTAAGGTTTCTCGCGTATAAATCCATTGGTGAGAACGCCGTCAATATCATATCCCACTTTTACCATTGAGCAGTGATTCGTATAATTCCGCGCGCTTCTTTCCCCAAATAGCAATGTCTCGGTTTTCTAGCACCCAATCATATTGTTCCTGCCATTTTACTTTTATATACTCTGGGTTGTCAAGGCAATACATCAATTTCGTGTACCATTTATGCGGATTATTCTCAATTTGAATGGCTGGAGTTCCTAGATACGGAGGGATATTTATTGCCACCGTAGGAGTTCCCACCATAGCATATTCTAGCAATTTAAGCTCTGACTTGCTTCTGTTGAATGGGGTGTCAAGGATCGGTGCAATTCCTATGTCAAAATTGAGCTCTGATAACCTGTTTTGATAATCAAAGACGCTTACCGCTTTCTCCCATTTGAGGTTTTTAATCTGCTTTAATCTCTTTTCCAGCTCAATAAATGCCTTATATATCGGATAGGCGGGGTTTTTAATCGCATTATAATTATCGTTTATCCAATCCTGCCATGTGTCATGAGAAGGAGAAAAGCCAAATAATACAAACTCAAAGTCCCTTTCTTCCTGGAGTTTAATAATTCCGTCTAGTGCTGGGACAATATCGGCTATGTGCGAGTTAGAGCCAGCAAAGCCTATTCTTGGTATTACGTTCCCACCAGCCCTTTTCTTCCATTGTTCGGGGACTATGCAGTTTGGAAATACATATATCGGCTGTGGGGTGTGCGAGGATATCTCATTTCCTAGCAAGGGCGTTGTGGTGGTAATAATATTGCTTTCGTTGATGATGTAGTAATAACTTTTTAGATGCTCTTTTATGTGGTAATAAACCATATTCGTAGGCTCTACGAGGTTTATTGCATCATCGGTGTCGTATGAAATTATCTTGCCGTGTCCCTTGAGATATTCAAAAGTAAGCTCTAAATCCCCCTCTGCGAGGCGATTAAAGCAAATAATGTCATAATCCAGTATATTTTCAGGCGCGTTCTTTCCGTCAACAACCAAAACATCATGACCGAGTTTTCTTAGTTCATCGGCGTAAACCTTGGTTCTTACAAAATAACAGCCAGTCGTCATCTCATCAACAAAGAGTATCTTCATTTTTTGGTATTAAATATATATAACTTTGAGGAGTTGAGAAGTCCTTACCAGAAAAATCACTCTTGTTCCATTGAGTAATGTGATGTCTTGGGTCGCCATAAAAATGCTCGTGATACATTGATACGTTTTTAGGCGTTGAGATTAAAACATCTCCATAACAGGATAGTTTTTTAATGAGCTCTTTTGCTTTGTCTTTGTGCCAGTGCTCCAAAGTATCTATGAGCAGAAATAAGTCAAAGGCCACCAAATCTTCTTCGGGAAAGTCAAAAATGCTTATTGGATAGAGGGCATTGTACGATGAACGCTTTAGGTATATTTGAAAGTAAGGAGTGTCTTCTACTGCGCCGATAAAAAAGTCGTCCAATGGAGAAAGCTCGCCGCGCTCTGCCTTTGAAGAAAGATATTGCTCCCTTAGTAAAACTCCGTACTTACCAAATCCAGCACCAATATCTAGTATTTTATTGTATCCCTTTGATGCCTCAATGATAGTTTTAATGTTTTCCGCAAATGAGAGCATATTCCTTTTCTATCTGTTCTGCCACTTTAATGATATTAAACCTTTCCATGTTTTCGGGGGGATTATAGAAATCAACAGACTTTATGTTTCCCTCTAAATCTATGTCGTAAATATATCCACCGCGTCCGCATGCCCATCCCTCTATGGTTGTTCTGCCAAGCATTATGCCAGCCGTAGCAGTACAATCTTTGATAAGTTCTTCCGTATCAAATCGGGGTGGCAGATAGCCGCCGTGAGGAGGCAAGCTATCTGCCCATGTCGCAAACTTATCACCGACAAACAGCACGTCTTTCCCTTTCGTCAAAATGTCCTTTGCCGCCTTTTCCCTAAGATGGTCTATTGTGCCAACGAATAAAATCTTTTCTTTTTCTGGCAATGGAGATAACTTAAATCGGTTAAAATCTATCCCGTTATAAATAACTACCACATTGTCTATGCCGTATTCTTTTTCGAGTTTTTCTTTGATTGATGGGCGAATGGCTATGTATTTTTTTATGTTCTTGTGCCGATACGGGGTTTCGTAGTGCCACTCTGAATGTATAGACATAATAGCGGGCGCATCGTATCTGTCAAGGCAAAACTTTGCGGGATCAAACTGATTGAGGTGCAAAACATCAAACTCTTTCTGCGGCGGGTTTGAAAAATCATATACCTTTACGCCGTTTAACCTTGCTCTCTCTGGCAAAATACCGCCTAGTTTAGAAAGTATTGAAACCTCGTGCCCCATTAAAACGAGCTGGCGCGATAATTCATACGAATACATCGGGCTTCCCGACAAGTAATCAAAATTGGATAGGGATATGAGTATTTTCATTTGTTTTTTTCAAATCTTTTGCGCCTATCTTCTTGCTCTTGGTTGAGTAGATTAAGGCTTTTTTCCAGTATCTCAATGTCCCATTTTGGCATATTGTTTTCTTTTGCGCGCTTGATTGAGCCAAAAATCTCTACTCGTAGTTCGCTTATCCGACAACATCTTTGACAATAATTCCCATAGAAAACAAAGTGCTCTTTCTTTCTTGGTATATACGCTCCACACGAAACGCAATTGGACTTCATCTTAAAATACAAAAAAGGTATATGTTTCGCCCTTTATTTCCCAAACGAGTGAATAGATTTTTGGAAGCGTTGATGTCATACTTTTCCTTGAAACATAATGGTTATAATTTCTGGCGTAAATCCGTGCGTTGTCATTGAGTGTATAAGAAACTCGGTGGTAAATAAATCATATACGTTTTTCTTTTCTTTGTTCGGGGTTTTTCTGATTATTCCATTGTCAAACGAATGTTTACACCAAATACATTTCTGCGTTTCACACAACCGAGCATAGAAAGAATAATCTTTCATATCTTCTCAATTTTTACTACCGTGTCTTTAGGAATGTCCACCAAGTCCCAGTACTGCTTTGAACTTTTATCTATGCCACTGCTGAAAATATAACTGGTTTTTGTTTCTTTGACAAAATAGAATAGGTTTACGATGGGCTTATTTTCTTTTATTTTACCATCTACTTCATCAAAAGCAATCCAGTTGTTTGAATGAGAAATGTCTTTCCACCAAACCCTATATTCTGCGTGGCGTATGAGTTTCATAAAGAGTGGGGGCAGGGTTAGTGCCCCCGTTTAGTTATTCCAAAGCAATTGAGTGGTTGGCCGTTTTGCCGTACTTCTGATGGACAAGGAAGAACCCTTGTCGCGGCGGTTCGTATCCGGCCTTTATCCGCAGAGCATAGGTGTTGTAGCCGATGAGCGATCCATTGGTGATGATGTTCCCAGCGTCCAGCATTTGCTGGTGGAAGTGTCCAAACACATCATAGTCCACGGGTCGTGCGATGTTCCAGTTGAGTACCGCCTTTCTGGCAGGAATGAGCAGTCCTCCCACCCCGCCGCCATAGTTGATCGCGTGTCCATGATGAAATCTGAACTTCCACTGGTAGACATCAAGGTAGGTGTGGTATCCCTCGGCAACGATGAACTTGACTCGCTTTTCGTCCTTGAAGATGTCCTGCATGGTTCGGTACATGAAGTATTCAAGCGAGTTTCCGTTTTCCGTGGCAGAGTGGACTTTCTCGGTGATGCGGGCGTGGTTGCCGGAGTGGCAGACAATCACCAAGTCCTGCGGGAGCTCCTTGAGAAGAAGTCGGATGCCAGCGACCAGCCGGGACTGTACCTGAAGAATGGCATCCATTGGGTCAAGCAGGGTTGTTTCCTTGATTGCCTCGTGGATGTTGCCAGATATGAAATCCCCAAGAAGTGCGAGGACGTGCGTTTTAATCACGCTTTCCTTTGACGCTCCCCTGATGAGTTTGATGTCGTTGGCGAAGAAGTTTGAAATCCGTTGGTCGGCGACGTCTAGATTAAACTTGTTGAGCCCGTTGACCGTTCCGCTTCTCACCTCTTCATCGTAGTGCCAGTCCGAGGCGATAGTGATTGCGGTTGCCTCATACTTCTTGCCGTCAGATGTGGATCGGATGGTGAACGACTGGGGAGTTTCCTTGAGTTTGAAAACGGCTTCCAGTTGTTCGTCTTTCGCGCGGAGTTCCTTGAGTGATTGGCGGTAGCGTGCGGTGCTTTCCCTCACCTTTTCCGCCGCGTCCATTTGCCTTCTGTCTTCCAGTACCCGATTTCCGATAGTTTTCCTGACCATAGCGGCCTCCTTTTTTCTTGCTTCTTTTTGTGAAACGCGCTTCCAGTGTCGTAGTTGCGCCCGACTATAATCGGGATAGAGTATCTTTAGGTCGTCATCCGGTATGTTTTCTATACCCTTTAATTGCTTTGGTAATGTACTGTCCATATTTTATATTACTTATTTTTATCTTGCAAGTCCTCGTGCAAGTACCCCATAGCATTAAAAATAATAGCACACAAAGCGTCTTGTGTGTCTACAGTGTTTCCTTTGTCGTCTTTCATTTCGCCCTCAAGCGAGCCCCAAAATTGTATTGCGTGGCGGACAAGTGATTTTTTATATTGTTCCTTTGGGATGCCCTTCTTCCAGTTATCACTATCACGTAGTTTTCCGTCTGATTGCTTTCTGTTCGCCTGCATATATTGTGCAAATCTTTCTAAAACTTGAGGGGAGAGAAAACCCGAATAATCTAGTTTATTATCATCCCCGTCACGATATGCACCCGTTTGAAAATATCTTGGCATATTATTTCATGTATATAATGGTTAATTGTATGAGTGCGGCGGAAAAGCAATAGAGCGACTTTATTCCATTGCCGTCAATTAAATAAAAGATCGAGGAGAGAAAAAACTCCGCACCGATAAGAAACATAAATACATTGCTCATAATTCTTCTGGTCTTAACGCTTTGTCATCAAGGTAGCAGTCGGCCGCCATCTTTTCCATAGCAATGGCGTGATATTTTACATTGTACAGAGAGAGCCAGTCCTTTGTTGCTTGGTACATATCATCTCTGCGGGCAGTATGGATAACGATAAAATTACTTTTGTAGAGTTTGTTTACTTTCTCAATTATTTCTATTCTCGCCTCGGCGTTGATGGCGTCTTCCGCGTTCCACGCAGTGCCTTTGGTGAGTGTTCCATCGACATCTACTGCGATAACTTTTCCTTGTAATTTGTCCATATTATTTATCTTTACCCTCAACGATAAACTCACTAGAAAGTGCATCAAAAAATGTTTTTGCGCTCATAGAAACACTAGACTCATTCTCGTTTGACGCCTCAATAAACTCAAACTGCCACAACTGAAGAACGTTGGACACAGCATCCTTTATTGCATCAAACTCCTCTTGAGTTATTTTGTATATTTTTTTCATATTATTTATCTTTACCCTCCCAATAAAAAGTATCTTCATCTCTCATTTCGTTTCTGGCGATAATATAATTATATCCACTCCAGTTTCTTAATGCCTGCCAAAATCTCTGGCTTGGATGACTGGCGCAATACTCAACGAAATCTCTTAGTAGTTCGCTGTTTCGTGTTTCGTTTGGTGTCTTTTTCATATTTCTTTTTCAACTCCTTGATAAACTTAGTCCACTCCGCCATCTCTCTTTCGGCCCAGTGTCGCAACACAAGATATTCTTTTGATGTTTTCTTCATAGCGATTTATTTTTTATAATCGTCATCTTGTTCATCGTAGGTGTTGTAATCCACCGTGAGTTCTTCTCCTTTTTTTATATCACGTATCGTTATAAAGGTTTCTCCCTCGTCATTCGTTACCATATTTGGAGTAGATGAATGATTAAGATAATACGATTTGTCTATTGCTTGAATGCCAACACTCGGAAGCCAATAAACACCATCTTGTAATGGACAAAAATCAGTAACCAATTTTTTTACACCATCCTCAAGTTCGTCTATTTCGTTTTTGGGGACTGCCACAAACTCTATGTTTGGCATACATCCCTCAAAAACATCGGTTCCCTTTGGAATATCTTTAATGGCAACCACGCCTATGCCGTTGGTTGTTGGCGCAAGGCGTACAAAAACCTTTTTCCTTAACTGTTCCAGTATTTCTTCTTTTGTCATAATTCCTTTGGTTATTTTAGTTTTTCTGCCATTTGGCAGTAAAAGTGATATATCAACTGATTGTATGTTTTTGTTGATATTGAAAAAAACATATCAACAAAATTGGTGGGGGGTTATTTATATAGCGCGCCCCCCATCGCGCGGTGTGCTAGTTCTTGACGGTGTCGGCGGGAGGGATGACGTAGTCGTCCATTTGGAAGCCCTGCTCTTCTCCCAGACGGAGCATCTTCTTCATCGCCTCTTCCACGCTCTCGCCCGTAGAGAATGCCAGCGCATTCATCTCGCCGCACTTGCATCTTCCGAAGAAGACGAGACGCACGACCACGGGATAGAGCTTGTCCATGATGAGGAAGTAGTTGCACTCTACCGCGTAGTGTTCCAGTCCCACGTGTTCGTGGCAGTTCTCGCATTCCTTTGCCACATTGAGCGTCTTTCTGATGACGTACTTATCGGGTTTGCTAGTCATCTTCTCCTCCTAGTCCCATCCGCTTGCGTCCCTGTCTTTCGCTTTTTGCAGGCACGCATCGCAGATTGAGGCGACACGCACTTCTTCCGTTCGGTTCGCGGCGTAGTTTTCCTTGAGGATGACTTTGCCGCACGTTTCGCAGTAAACGATGAGAGTAACTTTTTCCTTGCGGAACGGCACTTGGAACATATTTGCTCCTCCCAGATAAAGTCGTCCATGGGCATGGTCGCTATAAGGTGACCACACAGAGGACAAGAAAGGAAAAAGGTCATCGCGACCCCATAGGGTCTTTGATGGCGGCTACGAACGCGAGGACATGTTTGTTCCTGATTGCGCCCCCATAATACTTCAGGGGCGGGAACCACTCGTTGACTAGAATGAGCAGAGCTTCTTCTGGCGTTGCGTTGCTGGGAAACAGCGTGTTGAAAGCATCATGCTTCCCTTGGGTGGTCTCCTTGATGTTGCGCGGATCGTGGACATAGACGGGAAACTCACTCGCCCTCGTCCGTGGAATCATGTGGTGGTTGCTTGGCTTGTGTTTCTCCCGAAACATCCGCTTGAGTTGCTGGTACTCCCGAAACTCTGACTGTGTGATGTTCGGCATCGTACTCTCCTTTGTGGCTTGGTGGCCACGGAAAGGTGAATGTGAACTTGAGGAACGCTATCAGAAAAGACAGTACATCATACCAACCTCCTTTCATTTGACACCTCCATATAAGCAAAACGACATAAAACCGATATATTAACGGCGATATATTGTTTTGACTTATGTTTGTATAGTTAGCAGGATGCTGGGGGCGAGGATTTGACGAGAGAGAACCGCTTAACTCTGATTAGCGATAATTTTTATTTTAACTCGTATAGTCACCCCGCATCATCTTGTGTCCACATTGCTGTGGTGCGGTTATCTTTTTCGCTACCCCAGCACTCTGCTAACTATGATGTAAAAGAACTTTCTGTGATTGGCTTGTGGGGAAGTGACCTAGCAAGACTGTGCTGTCTTATGTCGTGGTATCCGTTATAAAATTCGCGGCCATGCACATTTCTCCGACGGACACGAGGTAAATCTCCTCGCCACGCCGCCACTCCCCCATAAACCAACCACAGTATTGGCTCGCTGAGTAGAGGGGGCGAGGATTTAGTCTCGCTCGGACATTTCGCCTTATGGCACCCACGACAAGTGTGGCAGAAATAATCGCACGACTATCCCCGTTTTTCCACACCGAACGCCCCTCTATTCAACGAACCAATGTGTGCTACTTCTCTGATTCTAGAATACCCTCCATTAACTCTCGTCCTTTTCCTTTGCAACATTTTGACACATAGCCGTGGGCGAGAATACCAACATCGCCAATGATTTTTGCCGCGCTTACAATAATTTCCTGTGCTTCTTCAAGCGTCTTTGGCGGATGTATGCTTGCCGCGGCATCAACATCAAGAACATCGTCACCGCCGTATATTCTATCGCTTATTGCCTTAAGACGATTTTCTGCTGTGTCTTCCATATTCATTTACTCTTTATTTGGTGCGACCTTTAGGTTTCAATTTTAATTTGTTACCGAAAGCCATAGGAACAGCAACGTATAAATCTTTGTCCTTTTGTTTCTGTATCCAATCACTGACTCCTTGAAGTGTTTTTATTTTTTGTTTTTTATCTATTTTTGCCACCACCCAGAAAATCAGCGGTGTATTCACGACTATCTTTTTCTCTTCCTTTGGTTTAGACATGGGTTTGGTCGTTAGATTTAATATCAACCGTTATCCTTACGTCGTTTTTACCATCATCAATCCAATGAAACGTTCCAAAGTTTTTATCTTTCAAAACATTACTATCTTTTGTTGCTACTTGAATTACTAACCATTCATGAAAATCCAGCACAAAACCAACAAAATTGTCTTCATTCACAACTTCCAAAATCTGTTTCAATGTTTTTAGTTTATATTCTTTCATATTTACTCTTCTTTTTTAACTCGTATTCTATCGGGAGAGAAGACCTTGTCTTTGAGATATTGTTTGAATTGTTCGTGGTTCATAGATTTATTTATTTTAATAGTTCGGGGTTTTCATAGATATTACCGATGATTTCAATTTTATCTATTTCCCATCTCCAAGTCATTTCTTTATCATTTGGCAATTTTCTAACATCAAAACTCCCCCCCATTGTTCCAATACTTTTTTCATCAAAATAAACTTCAAGTTTTTGTGGTTTTATTGTTGTATTTAATAATATATCCCCTTCATAAATCTCCTTTCCGTTTTTGTCTTTGAGTCCTGTGTATTGCATTAAATGGTAGTCATAAGTTCCCATAATATCCCAACCACTCTCAACAGAAGCATATTTACCATTAACTATAACCACGTCATATTCCATGTGATTTCCCATAGAATATGTAATGCGTCCTGGTATATCTACTACCCACGCTCTAAACTTTATTTCTCTCATTTTATTTTTAATGTGTTTATTTTTATCCCATTTTGATATGCGTCCCAC
>JAEHJW020001959.1_pt1 | contig 13022 bp, 16 predicted proteins | sample 9271431 | NCBI WGS metagenome assembly JAEHJW02
CGCCAAGGCTTAATTTTTTGAATATCAAAAGCTGCAGCCTCGACGGTAATCTCAGTAACTGGCAATATAGATTTAACAAATTCTACTGCTTTGATATGACTATCTAATTTATGTTGAATACTTGGAGCGAGCCATCCTGATTTCTTGCTTTTAATCCTGTTTAAAAATCTGGCTTCACAATACCAAAGCCTGTTTCTTCTGTTTCTCCGATACATTTTTCTTTCTGATAAAAGCTTAACGATATCGGTTCTTAATTTTACCTCAGAACTTAAAAGTTCTTTATTATCAGATACCGCCGATAAACCGACGTGCTTATAACCCGTGTCGACGCCTAAAGTAATAGGCTGTTTATAACCAGTACTACCATAAATTAGCTTAATAGTAAAAGGCGTTCTTTTAATTACTTTGGCTTTACCCGCTTTTAACAATCTGCGAGCTTTTGCAGGGCTCGTAGGCATTAACGGTTTACCGTTTTTGTTTACTACATAAACGTAAGCTTGCGCTAGCGCGCCTTTGGCGCTTAAATTTTCATACTTCTACCTCTTAAAAGTTAATATTAAAACTTTCTCTTCCTTACGGAAGTTGGTTCTCTTCGGGATTGTTATTAACCGTTTTTCAGTCTATCACACTAAGAGTTTCCTCTTTGTTTAATAATAGACCACAGAGCTTAAGCCTTGGCGAGCGCGAGAGACGCGCTCTTTGGCGGCTCGCTAGCGCTTACGAACTAGAGAAATTCGTAGGTGTGTTCCTTAAGGTTCTTGTTAATAACTGCTGCGATTTAAAATCGCCCCCTAATCAACCTGTTACCCTTGTGCCTCACGGCTCAAGCCCCGTCCTTCAGGGCGGGGTGATTGACAATATCTGATACTAGACCATTTTAGTATCTTAAAAACGAATAGCTATTAGCATTTTTCTATATTACTTTGTATTTTTAATTTTTTCTTCTAGAATTTTATCGGTATATAACTTTTTAAGGCTTATAGTCTCAGCCTCTTCGCGCTTTATAATTTCCTTATTAATCCATTCTTTATTATTCCAAATGAAAGCTCTTATATTTGGTTCTGGGTTGTCATTAATAGTGTATCTATTTCTTTCTGAAAATGATAAATGCCTTACTATATCTATTGTAATGGTTCTAGAACTTATTATTTTATTAAACTCAAATATCCACCCATATCCTGTTATCAAAAAAGACGGGCCCATAAATTTAAAATATTTTTTATAATTTTTTAAAAAAGTATTGACGTCATTATATGATTTTATCATATCTATACAAATACCTCTATTATTTTTTGTCTTGATTATCATATATATAATAATCTCCTATTATTATTGTAAGCAATGTTAATGCTATTATAATTATACTGAAGCCGTATATATAATTTTTTGTTTCACCGTGAAAAAAATACTCCAAAAAAACTAGTAAACATTCTATAGAAGACATAATTACAAGAAATTTTAAAGGTATTTCGTTCAATTTTTTAAATATATTCATTTTTTTATTTGTATTTTTATTTTTATTTGAAAATTTAAAAAAATTATCTATATAATTATAGCCAGACAAATTGTATTTTTTGTCTATATTATTATTTGTTATTCCATTTTTGGAATAAAAAGCTAATATAAGATTATCATAATCTTTGAATTCTGATAATAAATTATCTATTTCTTTATTGCCCGGATCTTCTATAATATACAATATTTTTTTGTTTTTATCGATATTTATTTCATTTTTATATATATTAATATTTTGAATATATAAATTATATGAAATTTCAAACACTTTATTATTTGTTAACGCAATATAACAAATATATTCGTTATTTTTGTCGATAAACTCATGAATATATTTCATTATAACGGAAGATAATAAATCTTCTCTGCATTTTGAAAATGAATAGCTAGTCATATTTCCTCTATTATTTACATCTTCCGACATATTGATCGTTAATATATTTTATTGTTTTTATAAAAGATTTTTTAAAAGCTAAAGTTTTAATTTTGTTTTTATAATATTTATTAATTTTAATTTTTGGTTTTTTAATAAAAGCGTGTATGTTTAAATAGTTATTGATATAACCTGACTTTCCATTAAATGTTTTTACTAACATAGAATATGACATTAATATATATTTATTATTATATGAAAAATGTAAATTTATTAATTTAACAATAACGGCATATATTCCGTTTCTTACGACTAAGTTTGTAATTTTATTATTTATTTCTCTCTTATAACGAAACCAGCTTATTATAGAATTAAAATTATTCTTATGAATTATTTTTAATCTAGGTATACCATTTATATTAGGATTATCTATCCTGTTTTTTGATAGTAATGATTTAGTGGCACAATAGGTGTCTATTTTTCCGATTATATCATTATTTATTTTAATGTTATAATATCCTTCAAAATGTTTATCAATCTGTTTAAATAAATGATTTATTGAAATAACTAACATATCGTTTGTTATTTTTTTGATAAATGTCTTTTTATAATATGATAATAAGAAATTTGCTGCTTTATTTCTTTTAAACGATTCTTCTACTTTTATTTTACTTATTTTATTATTAAGCGAAAAATATTTTATATCTGCCGTATAAGATATATATATATTGTTTTTTGCTATAAATATTCTAAATTTATGAAACGCTATATTTATTGCTTGTTTATTGGGAATAACCTTAAAAGAAATGTTTGAATTATTTTTTTTAAAGATTATTGTTTTTATATTTGTTTTATTAAAGCTATTTCCGATTATAATAGAATCTTTATACGTCCCCCAAACCATAGGAAACAATTTAAAATTATAAAATTTTCCAGTTATTTTATTTTTAGTTTTTATATTTTTATAAATGTTTTTAGAAGACATTCTTTCTGTTACTCTATTAATAAGTAATGATGTTTGCGATATTAATAGAATTATAAAAAATGCAATTATTAATATTTTTAATAAGTTTTTATAGTTTTTAAAAAACATTTTGTATCTCCATTATTACTAAAAGTCAAGTATTTATTAATTTTGTTTAATAAATATTAACATATTTTTATTTTTTGTTTTTATAAAATATACTCCGCTATTAAAGCGGCAACCCCGAAACTAAACAAGCCGTATACAATTATACTTATTACAAAAAAAACGACGAATTCGTTATATCCAAGTTCTATTTTATCCATTATTTACCTCTTATGTTTGATACATTTTTAATATGTTTATATAAAATAATACCAAAAAGTGTTGTAAAACAAGCAGCTAGTAAAAAAGTCATTATATATGGCTGTATGTTTAATTCTTTTGACATAAAGTCTATATAGACTTTAATCAAATAAAAAACAAATTCAAAAATATCCTTCATTACTATTATTATATAATATAATATATCGGCTATACCGTTATATATTTTAGAAAATAAAGATATCTTATATAAAGATCTAATCTGATATACTGTTTCCGTTATTAAAAAAACTACAAACAGAAAAATTAAATCTGGAATTATACTTTTCCTTAAAGCTCCTAAAAATAGTTTAATATATTTCATATTTCATCCTCCACTAAATATTATCAAAAACATTAGTTAATATTAAAAAAAACACAATTGATAAAGTTATACCAATCGAATAAAAAATAAATTCAATTTCTTGTTCATAAAAAAAAGATTCTAAAAATACAACCAAACTCGCTAAAATTGAAAAAATAATAAATGTTGGCAATGATAATTGATCTAAAGATTTTATAAACTTGTCGTTTGTTGAATCACTGTTTTTAAAATAATCAAATTTAAATTCTTTAAAATCAAAAGCGTCAATATAGTCATAGCCGGATAATTCATATTTTTTGTCTATATTTGAATTAGTAATTTTGTTTTGAGAACAAAATACTAATATAAGATTATCATAATCTTTGAATTGACTAATTAAATTATTTATTTTTTCTGAGTCAGATTCTTGAATTATATATAATGTTTTTACATTTCTATCTATTTCTATAGAATTAAGCGAGTCACATTGTGAAAAAATTTTAAAATCTCCATGATCACTTTCGTATATGTCTCCGTTAGCTAATGAAATATAAGAAATATATTCAGTATTTTCACAAGCTTTTTTTGCTACGATTGACGATAATATTTCATTTTTACACTTTGAAAAAGAATAACTTATCATAATTCCTCCTTATCTGTTACAAACTCCTGTATATTTATTATTAATATATAATATTGTTTTGAAAAATGATCTTTTAAAAATAATGTTTTTAATTTTATTTATATAATAACTATTATGTATATTATTCGGCCATTTTATATAAGCGTTTACCTGTAAGTAGTTATTATTATATCCTTTTAGGTTTGCTATTTTAACAGAAACCGGATAAGATATATTTATATAATTACCTGCCGAAGAAAAATGTAAATTAGTTAATCTAACTATAACCGCATGATGTCCTTCTGTTCTTGGGACTACATTGTTTATTTCATTAGAATGTCTTATGGTTTTAATATAATCAGGCCAATTAATAAAATTAAATAATTTGCTTTCAATTATATTAAGTCTAGGCATTCCTTTAGGATTTGCGTTATCTGCATAATATGACGATAATAATTGAGTAGTGGCGCAATAATAGTTTATTTTTCCAATTATATTAGTATGTACTTTAATGTTATAATATCCTTTAAAATGTTTATTTAAATTTGTTAAAAAATTATTTACAGAAAGTATTAATACTTTCTTAGTTAATTTTTTAATAAAATTATTATTTTTTAAAAAATAATTAATAGTATTGTTACGTTTTACATATTCAGTTACTTTTATATTACTTACTTTATTATTGAGCGGAAAATATGTTGTTGTAGCTATATATGAAAATATAATATATTTTTTATTTATTGATAATTTAAAGTTATGAAATAATGTTTTTGTTGATTGTTTATATTCATTACTAGAATTTGAAAAATGATATAATTTTTTATTATTAATTTTGGGGAAACTTTTGCCTATAGTTATAGATTGATCATTATATGAAGCATTTAAAGCTGAAGGCAATAATTTAAAATTATAAAATTTACCTTTCATTTTACTTATTGGTTTGATGTTTTTATAAAATGAATTTAACTGATTATTTTTAATAACTCCGTTAATTAACAATGCAGATTGAGAAATAAGCAAAACAGAAAAAAATGCAATTATTAATATTTTTAATAAATTTTTTTTGTTTATATGTTTAGAAAACATTATACCTCCGTATGGCTTTTACTTTTATTTGTATTATAATATATTATTTTCCAAAAGTCAAGTTTTTTATTTTATATTGACTTTATATGTTATATAGTATATAATGATACAATCATGGATAAAATAAAATATAATAACGTAATTAGCGAACTAATACAGATACGGGATAAAATGAAGAAAACAAAAAATATAAAAACAATACAATATTGTATAGATTTTATATTAAATTTTAAGCATGAAAAATTAGAAGATTTATATGTTCCGTACAGTAGAGAATTAAGATATGAAGATATTGATAAATTTCCAATATTATTTGAAATGATTTTGCCGTCTGTAACAATACAAAATAATAATGAAGTTATTAAAAATAAATTATTAAATATTACTAAACCATATTATTATATACGTCCGGTTATACTTTTTTTTAATAATAATATATATATAAATAACGAAATTTATTATAAAGAAAGCGATGATTTACTTTTTAATAGAAGTATGCTCTATAATATAACTTTTAAAAATAAATATAAAACGTATATAAGAAAAGAAAATATAATTTATTCTTCGATATCGGGGAAAAAATATACGACTAAAGAATATATAAAAAAAATATATAGCATACCTATTAAAATAAAAAATAAATTATTGAAACGGACTATATATAAAAAAGATATAATTAAAGAAATAAAAAGAAGGGGATATGGTGTTCGAACAACTAAACACTATATTAACTACGCTAAAAAATATACAAATCCGCCTATAAATATTAATAATTTTAATAATGTGCTGCTTTCAGTATCTAATCCGCCAGGATATAGTTTTAATTTTTTATTACATCAGGTGTTTTTTGAAATAGACAAGATAAAAATATAAAAAAACCGCCTATAAGGCGGTTTAAAATTCTAAAAATAATCAAGTATGTATCATTACTTTTCTATAGTCAACTATTATTTCGCTTTCTCCTCTATCTAAGATATAAGCAAATATATCTTTTTTCAAAACTTCTCCGGTAAATAATTTTCCGTTACGGGAAAATCTATTAGCAAACCATAACGCTTTTTCTTTGTCTGTACTCCATGAAAAACCGTGTCCTAATTCATTATTTTGGCTGCCCCTGTAAATAACTATTTTTTCTCCGGATATATTATCTATAGATTTATCTATTAATATTTTTTTTGCTATTTTACCGTGTTTTTTGTATACCATTAATTTTTTAATTGTATCTATACATTCAGATATGTTTTCTGAATCAACCCAAACATCTTTAAACGCGGTCCAATAAGAAGTTGTATCTAATTTTTCCTTCATAGAATATAAAGTTGTCCATCTAAACGGCCTTTCATATAAAAATATATTCGTATATTTTACTGGGCCTTTCAATAATTCAAGTTTATATTTATATATTTTATTTAAATATGAATTCATTATTTTGTCATATGGTATAGAAAAAACTAATGGATGTTTTAAACATTTTCCTATACCGTTAACGTTTGTTATATAACGGGCTAAGTCTTTATGAAGATCTTCCTGCTTAAAAAATTCCATTTTATTCTCCTTTTAAAAATTAAACTAAACAAAAATGAATAAATATCTATTTCAGAATGATTTACCTTTTTTGTATTTTGATCAAATATAAAATCGCTTATATTATCTTTTGTTATTAAATTATATCGTTTTATTTTTTCATAAAAGATATTTTCTATATTTTTAAAATCTTTCGTTAATGGTGGATTCATACGTTTAATTAAAAACGATCTATTTTTTTTAAAACATTTAATCAATTCTTTATCTGTAACGCTAAGGTTAGATATAATTTTATTAGCTGATTCGATATATTTAAATATTTTATTTGGATTAGCAAATATATTTAAATCAATAAAATCAAAATAAATTGAAAACTTATAATAACTATAGCTAGTTGTATAAGTAGGAAATATTTTTAATTTAGTGTAGGTTATTAATTTACTTGTATCTATTGAAATTTCTATTTCGTTAAAGACATTAAAATTATAATTTAATAGCTTATTTTTTATAATATCTTCATCTGTTAAACAATTGTCTAAAAAATGTAATGAAATATTTGTTTCTGTATTAAATGGTTTAATATAATATTTGTCAAAATTTTTATATTTGTCTTCTATTTTATTATATAACTCTAAGAGTTCCATATTATTTTTTCTTTTATAATTAAACTAAACAAAAATGAATAAACATCTCCTTCTATTGAATGATTTAATATATAACCTTTATATTTTTGATTAAAAGCTATATTTAAAAAATCGGTTATATTATCTTTTGTTATTAAATTATATTGTTTTATTTTTTCATAAAAGATATTTTTTACATCGTCGAAATTGTATAATGCATTAGTATTTATATTTTTCATTAAGAGAGATTTATTTTTCTTAAAACACTTTATTAATTCTTTATCTGTTATACTAAGATTAGATATAACTTTATGGGCTGATTCAATATATTTAAATATTTTGTTTTTATTTGCAAATATGTTTAGATTAGCAAAATTAAATAAAATCTTAAAGTCGTAATATTTATTGTCATTTTTGTAAGTCGGCGTTATGTCAAATTTAACATATGCCTTAAATTTTTTTACATCAATTAATATTTCAATTTCGTTAAATATATCAAATTCACAATTTAATAGCTTATTTTTTATAATATCTTCATCTGTTAAACAATTGTCTAAAAAATGAAATGAAGCATTTTGTATTCTGCCCTTACCTTTAACTTTATATTTTAAATCTTTATATTTATGTTCAAGTTCTTTATGAATATCCCAAACTGAAAAATTCATTTTATTCTCCCTTTGATAATTAAGCTAAACAATAACGAATACATATCATTTTCTATTGAATAATTCCAAAAATATCCTTTATTGCGCTGGTCAAAACTTAAATTTATAAAATCAGTTATATTATCTTTTGTTATTAAATTATATCGTTTTATTTTTTTATAAAAAATATCTTCTATATTTTCAAAATCTTGCGTTACTGCAGGATTCATATGCGTTATTAAAAAAGATTTATTTTTTTTAAAACATTTAATCAATTCTTTATCTGTAACGCTAAGGTTAGATATAATTTTATTGGCTGATTCAATATATTTAAATATTTTATTTGGATTAGCAAATATATTTATATTGCCAAAACTTAAAAAAACATCGAAGTCATAATAATTATCATTACGCTTAAAAGTAGGTGTAATTTTTAATCTAAAAAATGTTCTAATTTTTCCGGCATCAATTAAAATTCTTATATTATTAAAAATATCTGATTTAAAATTTAACAGTTTATTTTTAATAATATCTTCATCGGTTAAACAAGGATTTACAAAACTAAATGAAGCATACTGTTCCTCATCCGCACACTCAAATTCATAGCACTTAAATTTTTTGTATTTACGTTTAAATTCTTCGCAAATATTTATAAAATTCATTTATTGTTCTCCTTATTTAAACGGTACATTCCAAAAATAGCGTCCCCCCGGATCTTTCTACAATTTTATAATCTAAAATGGCTATTTTCGCGTTAATAAAATTTAAAAAGTCATTATATATATATTTATAAATGTCGTTAAATTCATTTAAATTAAACCTTTCACGATTATTAATATAATCATAAATATCTTTAATACTAGATATTGCTTTATTTTCAGGCATTTTAAAATTGACCATATAATCCCTTGAAAAATCTATTATATTATGAATATCTTCAGAATCTAAAATTTTTTCTGATTTAATTATAACATGTAAAAAACATAATTGTATATTTTTAGTTTTTTGAGTAAAAAAATCACAATTAAGAACAAATTTGTAATGATCTACTTTATTTATACAAAGCTCAATATCGATATAATCACTGTAATAATCATTATTTAATAACTTATTTTTTATAACATTTTCTTGAGGTTCACAGTTAATTTTTAAATTATATATTTTTGTAATATTAAAGTTAATATGTTTAGAAAAAAATTTTTCATAATCTTCTAAAATTGTTTTTATTTTATCCATAAATTTCTCCTGAATACGGAATAACCGTTTATATAAATTTAATTAATAATTTATTATATATTAAAAAATAAAAAAAATCAAAATGGTACACCGAAAGGGACTCGAACCCCTATTGCCCGGTTATCGGCCGGGAATTTTGACCGGTTAAATTATCGGTGTATAAATGGTACGCGTAATTGGAATCGAACCAATATCATACCGCTTGTAGGGCGGGTGCTCAGCCTTTGAGCTATACGCGTATTTGTTGGTGCCCCTTAGAGGATTCAAACCTCTATTGCACGGATAGAAGCCGCGTGTCCTATTCGGTTAAGCGCGCTAAAGCGCGCTAGCGCTCCGCTTAAACGAAAGGGGCAAAAAAAATATGGTGCCTCAGGCAGGACTCGAACCTGCATGTCTCTATTAAGACACCGGGGTCTAAACCCGGAACGTCTTCCAATTCCGCCACTGAGGCGTGGAGCGGGTAACAGGACTCGAACCTGCATTTTCAGTTTGGAAGACTGAAGCTCTAACCTTTGAACTATACCCGCAAAGGCTTCAGACGGGACTTGAACCCGTAATATCTTACAGATGCCAGGCTCTCGCCTGGTGCGTTTCCCAATTCCGCCACTGAAGCCGTAATTAATATTGGTGCCCCTTAGAGGATTCAAACCCCTATTCCGCGGTTCGAAGCCGCGCGTCCTATTCGTTAAACGAAAGGGGCAAAAAATATGGTGGACCCTATGGGAATCGAACCCAGATCATCCGGTTGCAGGCCGGATATAATTCCGTTATACTAAGAGCCCATTTGGTGCCGAAGGCCGGAATCGAACCGGCACGGATTTCTCCAAGAGATTTTAAGTCTCTCGCGTCTCCCAATTTCGCCACTACGGCATTATAAAATTATATATCCCTTCACAAAATGGTACCGAAGGCCGGAATCGAACCGGCACGGATTTCTCCAGGAGGTTTTGAATCTCCCGCGTCTCCCAATTTCGCCACTACGGTATATGGTGCCGCCGAATGGAGTCGAACCATTTTCTATGGATTTTCAGTCCATAGCTTTTCCGTTAAGCTACAGCGGCGTGGGTGGAATGATGGGATTCGAACCCATACCTGCTTGATTCACAGTCAAACGCTCTGCATTAAGCTACATTCCACATGGAGCCTATAGAGGGATTCGAACCCCCGACCCGCTGTTTACAAGACAGCCGCTCTTTATCCAACTGAGCTATATAGGCATTAAAAAACCCGCCGAAGCGGGTTTTAAAAAAATATAAAAATTTTTAAAATCCCGATATTTAAGTTAGAAGACAAAAATCTCCCGTTAACAAAAAAATATGTGTTCTAAAAATCTGTAAAATATTTTTATTCATAATAAAGCCTCTAAAAGAATATGTTAGCTAAATTAAACATTATTGCAAACTAACATTACAATTATTATAATATATAAAAAAATTTTTGTCAAGTAAAAAATTTGATATTTTTAAAAAAAATGATATAATATATATATGAGTATGCTAATTAAGATAAAACCAGAGCAAAATTTTAATTTATTAAAATATTCTTTTACATTCAAAAGTAAAAAGGATAATATATATCTATACGATTGTTCGCCGTTGCTTAACGATTATGACGGGTATTTGCATTGGTCTTTTTTTGAGTTGGATAAAATAGATATTAATAAATATTTTAATAAAGATATAGTAGATATGTTAGATATAAAAAACATAAATAATTGGGTTTTTAAAATGGATAAAAAAAATATAATTAAACCTGATAATCAAACATTAATAAAAAGAAAAATATTAAATAAAAATATACAAAGTTTAAATGTAGAAATTAAATTTAATATAGCAATGAATGAGTACCCAAGTATTGTTTTCGTGATAACAGTAAACGATGAAATATTATATGCTGCCAGAATTGGGGATCCAATATATAGAAATAAAGGGAATGGATTTATAATGTCGGCTATTGGAATATATGATATATTAAATCAAAATATAGAGTATGATAAATTTGTAGATTTAGATATAAAAGAAAAGAAAGATATAATAAATAAAATAATATTAAATAATAAAAAATTTAATAAATTTGAAACTGAAGATTATACTAATATTATATGAATAATGTTTATGTTAATCGGTAATGAATTATCTTTCTAATAATATTTTTAAACTTGCGTTTTAAAAGGTATATTTACCAATTAATTTAAATATTATATATCCGTTAAAAGTTTTGTCTTTTTTAAAATAAAATGTTTGTATTTCAACTGGATATTTATTTATAATGTTTATTATGTGATTAATTTTATTAAAATATTTAAAACCATAAAAAGATATTTTAATATTTAAATAATTTATTCCAGGTTTAAAAACTTTTTCTTTAAAATTGATTCCTTTTTTATATCTTTTGCCATTTATATAAACAAAAATATATTTTTTATAAAAATGGATATTTTCTTCAGTTTTATTTCTTTTATTTTTAGTATAATAATATGAATGTTTTTCTATAGGATAATTTTTAATTTTATTTAATATCAAATAAAATTCTTTTGTCGGCGAATAATAATTATTTTTTATAAAAAGACTTATTTTTTTAGCTTTAGATTTATTTAATTTATATTTATTATAAATTTTATTTTTTAAAATGATTGATTTTTTATAATTTGTATATGATGTAAAACATAAAACTCCGGATATCAATAAAATAAATAACAAAATAGATAAAATTATAAGCTTAATTTTTTTCATTTTTTACCTTTTGCGTTTGATTCGAAAATAAAAACATTATTAACTTTTTTAATTAATTTAATACCAGCTGGTATTTTTCCTATCGCTATACCTGAAAAATTTTTTTTAGTTATTTTTAAGGCTTCAATTTTATCTGATTTTAATAATTTAAAAATATTATTAAGTTTTGTTTTGAAATTATTTTTATTTTTTATATTATATAATTTTTTATTTATATTGGCATATCTATAATTTAAATTAGCATTTGAATTTTTTAATTTATATAATTGTATAAAATAAGAATTACTTTTTATTTTAGAACTAAAAATACCATAAAAATAAAAACACCCTGCTGCTAAAATTAATAAAACCGCATATATAACTATATATTTTTTCATAATGTTTCTCCAATTTCTTTTAGTTTATTATTAGCTATAGAAATACTGTATCTCAAATACGTTAAATATAGCTTGACGAACTTATCTAACTCAGATAAAACAAATAATTGCATATTAGCGTCAAAATCGTTGACAAACTCGAATATTCCATATTCTATTTGATTTTCTTTTACCATAATTATATTGTATTTATTTGTTTTTTTATTATAAATGTTTGCAAAAATATATTGTTTAAATTCATTATTGATATATTTAACGCTGGATAATTTTTTTATTATATTTTTTATAAAATCATTTAAATTTTTGTTTGTTTTTCCGGTCAATTTTGTTTTTATAATTTCACAATTAATTAAATCGAATATTTTATTAAAAATAGAATCTTTTGAAACATTAAAATATTCATTCATACTATTAACGATATCATTGTAAGCCGGAGATATGTTATTTTTTAAAAATAAAGCTAAAATATTTCCATGTCTGCTTATAAAATTTTTTGAGTTTTCGCTTTCAGATGCTAAATTAAATGTTCTATTATTTTTTAAATCATTAATTATTAATCTGGATCTGTTATAGTTAATAACGAAATCATTATTAATATCTGAAAACCTATAACTAATTTTTTTATTGTAAAATGGTAAAAAATTAAATTGTTTAATCAT
>JAEHJW020005681.1_pt1 | contig 13017 bp, 19 predicted proteins | sample 9271431 | NCBI WGS metagenome assembly JAEHJW02
CCATACGCGGCGGACTTCGAGTCCTGGAGGGTGTTCTGGGTCGCGGAGCCTGCGAACAGCGTGAGCGTGCGGGCGTGGGCTGGGACGGAGACCAAAAACCCCGCAGCAAAAAGCACCATCCCCACCGCGAGGTTTATGACACTCCGGCGTGTCACGCCCTCGAACCCGATCATCACCAAACTACCACCGGTGAGCATGCCGCCGCCAAAGGCACAGACAATCGCGCCAACCACCGTCAACCAAACGGGCATCATTTTTCGCCACCCTCCGGCGGCATGTCCTCCGCGCCATAAAACACATCGAGCTTCACCCACTCCAAGACACCCACCACTTCGCCGGGGGTGATGCCCTCGCGCTTGCGCCACTCGTCGATCAGGTCGTACACGGAATCCGCGAAGCGTGACGCACGATCCTTCTGGCGCACCCCGCGCTGCACTTCGCCCGGCAGCGCGCAAATGTTGTCGTTCACGGCATACCCCTCCACAAAAGGTATAGAGCGGTACCCCAGATCATGGCGTTGACGGCCACACCGAGGACAACGATCCACCACACGATGCGGTCACCTGTCATGCCACACCCCTCAACTTGGCGCGCTGTCTCATGCGCCGCTCGCGTTCGCGCTTTCCGTTGGGCTTGTACTGATGCCCGAACCCATAGAGCTTCTTCATCAGATGCCGCGCGTGTACGGGGTCCATCTTTTCAAGCCAGAACACCACAGGCATGACGCGGTTGCGCCCTGCGAAAAACGGCTTTGCTGTTGGGTCTTTCATTACCGCCTCCTAAAGCGATATAAAGATTCCTGGGTTAACAAACATGTGGTCCCCTACAGGGGGAGCCTTCGGGTCGCTCCGGTACGTTTGCCCCTCCAGAAGTTTCTCGGCCGCGTCGAACACACCGTGCTGCGCGTTGCATTGCGACACCATACCCTCCAGACGCTTGATCTCCGCATCCAGCATGTCGGACAGCACGCCCTGCGTGACGCGCTTCATCGCCTCCTGGCGACGGGAGACGAACCCCCCGAGACGGACTTTCTCGGCCTCCACGCGACTGCGGTCGATTGCAAGCTGGTTGCGCATGACGGCCAGGATGTCGGTAGTCCGCACGTCCGCCTGTCCCTGCATGACTGCGTTCAAAAGCGTGGCAACATACATCCGCGCCTGCCCCTCGATGGATGGACCTTGCTCCGTGTCGCCCGTGGTGTCATACCGGGCGCGGCGGTCGTCGTCCGACAACACGTCATAGGCGGTCTGGATGGCCTGAAACTGAGACACGTCGCCTCCCTTGTCCGGGTGGTGGGCCTGCGCTTTTTTCCGGTATGCCGCACGGATGGCGTCAGGAGAGGCATCCCTAGGCACGCCGAGGGAGTCGTAGAGGTTGTTCACGCAGCACCCCCAAAGGCGCGCATGACCGAATGGTAGCCGGACTCGAACAGCGTCATTTTCTGCGTTGTCGTAAGCCGGGTGTTCATGAACCCGTAGCCGAGGGCCGGAACCCTCACGATCTTCGCACCCGTGGCGACGCCGAGGGCGATCCGCGCGTCCTCGTTGGTCGTGAGCATGGTGCTGATGACCGCGCCCAGACGGTCTATTGGCGTCGAGAGGTCGTCGCTCTGGGTGTCAACGATGTCAATGCCGATCTTCACCGGACCCCGGAGCTTATCGACCGGGATATTGTTGCTCACACCCCCGTCAACCAACAAAGCGTTGCCGTACCGAACGGGAAGATACCCAAGAGGGACGGAGGCCGAGCACCGGCAAGCGAAGGACAGGCGCACGTCGGGCGTGCGCTCCCGCGAGAAGATAAACGGCCGCTGCGTCCGCAGGTCGGTGGCGACGATGGTCACAGGGATGGTCGCGGTGGCGAACGTCTTATCCCCCAGTTGCCGCTCCAGCCACTTGAGGAGCGCGTTGCCGTTGCAGTAGGCGGAGAGCGTCACCAACGCTCCCAACGACAGGGTGAACAGCGGCCGGAAATCCGTGTGCAGCGCGATGGTCTTGAGCCCGTCGGGCGTCACCCCCGAGGCGAGGAGGGCCGCCGCGATGGACCCCGCGCTGGTGCCCGCGAGGTCGGAGAACACAAACCCCCGCTCGGAGAGCGCGCAGGCGGCGCCCGCATGGGCCGAGGCCAGGAAACCCGCGCCGGAGAAGGCGCACGAGACGGTGGTGGTCATGACGTTTTTTCCTTTTTCGCGTGCCGGTGGGTGCGGCAGAGGCCGCGCTTGTCGAACGCATGACGCGAGCAGGGTTTGCCCCGCAACGTCACGGCCTTACAGAGACCGAACGCGCGTTCCTCGTCGGCCGGCCAGTGGAACTTCTGCATGGAATCGCCCTCCCCTCAATAGCCTTTTCGTGATAATACACCGAAGCGCGCGAGTTGTCTAGGTACCCCCGGATGCGCGGGGTAGGCGTAATACCGGCCGTCTTGCGTCCAGAGCGAAACGCGCTTCGGTCTCGCGGTTTCCGGGTGCCAGGTGAGCACGGCCACCGCCACAATGGCGGCCACGAGCGCCGCCACCAGCACGCACCAGCCGGAGCGCGGACGGGCGGGTGTCGTCGAGCGAATGAGAAATGATCTTGGCATGGCGTTTCTCCGTAGTGTATATTCACCTGCAACACAATCTATTGGGCGAATCTCATGCGGTACACACAACGCACCGTCCCCATCCCCGCCGACGTGGTGGCGACCCTCTCGGCCGTCCCTATCCGGCGCCTGCACCGCCTGGGCGTCAAGAGCGGCGCGTTTCCTGCCCACTACACGGAACTGCTGTTCCGCAAAATATGGCGCATCAAGGCGGCCACGCCGACTGAGATTGAGTTTTTTCAGCGTTTGGCGGCGCTGGTGGCTGCACAGCCCGCAGAGTTGCCTCAGGAACATATAGCCGCACAACATTGACGTGCGCCCACGCCCCCTCGTAACCGTCGCCTAGCGTCTTGCGCGCCCGCGCCGGGCGGTACCCCAGGCGTCTCCACTCACTCCACACCTCCGACAGCGTGGCCGCCTTGGTCTCCTCCAGCCACAGCAGCAGCCGGCGCTCGGAGATATAGAGCGTGCCGCTCACCGACTCGTAGCGCGTCGAGATCGCGGATAACCCGGCCGGCAGCGGGATGTGGCTTCCGTGCTTGGGCGGCACCTGCATCACCAGGCGCTCGCGGATGGTGTCGTTCAGGAATTGCCCGAGGATGGCCGTGCTGGCCTCGGTGGCGACCTCGACCTTGTCGCGGCTCACTTGGATGTGCGCGCGCATGAACGTCGAAAGCCCCTTGGTGTCGAAACGCGCCAGGCCGAGGTCTTGCAGCATGCGGGCGGCGGCGAGCGTAACGGCGCAGAGGGTTTGCCAATAGCGTTCGCGGGTCTGGATGCCCCAGGTGCCGCGGATGTGCGTCTGGAGGGTGTCCACGAGTTTGCGCGCGCGGGAGGCGTTGGCCACCAGATATTTCGCCCATAGCGGGCCGATAAGGCCGAACTGGGAAAGCGCGCACTGGTTGATCTCCTCCAGGTCCGCCTGATCGGCGTAGCACGGCATATACATTTCCCACACGCGGGCGAGCTCCGCGCGGGTGTCGAGCTTGGCCGACGAGAGCCGGGAGGCGAGGGAGGCGTTGGTGCTGGAGACGACGAGCGTGCTCCACGGCCTGTCCGGCCGCATGGTGGCATCGGAACTGAGGCGCGACCGCTCGCGGCCCTGGGAGACCTGATACACGAAGTCGCTGGCCGTCTGGGGGTCCACGTTGGTCATTTCATCGACGTACAGCGGCAGCGACCGGTAGACGCCCAGCCGTTGCATGAGGCTGTTCGTTGTGTCGTGCTTTTGCGCCATGATCTGCATGGGGTCGCCATAGACCGCGCAACCGATACGCTGGACCGTGGACTTGCCGACGCCGGTGGAGCCCACGAGGTTGATGGTGGCGCCGCCATAGCCGGTAAAGTGCATGAGCGGCGCGGCGAAGGCCGTGAGAAACGCCATCTGCCACTCGGGGGGAGCCTTCTCGTAGTGCCGGAAAATGAACCGCCACTCGTCCATGAGAGCGCCCGGGCTGGGGCCAAAGCCTTTCGCCATGCCCAGCACGGCGGGCGCGAAGGTGATGGTCGCGTTGGTTCCCTCTGGCGTCCAGGCATTTTGGCCGTCCACGAACGCGCCGTCGGCGCGCCATCCGAGCTGCGATATGAGTGTGCTGACCACCTCGGTCTGCTGGAGCTGGCGGGTCGCCTCCGTCAGAAACGTCGCCATCGTGTCGATGTAAAGCGCGTCGAGCAGCACGCCGCGCGCAGCCAGTTCCTCCGCGATGCCGTTGCGGCTATACAGGCTCGATAGGGGCAGGAGAATCTTCTGCCAGCCGTCGCGGGGGAAGTTGCAGGCAATCTCGATGTACTCCTGGGAGTCATCCTTGAGGCGGCGGATCACCTTGATGGGGTAGGGGTAGATGATCTCATCCACATGGGTCGTGGGGTTGCGCACGCCGACGCGGCCTTGGGTGTCATAGAAAAACGGCCTGGGCGCGGGCAGTTCGCCAGGCGCCGCTTCCTGGGTGCGGTCCACCTGCGCGCCGAGCACGAGCGGGGTAGTGATTTTCTTCCAGTAGGGGCACTGGGTGCACAGCGCGGACTGGCCGGAGACGGCCGCCAAGCGCTCGCAGGTCGTGGGGCCGATGTCTTTGTCGGCCAACTGCTGGATTTTCGCGTCGGTCTGCGCCGGGTCATACCGGGGGTCAGCGCGCGACCACTCGTGGATGACGGCCGGGGCCTCGTCGGTGTACCGGAGAAGCTGGATCGCGCCGTACCAGAACGGCTCCGAGACCGCCCCTCCGGCGTCCCGGAAGCGCGCCATCTGCTGACAGCGTTGGGCCAGCGCCGGGGCACTCGACGGGGTGCGCGTGGCCAGGGTGGCCGTCATGGACTCGTTGACGGACTTGGCGAGCGAAGGAGTGGTGTCGCGCGCGGCCGGGCAGTATTTATCCAGTGCGCGGGAGAACACCAGGAAATCGACGACCGCCCCCTCCTTGAGCACCCGCACGGGCAGCGGGTTCGCCGGGTCTTTGTAGTGCTGGGTGCCCGGTACGCGCAGGATGGACGCGCTGTCGGCGGTGCGCTCGGGGCCTACCGCGAAGTGGGCCTTCTCGCAGGCTTGCTTGAGTCTTTCCGCCACGGGCTTCCAGAGGGCCGCCACGACGGGGCTTTCCAGCACCCAGTAGACGTGCATACCCCGGCCGCTCTGGATGACCCACGGGCTCGGGAGACCGGCTGCGTGGACGAAATCCCGCAGGGCCTCAGCCGCCGCGATCAGGGAGGGATAACCCTTCCCCTCACCGGCATCGACGTCGAGCCAGAACGCCTTGAGGGAGTGGACATGCGCCTGCTGGCGGGTGGACTTCGCGTAAGTAGCGGGGGCGAAATACCAGTCCACCCCCGGGTAGGTGTTGAGCGTGCTGAGAAGGGTCTCGAAGTTAGGCGACGAGGACCATGTGTGCCGGACGCGGCCATTGTGGATGGCAACGAGACAACGCAGCCCCTCGGGCGGCCAGATGACCTCCAGCAACGACGCCATGCACACCCCTTACCGTAAGTATTTCGCTAACCGGTTCTGCGCCGCGGTCGCCCCCAGGGGGCGAATACGAACTGGATGGGGCAGCACGCCGTCGCTCATGGCTCGGTCCAGCGCGTCGAGGAACACCACCACGCTAGGCGCGTGGCGGGCGCTTATGGGCGCCCCCTCGTTGAGCCAGAGGTCCACCATGATGCGCGAAACCCCGATGCAGGCCGCCGCCGCGCTCTTGGAGACGCGCGCCCCCGAGAGGGCGCGCGCCAGTCTGCCTTCCAAGACGCCGAGCATCAGAACCCTTCCATGACGCCGGCCAGCGCGTCGTCCACCGCGTCAGGCGCGAGCGGAGCGGGCGCGGACGCAGGGGCCGGAGCGGCAGCCGCCGCAGCACCCTTGCGACCACGGCGCAACGGACTGACCGAGGCGGCGGGAGCAGGGGTAGGCGCCGGAGCCGCCGCAACGGGCGCGGTAGTCGGGATCGGAGCCGCCGCAACGGGGGCCTGGGCCGGGGCAGCGGCCAGCGCGGCGCGAGCGGCCGGAGCCGGAGCGGGCGCGGGGGCGGCTGCGACAGGCTTCTTGGGCGCCTCGGGGGCGGTTTCGCCGCCGCGGAACGCCGCAACGACTTCATCGGCCTGCCGGGCCTTGATCTTGTCGTACCCGCCGTCCGGCAACCAGCCGGAGAAACTGAACGAGAGCTTGGCGTATTCCACGGTGGCGTCGATCGTCACCTGGGTAATGACGCCATCCACCGGCACATCGTGGCGGCTCAGCGTGTTGAGATAGGCGTTCCACTCCTTCAACGTCATGACCGGCATGCTGATGGTGAACAAGTCCCCGTCCAGATCGTCGGGCGCAACGACCAGGATGCGCTTGTTGTCCGTGCACGCCTTGACCTTCGACCCGTTGGGGTTGATCCGCGAACCGAACTGATTTTGTGGGCAGCTCGCGCAGGCGGTCGCCTGGGGCGACGTGGACGATGCAGCGGGGGTTACGCCGTCGGACGACCAGCAGCCCGGAGCGTCGGGCTCCTGTCCGGGCGTGTATGCCTTGGCGTACCACGTCTTGTAGATACCGTTGTTGGCCGCCACGGGCACAATCTGGATGCTGCGCACCGGCTCGTTGCGGTCGTTCTTCAAAATCTCCTCCTCCGCGTCGGGGCTGATGATGCGCCACGCGCCGCCGCGAAACGACAGCCGGGGGAGCGACAGTCCCGCCCCGATAGGAGCCATGAAGGTGGTGTTGCCGGCCGACGAGTTCTGCGTCAGATACGCCGGTTTGTTGAGCATGAGTTCGTTCGACATGATAGCTGGTACCTCGATGGTTGGTTACGACTTGCGAATCTGAACACCGAGAATCTCGGCGTACTTGATGCCCGGAGGCAGGCGACCGCCCGCTTCGAGCATGGTCTTGACCGCGGCTTTGTTCACACCCTGGATAAGCAACCCGAAGGCGTCGTGCTCGCGCACATACGACAATACCTGGTCCCAATCCTCCACAGTAGCACTTGCGGAGGTCGCGTGGAACACGGTTCCGAACGGCGTCTTGTAGCCGGTGACGCCGGCGCGCTGCGTCTCCCGCAGGAGCCACGTCTCCATGGTTTTAAGCTCCGCCTTGAGCGCCGCCTGTTCCTCGTCGTGCTTGGCCTTGAGCGCGCGCAGGTTGTCGCGCTTGGTGACGTAGACCCTCACAACATCCTCGATTGTGTGCATAGTACCTCCTGACCCTTATGTTTTAGTGATAATACACTACCCAACGGCCTTGTCAATAGCCGGTGCGTCGCCATCGCCGCCGAACATGCTCAAGAGCAAACCTTGCATGCGCTTACGCTCCCGCAGGCGGCCGTACATTTCCGTCTCGATCTCCGAGGATTCCAGATGCACGATGTTGACATGCCGTGTCTGGCCCTTGCGGTACAGCCTTCCCACCGCCTGCTCGTAAGTCTCGTTGCTCCACACGGGGGCGAACCAGATCATCGTCGAGGACGCGGTGAGCGTCAAACCGTGGCTCATGGTGGCGGGGTGGGCCACGATCACCTGCAAGTCCCCGCGCTGGAACGCCGCGAACACCCGGTCGCGCTCGCCGCGCGAGGTCTCGCCCGTAATGGCCTCCGCGCCGATCTTCGCCGCCACGAGTCGCGCGTGTATGTAAGCGACTACTGACTTAAATGGCGCGAAGATCACGACGGGGCCACCGGCGGACTCCAGTATCTCCATGACAGCCGCCATCTTGGCCGAGGCGTGGATGGTGTGCGTGTCGCCGTCGTCGAGCAGCACGCCGCAGGCGCATTGGAGGAGCTTGTTCCCCTTGACCGCCTCGTTGGCCGCCGTGATGGTGTGCTCACCGATCTCGGCTACCAGGGTGCGGCGCATCTGCGCGTAGAGTGCGGCCTGCTCCGAGCTCATGTCGGCATGGCGGGACAGGTAGCTTATGGGCGGCAGGTCCAGGCAGTCGGCGGCCGTGAACCGGATGGCCGGTTGCAGCGCCCGGTGGACGATCTGCGCGGCGTCGGGCTTAGGAACCCACTTGAACATCCCCTCCTTGCGCATGGTCATGGCCTGGAAGTCCTGAAAAAACCGCGGCACCGCGATGGGGTTGACGAGCCGCGCCTGCGCCCAGGCGTCGGTCGGGTTGTTGGGTGTCGGTGTGGCCGTCATGAGCCACGCGCGGGGGACCGCCTTGAGAATCTGCCCCAGCGCCTTGTACCGCTTGGTGCGGCTATTGCGCAGGATCGCCGCCTCATCGACGATCACGAGGTCGAGCATCTTGTCGGACGCCAGTGTAGCCATGAGTGCGGTGTTGCGCAGGCCGTCGTGATTCATGATGAGGAACGCCGCGTCCTCGCCCACGAGCTTCTTGCCCGCCCCGTGCAGCATGTGAAACCGCCGGTGGGGGAAGTGCTGGAAAATCTCGGTACACCACACGGGCGTCAGCGTCGAGAGCGTCGAGAGGATGAGCACCTTATGGATCGCCCCCTCCCGCATGAGGAAATCCGCCGCCCACAGCGCGGAGAGCGTCTTGCCCGTGCCGATGTCGTTTAGAATAAACAGTTTGTCGAACAGCGTGCAGAACGCGGCGGTGGACGCCTGGTGCGCCATCGGTTTATACCGCCCCGACCACTTGTAACGGTGGCGGATGGGCGCGGGCAGCGGGATGTGCAGCGTGTGCGCCGCCCGGAAGTTGGCCGTCGTGTAAGGCATCACCCACATGGGGCGCCCGTTGAGCGGTATGCGCATGGCGCCCGTAAGCGCCCCCAGGCGGTCATCCACGCTCGCGGCGTCGATCGCCACGCGCTCCCCGTCGTCGGACAGCAGGATCAGCGGGTCTTTTCTAAGTATGGTCGGCACAGGGTCTCGAACTCCTCAGCAGTATCCACCCAGGTCGCTTCTCCGCCAGCGCTCCCGATGTCGTCGAGCGTGGCGGCCTGCTTTTCGGTCGGCGTGTTGCCGGGTGCCTTGACCTCGAAGGCCAAGAACTGACCCTCGACGCACAGGATGAGATCAGGCACACCGGACTTACCGTATATCCCGGACTGCGGCCAGAACCACCAGATAGCGATACCATCCTTCTTCCAGGCGGTGAGCTTACGCTTGATCGCCAGCTTCACTTTCCCCTCGGGAGTGGGCATACACACACCTCGATTGATCGACTAGACAATACCGGCACAGACCGGAGGGTATGCACGGCCAGTTGTGCGCGGCGGTGGCCTCCTCGATCTGGTTGGTTTTCGTGATGACCGCCGCAGCCAGGGCGGGCGCGTCCTCGCGGCCATATTCCTTGCGGTCCACGGCGCGAACCTTCTCCCACACGAGACCGGCCATGACGCGCTCCACGGCGGGGTAGTTGTGGAACACCAGCAACGCGAACACGTCGAGCTGGAATGTGTCGGGGCGCCGCTTGCCAAACTTCCAGTCGAACACGAGCGCAGCGCGCTTGCCGACCGACAAGCAATCCACCACCCCGCGCAGCCACACGTCGCGTGAGAAGAACGGCGTGCCCGCAAGGGCCTTGGTCATGCCGAGCTTGACTTCGGCGGAGGGCGGCGCCTCCGGCGGCAGGCGAGACAGCACATCTGCACAGAACGGCGTATCGGCAATCGTCTCCCGGGGGGCGGCCTCCGGCGCGCGGATATGCGACTCCAGGTTCTTGTGCGCATCTATGCCGAACGATCGCTCGGTGAACGTCGGCTCCGTTACGTCCTTGGCGACGTACTTGTGGTAGAACGCCTTGGGGCAGTTCTCGAACTGCTTGAGCGAAGTGTATGAATAGACCAACGCCTTTTCGGTCATGGTGCCCCCTAAACCTTCGCCTCTTTATAGTTTGCCCCCACCCCCGCTTCCGCCGAGACGGGGAACCCGGCCGCCCACGCGGGCGCGGTGCTCATAATGGCCTGCACGGTGCGGCGCGCTGCATCGGATTCCGCCACCGGCACCGAAAACACCAGCTCGTCATGCACCTGCAAGAGCGGGCGCAGACCCGCGCGCAGGCACTCGACGGTCTGTTCCCGGAGGATGGCCGCCGCGATTCCCTGCACAGCATTTTCGACGCATTTCGCTCCATATATTCGATGTGTCTGGAAGCCTTTAACTTTCCCATCGAACGAATCGTACACCCACTCGCCGGACTCAGATCGCCGCATATTGGGGTAGTGTATGGGCATACCGTCCGGCAACCACAGCGCCCCACCGCCCACGGACAGGCCCGGAGCGCCTAGGGTCGTATCGATACCGGCGGAGAGCGCCGACAGGCAGCCATCCGCGTCCTGCCACAACTGGCGCACGGGGTACCGCAGGTTGCGATAGAGCTTCACCAGGTGCATGCACACCGAGACGTGTGTGAGCCATGCATCCATCGGGAGTGTGGGCGGGCACTTCGCCAGCGTATCGTTGTCGAGACCGGGGCAGGGAGGGGCGGACATGGCGGCCGCGTCGTCGGCGGTGAACACCACCGGCGGCCCCATGACGCCTTTACGAAGCGTCTGCTCAAGCCGCAGCCACGACATGCCATAACCGAGCGCCAAGACCAGGATTTTGCCGACGAAGCGTTCGGCCTTATCCGCCTTCGTGATCGGACGGCCGTACACCGCACTGGCCATGACGCAGTACGGATCGCCTCCTGAGCGAAACACGTCCAGCATTTCCGTGTCGCCCGCAAGCCACGAGAGCCCCCGGGCCTCGATGGAACTGAGATCGCAGACCACCAGGGTCTCCCCGGGAGGGGCCTCGATCGCCTCGCGCAAGGCGGAGCCGCGCGGGAGATTTTGCAGGTTGTCGCGGTTGCCGCCGGAGGCGCGGCCGGTCGAAGCGCCCCAGTACGACAGATGCACCGGGAGGGGACCGCGCGCGGCGGTGCGCGCCAGTGACTCCAGGCGGGTCTCCATGATGGACGAACTGCACGCCAGACGGCCAGACACCAGGCGCACCACCCGCTCGTCCGGGTGTTCGAGCAACGCCGTGAACGCATCGTCGTCCTTGGCCGCTGCCAGCGTCTCCTCCCCCGTGCGGGCGGAGACCTTAACGGGAGGTTCCACGCCCAGGGCCTTGAGGGCGGCCGCGAACTTGGGCCGCGAGCGCAACACCGTAAGCGACGCCCCGGCGTTTTCCACCGCGAGGGCCTTGCGGGACCGTTCCTCGGCCAAGGCGCCGTAGAGCTTGGCGGCGTTCAGCCGCAGCCGCGGCTGGGTCGCCATGCGGATCATGACGTCGATGACCGACAATTCACGCGAGGGAAAGCCCTCACGGAGCGCGGCGAACAGCTTGTATGTCAGCTCCACGTCCTGGACGCAGTACCCGCCCAGGGCGGCGGAGGCCGCGGGGTCCAGGCGTTCCACGCCATAGGTCTTGATGAGCTCGCCCGCGATCTTGCTGCCCAGGCCCAGATACTCGCATAGGCCGTTCAGAGACGCCCCACAGAATGCGCCGTAAAGGGCGCGGCCCATGGACTGGGTGTCGAGGTAAAAACGCGGTATGAGGCCGTAGTGGTGGGCGAGGATGGATGCGTCGAACAGCGCGTTGTGGCAGAGCAGAAAGGCGCTACTCCAGGGGAGATCGCCCAGGGTTTTGGCGATGCCGTCGGCGTCCGAGACCCAGTAGGCCGGCGCGTCGTTCAGCTTGATGCCCACCCCGTGCGCGTGGAACCGCGCGTCCTCGATATAGTCGGTGGTGCGCATCTTCGACAGCGTGTAGTCGGGGCCGTAGAACGTTTCAAAATCGAGCGTAATGAGCATCACCTATCCTCGTGTTTTTCGTTATTATACGTTTGGGGCTGAGGATGTCAAACGTCCTCGGCCTCTTTTCCTGCCTCCACATACCGCGAGCAGCCGTTCCACATATCGACGACGCTGGCGTAGGGGCCTAGCGGCCCACGCGCACCGCAACGCTTGCAATGAACGTAGCCTACGGCAAAGTTCAGTTGCTCCACGACCAGATCGGTCCCCCGGCTTTCGCAAAACGGACAGGGCTGTAACTCAAACATGGTTGTCCTCCTTTTTCTTTGTCGGGAACAAGTACCGGCCAAGATCAATGCTCACGCACTCCTCACCGAGCCATGCGGTCATGCGAACGTCCTCTCCGCACTCAGGGTAGCCTTGGTAGTGATCCTTGGCCTCGATCTCAGCGCCGTACTTGTCCAGCAGGGCTTGCAGGTCGGCCAGGAAGGCGGCTTCAAGTTCTTCCTTGCTCATAGTCCATCTTTCCTCGATTTCGGTGGGTCGCTCCAATACCAAGCAGCTTTTTCCTCCCGAGTTACAAAGGCTTCGGGAGCGTAGACATCTTCTCCAGCCTGGAGGGCTTGGGCAAGGTGTCTTAACTCGTGGGCTACATCCTTTACTTCCTTGTCGTACTGGACACCAAAAGTGCTATCTAGCTTCATGGAAAGCTCCAAGACTCGAAGGGCTACGCCCTTGTAGAGCCCCCACATAAGCGCTTGTTGCAGCCGGGCTTCCTCGTTAGGCCCTAAGTGTTTCACTCCGGGAGGCATATAGCTGTACGCAAAGGCAGAAAGCTCCAGCATGACTCTTGTATAAGGAGCTTGAAGCTCGGTTATTTTGTGAGAAACCGTAAAATCCCATACGGGAGTGCGTAACGGAGCCATAATATTTTCGCGCTCTGTCTGCATCGTTGCGTACCGTAGCGCCTCACGCAATTTAAGTCCCATCTCTGTCCCTCCTTTTTATTTCGGCCAGAAAGGCGCTCGCCCAGGAAAAGGCACGCTCAGCGGCCGTTACATGGTCACATTCCTTGTCGGCCATGAGTCTAAGAAAAATCTCCTTGGCAACCTCGATCTGGAGCGCCCGGTATTCCTCGGTGCGATCGGGCTTGGACTGGAATGGCGGAAGCCCGTTTGGCGCGATCCTAACCTCGGTCTTGATGTCTTGCGCCACGCGCGCTTCATCAGCAGACGCTATCTGCGCCCGACTCCCTATCTGCCCGCACGAAGGGCAAAACCCCGAGCCGCCATACAGGCCGTGCTCCCTGCATATCCAC
>JAEHJW020007568.1_pt2 | contig 12991 bp, 21 predicted proteins | sample 9271431 | NCBI WGS metagenome assembly JAEHJW02
CGCGCAGCACGTCTCAGGCGAATCGATTCGAGGCCGAAGAGGCGCAGCGGCTCGCTCGCATTCGAGAGCGGGTGGAGGAAGTCGAGCGGCGCGAGGCGCAACAGCGAGCGACGGAGAACGCGAGGCGCGCGTTCTCGCGGATACTGGAACAGATGATGCAGCCGGTTTACTTCGACCCCTCGGCGATCCCGACTCTCTCGATGGAGACCATCAAGAAGGCGCAGGACGTCCTCGGGAAAGTCGATCCGATGGAGTTCCTGAAAGGGCGCATGGCGGTCAAGGACGCGAAGGGCGAGGTGACGCTCGACGCGATGGAGAAGATGAAGCAGGACGCGACGATCAGACGGACGACGAAGAAGCGCGGTGGCGTCTCGACGATCGAGATCGGCGTGAGGAAAATCGAACTACCGAAGGAGGCGAAGGGATGACCGAGATCATCATGCTGTTGGTGCTCATGGTGGCACTCTGGTCGGTGCGGAAAGCGCCGGGGAGGGAAGAGGAGTGACCCTCTGCTCCTGTGGTCGCACGATCAAGACCAAGAAGGCGAAGCGGTGCTCGAAGTGCAAGGCGCTGCCCTACAAGAAGGTGCTCGACGCGATCATCAAAAAACGGATGAGTATGCCGAGGCATCGCGTGGTTCAGTACCAGGAAAGGAGGCCGGAGGAATAATGATCCGATCGGTCGGCGGGCGCTTCAATGCCTGTACCCGCAAGCTCGGCCACGAGACCGCCGCCGATGCGCGTCTCCGCGCCAGGAAAGGATGCGCCCCGTACAAGTGCCGGTACTGTGGTCTCTGGCACAACGGTCACGAAAAAAACCGAGGAGCGAAAAATGCCAAAAGACGAAGAGAACTGGAACTCAAAGGCCGCGCAGATCGCCGCAGACGAAATCTCGAAGATCGACTCCTGCGACGTGATCCCGCCTGTTCAGATGTTGCAGATCTTGAAGGTGCTGAACGAGAGGCGACGGCAGGATGAAAAGTGGGGCGGCAACGAACACGACGACGCGCACACCACGTCAGAATGGGTGGCGATCATCGCCGGAGAACTGAACGAGGTGCTGTGGGGTATCGCCGAAGGCGATCAGAAGCAAACCGAGGAGGAACTCGTACACGTCGCCGCCGTCGCGGTCGCCTGGCTCGAAGCGATCGAGCGGAGGAAGGGATGATCGAGAAATCGGCGAACATCTCCCCCTGTGGCACCTATCGGTATTACCTGGCTCGGGAGTGGGACCGAGAAAGGCCGACCTGTTGCTTCATCATGCTCAACCCATCGACGGCGGACGCGACGGTCGACGATCCCACCATCCGCCGTTGCATTGGGTTCGCAAAGTCGTGGTGCTTTGGGAAGGTTGTCGTCCTCAACCTCTTCGCGTACCGCGCCACGGACCCGAAAGCTCTCGGGTGCGGTGATCTCTTCGTCGGCCCCATGAACGACGAGTGGCTCCGGGTCAATGGATCCACGGCGGACCTCGTCGTCGCGGCCTGGGGCGCACACCCGATCGCGAAGGCTCGTGTTGACGACGTTCTCCGACTGATCCCTCGCCCCCTGATGTGCCTCGGCAGGACGAAGGACGGGAGCCCCAGGCACCCCTTGTACGTCCCGGCGGACACCATGCCCGTCCTCTACGCCGCCCCGTGGACTCCAGGAGGGACCACTCAATGATCTGGTTCAAACACTTCACCGGCTACCGCAACGATCCCAAGGTCCGAACCCTCCGCGAAGAGTTCGGAATCGACGGCGCGGCGATCCCGATCTTCATGGTCGAAATCGTCGCGGAATCGCTCGGACCCGCCAACCCTAAGCCGTTTTTAACCTACAGTCGACGGACTTGGGCCGAGTTCGTGGGCGTAGATGTTCGCAGACTGAACAAGGTTCTCGCAAGAATGCAGGAGATAGATCTGTTCGAGGTGACTGTCGAGCCCGATGGTCGCATCACCTTCGGGTCCGATAAGATCCTGGAATACTGCGATAAATACACCCAAGACCTCAAGAGGACCGGCAAGATCCCTGCTAAGAAGTATGGTAAGAAGTCTGAGCAGATATCTGAGCAGGGTTCTGCTACCGAATCTTCCAGTAGAAGTAGAAAGAAAGGAAAGAAAGAAGAAGATCTTACGCCGTCGACTCTCGGGACTTGTGGTCCCGAGTCTCCGGCTGACGGCGAAACCACGGACGAGCAGAGCACACCCGAGGAGCGCAAGGCCATCCTCGAAACCCTCAAGGCAACCATCGAGAACATGGGGACCGAAAAGCCAAGTCCCAAAGTCGCAGAACTCCGGGGCTCGGGGAATGACGAGATCCCAACAGCCGAAGGGCCAGAAGTCGATGAGATGTTTAATCGCCTTGGACAGCACGGCTTCACAAGCCCGATGGTCGACGACGTGCTCAATGCCTGGTGGGCGATGAAGAATGGCTCCCGCAGCGTCTACGCGCTCGCTGAGGCGCTCGATAAGCACAACGTCAAGGGCAAGGCGAGGACGGAGATCTACAACGTCCTGGAGGTCGTGTGAGCCAATCACGGCTCGTCCAAGGGCTTGTATCCGCCTTTGTAGCCGAAAAGGTGACACTCCAGCCTCGACTCAACGTCGCCAGGCTTGTCCTGAGCCTGTTTTATTCGATTACCCCCAATCCTGTGGATAAATATCGCAATAAATACGGGCAGATAAGCCATAGTCTGGTAATAACGATTATGTCAAATAATTTTCATAAGTCCTTGATAAATAAAAAGGATAATGGTATTTCACGATCAGTTATCCACAGTTTTTGGTCAACAGATGCCCGTTTTATTTCCAAAGAGGGGGTGGGGGTGGGGGGAGGGGGCCGGGAAGTGGGCCGCGCCCGCCTCATCCCAACCTCCCCGGCCATTTTTCGCCATTCCTCCCCCTTTGGCTCCTGAAGTTGTACGACTTTCGGAGTTAGGAAATCGGGGGTTGCGAATGCGGGGTGGTCGTGCTACGAAATGCCGAGGAGGTGACTGGTGAGCGAAGATGGTGATCGTCCGATCGAGCCGGAGGTTGTTCCGCCGCCGATGGTGCGCCCTGATTCGCGGAGGGAGCGCCCGGACGAGTTTGGCGTGTCGGGGTTCGGCAATCCTGCGGTGTACCAGGGGTCGAAGCCGCTGATCGTTCCTCCGCTCGCCCCCATCGAGAAGGCTCGCGCATCGGGCAGGGTGATGAAGAATTGGGGATTGTCCCGGCGCGACGCACGGTTTTTCCTGGAGCTACCGAACCACCTGACGGCGGTTGACGCCTGGCGGGCGGCGTTCCCGAAGGACAAGTCATCCGTCATTTCCCAAAGGCAGAAAGCGAGTCGTTCCCGGCGGCGTATCATCGCGGCGATCGGAGGCGACGATGAACTCATGGAGGCGATGGGGATCGGGAGGATTGCGACGTACAAGACCCTCGCGGACTCGTTGGTCGCGGAGGAACAGCGTGAGTTCATCATGCCGGAGACCGGGGAGGTAGTCGAAGGGAAGGTCCGGCCCGCGCTCGCTATCCGTTTTGCGACAGCCAAACTCCTGACGCAGATTCACAAGATGGTCCCCGACGAGAAGGGGGGCGGCGGGGGAACCGTGGTCGTCAACATCGTGCAGTACAATCCGCCAGGGACACCGGCCTGGCCGGGAGGAGGCAGGGTATGAAAACGATCGACAGGAAGTTCAGGATCCTCGCGGTAAATCCCGTGAACGGGAAGATCTACACCGAGAAGAACGCCGTGCTCTTGTGCGCGAAGGACATGGCGGTGCCCGCCGCGCTGAAGGAGTACCGCAAGTCGGCTTCGCTTCTCGGCGCGAACCAGGCGCACCTCGACAGCATCGACCTCCTGATCTCTCGCGTCGAGCAGTATCAGCGCGAGATCGAGGCGAGGGTGCCGGACACGGTCGGCGCGGAGATCCCGCGCTGCCTCAGCGGCGAGGGGGTGGAGGAATGAAGGTAGCGGTCGTGGTTCGAATCGACGGGGGCTTCTTGGCGTTCTCTCGCGAGATAGAAGTCACCGAGGCGGACGTTGCGGCGGGCAAGATCTCGGCGGATGACGCCTACGATGCGGTGAAGTGGGCGGGCGTTTTGAAGCAGATCCCCAAGGTGGACGGAGGTGCCGAATGACGGAGGCTCGTGGACGTTGCGGCGGTTGCGATCATTTCCGAACGAACGTCGATCCGAACGTGAAGTGCGACGGGTATTGCCAGGCGAACCCGCCGCAGATGGTGGTGTTCCCCGCGCCGAACGGGAGGCCGGTGTTGAAGTCGATGTTCCCGCCGGTCTCGCTCGGGGAGTGGTGCGGCGCGTGGAAGGTAGACCGGAAAGAGAGCGTGTCGTAATGTCTTGGGCGAGATCTTTCTTCGCCGCCGCCGACGCTTTTCCGATCCCTTTGTGGGTTGACTTTTTGTTGTGGGGCGCGGCCATAATCGCCATCGCGCTTATACGGGCAACGTCATCGAGGAGGCCGCAATGAGGCGGACGCCGGTCGCCGCCTGGCTCCTGGTCATTGGCATCGCCTTTACGATCGGGTGGGAGAGCGGTTGGCCTCCCGCCCGCACGGAAGTCCAGTACGCCACTACGCCGACGTCGACGTGGAAACTACTTGGCGTCGCCGCTCCGTTCGACAACGAGCTTTCGGTGTCCGACAACAACTCGCTCACTCGCGGGCGATATTATTATTTCCGAATGCGTCACATCCTCGACAACGGGACGAAGACGCCCTGGTCGAAGAAGATCGGCGCGGTGTGGCTCACCGGGGACTGGCCCGACGACAACACGTTCCTGATTCGCAAGACCGACAACTCGGTGATCTCATTCCCCGGAGGTGGCCGGTGAAGCGGAAGAAGCTCCCGACGCTCGCGCAGCTTCGCAAGAAAGCCGACAAGCTCTGGTCGACGCTAATCCTCCTTGACGGGACGCCCTCGGGCGACATCATCTCCCGGTGTGCGGTCGGCGACTGTACCCTCCCCGCCGTCTCCGCGCATCACGTCTTTCACAAGTCGATGCACGGACGGTTCCGGTACGATCGCAGAAACGGCTTGCCGATCTGCCGGAAGTGTCACTTCATGGAGCGCCGGGATCCCGCGCCGGTCGTGATCGCGGCGATGAAGTATCTCGGCTACTCGGAGTTCATCGAGTTCTCCGAGGACGTGATGGAGCAGCGAGGGAAGGGGTCGGTGATCCGCAAGCGGCGCGACTTCGAGAACATCATCGCGGGACTCGAAGAACTGATCGTAATCGAAACCATGCCGGAGGCTCTGCGTGGACCCGATCCAACTCCCGTGTAACTTCAATCCGCGATCGTATCAGCTTCCCGTCATGCGAGCGTTCGAGGCGGGGTGCCGTCGAGCCGCCCTGGTGTGGCATCGGCGGGCGGGCAAGGATAAGGTCGGGCTCGCGATCACGTCGAAGGAGTTGTGGCAATACCCCGGCGTGTACTGGCATCTCTTCCCGCTGCTGAACCAGGGGCGCAAGATTCTATGGGACGGTCGGGGCCGCGACGGGAAGCCGTTCCTCGACGCCTTTCCCCAGGCGATGCGGAAGCGGACGCTCGACCAGGAAATGAAGATCGAGTTCACGAACGGCTCGCTCTGGCAAGTCGTTGGGGTCGACAACGTCGACGCCCTGGTCGGCGCGAACCCGCGAGGGATCGTCTTCTCCGAATGGTCGCTGATGGATCCGCTCGTCTGGAAACTCCTTCAGCCGATCCTCCTGGAGAACGGCGGGTGGGCGATGTTCATCTACACGCCCCGAGGAAAGAACCACGGGTACAAGACGTTCCTCCACGCCGAGCGATCGCCGGACTGGTTCTGTTCGCTGATGACCGTGCGGGACACGTTCCGCGATGCGCCGGGCGAAATCGGCGGTCCCGTGATCCTGGAGTCGGACATCGACAAGATCCGGCGCGAAGGCGAGGAAGACGGCACCGTCCCGGACGAGGACACGATTCAGCAGGAGTATTACTGCTCGTTCTCCGGGAACCTCCAGGGCGCTATTTACGGGCCTCAGATGTCGATGGCCGATCGCGAGAACCGAATCACCCGCTGCCCGTGGGAACCGCGCTTCCCCGTCCACACCGCATGGGACTTGGGTTTGAGCGACTCGATGGTCGTGGGATGTTTCCAGGTCGTCGGTCGCGAGTGGCGGTGGATTAACTTCTACGAGAACAAGAAAATGGGGAACAAGGTCTCGAAGGAGGGATACGAGCCCGGCATGGTCGGTGCGATCAAGTGGGTGAAGGAGCAGCCCTACGCCTACTCGCGGCACTACGCTCCGCACGACGCAGACCACGGCGAAGTGACCACGGGCCGAAGCCGCCGCGACTTCGCCCGCGAGCACGGGATCGTCTTCGACGTCGTTCCGAAACACGCGATCGAGGACGGCATCGATGCAGTCCGCCGCCAGTTCCCGTCGATGATCTTCGACACCGCGAACTGCGATGCGCTCGTCAACGCCGCCCGGTCGTATCGGTACGAGTGGGACGACAAGAAGCAGTCGTTCTCCAAGAAGCCGTTCCACGATTGGGCTTCCCATCCGACCGACATGATGCGCTACGCCGTGTGCGGGTACATCCCCGAGCGGGTGCAGCCCAGGCCGATCGCTTCGGTCGGCTCGGACTTCAATCCGCTGAACTACGAGCGGGACATCCGCTCGATGCCCACCGAGGCGATCTCGGAGTTCGATCCGTTCACGGGACGACCCTACCGCTGAGTTTTCCCCTTGACTTCCGGGGAGGGGATGTATAGTCGTCGAGGTATATCTCGCTTTCCGGGGGGCGCGATGTCCTGGTTGAGCAAGGCCACAGGGATCCACATCGGCGGCGGGTGGGGAATCAGCAAGGCGCTCGATCGCGGGTGGAGCGGCATCGGCGGGAAGGTGCTGCTCGGCACCATGAAGGACAGCGTACTCGATCGTGCCAAGTCGCTCCTGCGGGGGGACGTGAAAGGCGCGATGTCCGGCGTGACGAAGGATCAGATCGCAGCGGACACGGCCTCGCGGATCGCCGCCGCCAGGCTCGCCGCGCACAACGCCGAGGTCGACCAACTCGCGCAGAGTGCCCTCGGGTCCGTCGCCCTGCGGCGCAGGAAAGGCGCGGCGGCGACGATGTTCACGGGGACGCCGGGTCTGATGGGCGCGAACCCCGTACCTACCGGGAAGACCCTTCTCTCGCAGTAAATGGCGATCAAGCCCGCAGACCCGAAGTACCTCGCGAACTGGTACGGTCGCCTTCTCACGGCGCGGTCCCCGTGGGAAGCGATGTGGCAGGATCTTGCGAACTACCTCACCCCGAACAAGTCCCTCATCGTCACGAAGAGATCGCCCGGCTCGAAGACCACGGATCTCGTGTTCGACGGCACGGGAGAGCGATCGCTGCGGCGGCTCGCGGCGAATATGCACGGGTCGCTGACGAGCGCCTCGCTGAAGTGGTTCTCGCTCAAGATGCGCGACAACAACCTGAACAGCTACAAGACCACGAGGCTGTACCTCGAAGACACCGTGAACCGGATGCTCAACACGTTCAACCAGAGCAATTTCGGCTCCGAGGGGCAGGAGCTTTATATCGATCTCGGTGGATTCGGTACGGGCTCGCTGTTCACCGAGGAAGTCGAGCCGGAGCGCAGCGGTGTCTTCGGCGGGATCCGGGTCACGGCGCTGCCGATGGGCGGCTATGTCATCGACGAGGATCCGTATGGGCGCGTCGACGTGCTGATGCGCTCGATCACGCTGACGGCGAGGAATCTGCTCGCGAGGTTCCCGGACGCACAATTCCCGGACGACATCAAGCGCCGGGCCGACGAACCGAAGGACACGTCCTACGAAGTGATCCACGCGATCTATCCCCGCGAGGAAGGCATCGACAGCCTGAAGGCGGACGCGACCGAACTGAAGTACGCCTCGGTGTACTTTCTCCTCAAGGACAAGCTCCTGCTCAAGGAGTCCGGCTTCCACGAGTTCCCTGCTCCGACCCCGAGGTGGTCGAAGATCGCAGGGGAGAAGTGGGGGCGCGGCCCTGGACATCTGGCGCTGCCGGACGTGAAGACGCTGAATCGGCTCGTGGAGCTTTCGCTGAAGGCTTGCGCGAAGGCGGTCGATCCGCCGCTGATGGTGTCGCACGACGGCGTCATGGGCGGCGTGGTGCGGTTGAACCCCACCGGCATCACCTACGTCAAGGACGTGGAGAAGTCGATCGCGCCGATCCCGCTCGGGACGAAATGGGAAGTCGTGAAGATGGAGGTTCAGCAGCTTCAGCAGTCGATCCGCGAATCGTTCAACGTGGACAACCTCACGCTGAAGGATCGCCCGCAGATGACCGCCGAGGAAGTGCGGGCGCGGATCGAGCAAATGCAGAAGGACATCGGGCCGACGCTCGGGCGCATCGAGACCGAGTTCCTGAATCCGCTGATCGCTCGGGTGTTCAACATGATGTTTCGGGCGAAAGCCCTGCTCCCGCCGCCGCAGGAGATCCTGAACGCGATGGCGCAGAACGCCGGGGACATCGACATCGTGTTCACGGGGCAGATGGCGAAGAACCAGAGGATCGGCGAGGTCTACGCGATCCGCCAGGTGTACGACCTTGCGACCGCGATGGCGACGGCGCGGGCCGCGCTCCCCGGCGTGGATGACGTGCTCGATGCCGACGTGAACCTCGCGGAGGCCGCGACGATCCTTGGTGTGCCCGAGAAGGGGATCCGGGATCCGAAGGAGGTCGATGCGATTCGGCAGGACCGTGCGGCGCAGCAGGAACAGGCGGCGAGGGTTGCACAGGACCGGCAGGATGCGGGCACCGTGAAGGATCTCGCGGCGGCGCAGGAGAAGATGGGCGGAGACGGGACGGGGATGCCCGAGCCGTCCGATGAGGCGGCGATGCTCGCCGCCGGGGGCGAAACGCTTCAATGAAGTTGGAGGAGATGGCTCCAAAGCAATTCGCGCAGACGATGGCGCGGATGGTGGACAGCGCGGAGGGCGAGATATTCGTCGCGTTCCTTGACCGCGCCCTCCGTGACGATTCCTACGACGCGATCAACCCGCACAACACTTCGCGGAACGAGGGCTACAGGGCGTTCGCCCGGCAACTCCGCGACTTCATCGATCGGGGCAGGGATCCAAAATCGTATCCAGAGGAGGCGGTAAGCTGATGCCACTACCGGCGGAAATTTTGGCAACCATCCCGGAGGACATCCGGGGAAGCGAGCACATCGCGGCGTACAACGACGTGGGCTCGCTCGTCAAGGATCTCATCACCGTCAAGACGTCCGACTGGAGGTCGGGGCTCCCCGACGACCTGAAGACCGAGAAGTCGCTCGAAGGCTTCAAGGCGGTCACGGATCTCGCGAAGGGATTCGTCGAGACGAAGAAGTTGGTCGGGCAGACGCTTCGCGCTCCCGCCGCCGACGCATCGGAGGAGGAGTGGGACAAGTATTATCGGGCGGGCGGGAAGCCGAACGCGCCGGAGGAGTACAAGTTCGCGGTGCCCGATGGGCTCCTCACGAAGGAGGAGGAGAAGCAGATCCGCGAGGAGGCGTATCGCGAGGGGCTCAACAGCCGCCAGGTTCAGAAGCGGGTCGACCGCATCGCGGAGCACGTCGCGGCGGTTCGCAAGGCCGAGAGGGAGGAGTTCGAGAAGATCGATCGCGGGTACCGCGACAAGTGGGGAGCGAACTACCCGAGGAACATGGCGCTCATCACGGCGACGCTCGAACGTATCGACCCGGACAAGACCCTGCGCGGGATCCTCGACGCCTCCGGGCTCGGGAACCATCCGGCGATCGTCGACATGATCCTGGACAAGGCGAAGCGCCTGAAGGAAGACAACCCGCTGTTCGGCGATGTAGCGGGACAGACGAGCCGCGAGGACGCGAAGAAGAAGATCGCCGAGATCAACGCCGACAGGAAGCACCCGTACCACACGAGCAAGGCGGGAGACCCTGCATTCGAGGAGATGCGGAACCTCCATCAGATCGCCTACGACTGATCTCCCCCTTCGGGGTGATGATCGTCGGACACGGGCTCCGGTGTCGCCTCCACCGGGGCCCGTTGTTTTTCCCTTGACAGCCAAAACGAAGATGTATACCGAGTAGAGGCATGGTCGGATTACCCGCAAGGGCCTGACCGCCTCTCCCGGATCCTCGGGCGACCGGCTCCCGTAAGGAGCAAGGCGGGCCGCGAAAGCGACTACCCACCGTCGAGTGGTGTGAAAACCATATCTTCGGAGGGTAGAGCCCATGAGTACGCAGATCACCACCGCCTTCGTACAGCAGTACAAGAACAACCTTCTGGTGCTCGCACAGCAGAAGGGATCCCGCCTCCGCAACACCGTCCGAGTCGAATCGGTCAAGGGCACCTCGGCGTTCTTCGACCGCCTCGGCGCGACCGCCGCCGTGCTCCGCACGACCCGGCACGGGAACACCCCGCTCATCGACACGCCGCACTCCAGGCGTCGGGTTTCGCTCGCTCCCTACGAGTGGGCGGACCTGATCGACCAGTCCGACAAGGTTCGGATGCTCATCGAGCCGACCTCGGACTACGCGACGAACGCCGCGAACGCGATGGGTCGGACGATGGACGACGTCATCATCGCCGCCGCCTCCGGGCTCGCGTACACGGGCGTCGACGGTTCCGGCACCCAGGCGATCACGCTTCAGGTCGCCGCCGCCGCGACGAACCTCACGCTGACGAAGCTCCTGGCGACCAAGGAAGCTCTCGACGAGGGCGAGGTCGACGACCAGGATCGCTTCATCATCGTCTCTCCGAAGATGATGACCTCCTTGCTCGGCACGACCGAGGTGAAGTCCGCTGACTACAACTCGATCAAGGCGCTCGTGCAGGGCCAGATCGACACGTTCCTCGGTTTCAAGTTCATCACCTCGAACCGCCTGGCGGCGAACGCCACCGCGAACGGACATCTCTGCCTCGCCTATCAGCGGCGCGGCCTGGTGCTCGCGATCGGCGAAGACATCCAGACCGAGATCGGTCCTCGGGCCGACAAGTCGTACAGCACCCAGGTCTATGTCCGCATGGATCTCGGCGCGACCCGGATCGAGGATGCGGCGGTCGTCGAGATTGATTGTGTAGGCGGCTGACCCCTCGGGGGCTCAATGGTAAAACGTGACGACATAATGTGGGCCGCAGGGTTCCTGGAAGGGGAAGGGTGTTTCCAGAGCACCAGGAACACAGCCCTCATCACGGCGACGCAAGTGCAGGAGTCTCCGCTCTTGAAATTGAACTCCGTGTTCGGCGGGAAGATCCGGTTTTTCTCTCGGCGTAATCCTTCCGGTTGCGTCACGAATTATTATCGTTGGGAGTTGTATGGAGCGGCGGCGGTCGGAATGATGATGACCCTGTTCTCCTTGATGTCCCCGAAAAGGAGATCCGCTATAGAGACAGCGATACATCGGTGGCGAAACGCGCCAGGCCAAAGACGGAACGCCACCGACGGACGATTTCTTCCAAAGGAGGTTATTGCATGAAGAAGACCCTGTTCCTTCTTCTCGCGCTCTTCCTGCTCCTGCCGGTGGCGGCGGGGGCCTGGACCCTGCCGGTCCCGAGCGGCCTCACCGCCGGGGACGAGATCTACGCGAAGGACGCCAGTACCCTCGGCAATCGGAGCGTGGTGACCGTCACACCGGACAACAACGCCGTCATTCGGTCCACGATGGACGGTGTTTCGGTGATCCTCACGAACAACGGCTCCGGCGTCGACACGCTGAAGCTCACGGAAACCGGGGCGGTCGCGGGGCAGAAGGTGACGATCTGCAACATATCCGCGAACACCTGGACGATCGCCGACGAGACCGGCGTCTTCTACGGGGCCGCGCCTTCTGTGACGCAGTACGACTGCATCAACATCGTCTACACGGGCTCGTACTGGTTGCAAGCGAGCCCGGTGTCGGCCAACTGACCACTACCCTCTGAAGGAGGTTCTGTCATGGGAGTCGGAGCACTCAAGAGCACCCAGGAAGCGAACCGGACGGCGGTGCCTCCGGTGATGAACGGCCCGTCGTTCGACGGAAAACTTCGCATCGCCCGCTTCGCGGGCGTCGTCGCGGGCGCGGATGTCGCGGTCGGGACCACGCTCGATCTCGTGTGGCTCCCGGCGGGAGCGGTGTTCATGTTCGGGTACTGGTACAACGACGCCACCTTCGCGGGCTTGGGCGTCACGATCGACATCGGGATCGCCGCCGACCCGAACGGATTCGCCGCCGCGCTCGACGTCTCGGCGGAATGTTGGACGTACTTCCCGAACACCGCCGCCGTCGCGGGCGGGGCGTATTCCTACGGGTACGCCCTCACCGCCGCGCAGAAGGTGTACGCGACCACGGCGGTCGACGTGATCGTGGCGACGGGGGTCTACAAGGGCTTCATCGCCTACATGGTCGACTGACACGAAACCGGCACCGGGGGGCTTCGGCCCCCCGGTTTGTATCGGGAGGGTTCGATGAAAAAGTTTCTGCTCGCATTCCTCGCTCTTGCTCTCGTGGTCGCCACGGCGTTCGCGTACAACGCGAAGAACATCACGTCGAATGCAACCACAACGGTCTCGGCGCGACCGTGCTACCTGTCCCATATCGTAGTCAACGGCGGAACGATGGGGGCGATCACGATTTGGGACAACAACGCGACGACTGGCGCGGTGGTCGCGACGATCGCCTCGCCCCTCGCGGGTCAGCACTACGTCTACGACGCCGCGATGGTGTACGGGCTGAAAATCGTCACGGCAGACAACACGAACATCACCGTCCTCTGGCAGTAACGCCATGAAGCGCATCCTCGCGCTCCTTCTCCTCTTCCCGGCGATCGCGCTCGGGCAGGATCTTTCCGCGAAGTATATCTCTGCTCTGAACGAAGGCGGGGCGGGCCTTGCTCGCGGCATGGTACTCCACGCTCCGTTCGACGATCCGGCGAGTCCGTTGAAGACATACGTCGGCACCGCGCCGACATTCGCTCGCGCTCATGACGCGACACACACCGCGACCTATGTCCACCCGACGACCGGGCTCGTGACCGTCGCCTCTG
>JAEHJW020003319.1_pt1 | contig 12984 bp, 17 predicted proteins | sample 9271431 | NCBI WGS metagenome assembly JAEHJW02
GTCTGCTGATGATGCAGTCGTCCCCCATCATCATCCCCAGCCGAGTGAATGCCTGCCTGTCGGCCAACGTCTGCGATCCGGCGGTGGAATGATGAGCGGCGCCACGAACCAGAAGGACAAGGGACCGACCGCCGCGAAGACCGTAACGGCCATAGTGGCGCGCGGGCGCATCCTGCAGGCTGAAGACGGGAAGTCGCTGGTGGCCGGCGACGAAGTCGATCTGCCTGCCGACGAGGTCGAGCGGCTGCGGCAGCTCGGCTTCCTGGAAGATCCGGATGCGCCGACGGTTCAGCGTGGCAACGGTCCGCGCTTCGGATCCGGCTCCGGTCCGCAGATCCGCCGAGGCTGACATGGTTGATTACGACCAGGTCAGCCAGGCCATTAACACTGCGTTTGGTGAAGAGCTGGTCTATCAACCTGCAGGCGGTGCCAAGGCCAAGGTCGTGCCGGGCGTCTTCACCGACGCCTACAAGACGGCATTCCAGGACGGCCAGGGCGGCGTCGGTTGGGTGACGACCGCACCGAGTGCGGGCTTTCGCCTGGCCGATCTGCCGCGGCCGCCTGCGAAGGATGACCGCATCACCCGGAAGAAGACGGGCGAATCGTTCCTCGTTTTCGAACAGCAGCCGGATGGAATGGGCTGGGTACATCTGAAATTGAAAAAGCTATGACGACGACAAACCAGCTGCGCGCGCTGGCCGTGCAGGCGCTCACGAACACCACCGACGCAGGTTCGAGGGCATATTCGCCACGCGATCAGGCCACCTGGGATGGAGAGTATCCCGTCCTGTTCGTGCGAACGAACGATGAGGACGGCGTGTCGTTCGGTCGAAGCGGTGCCCCGGCCTTCACAGTGACCTCGGCGCTCGTGGTCGAGGCCCGGGCGAGTCATCCCGGGGAACTGGACAACGCCGGTGCTGCAGCCCTGCAGGTCGCGTTGGAAACCCTCCGGGATCAGATTAAGGCCGCGGTCATCAACTACCCGCCGCTGATGCAGGAACTCAATCAGTTTTCCTACTTCCGCACGCGCATTACGCGGGGACCGGAAGACGCCGGGGATCACCTGGGCGCCGTCCTGGTTGAACTGGGCCTGGAGTTTGTGCAGGGTCCGGAGGACTTCTTCCCCGTTCCCACCAATCCGCTGGAAGGGGTGGATACCCGTGTTCAGGTGCCGGACGGCACCGCTGTGCCCGGCTTGGATATTGACCTTCCGCAATAGGAGCTTTGCATGTACATCAAACCTCGCCCGGGACTGACGGTGTTCGACCCGGTACGCAAACAATTCATGCCTGAAGAGGGCATGCCCGTGGACGGAAACGACCTGTACTGGGCCGCGCGCTTGCGCGACGGCGACGTGGTCGAAGCGGTCGCCCCTGGCGCCCAAAAGTCGTCCACCAACGAGGTGCCGCCGGCACCGCCCAATAAGGGGGGAAAGTAAATGATCCAGTTTCCCAACATCCCGCAGAATCTGCGGGTGCCGCTGTTCTACGCCGATATCGACCCGAGTCGCGCGAACACCGGTCAGATCAACCAACGGGCGCTGATCATCGGTCAGATCACGGCCGCCGGCACCGCGGTTCCCGGCAAGCCGGCGATTTCCCAGGGCGCCAATGAGGCGAAGGTGCTGGGCGGCCAGGGTTCGATGCTGGCGCTCATGACGGCCGTATATCGCGCGCGTGACAGCTTCGGTGAGGTCTGGTATCTCCCGGTGGCTGACGATGCGTCGGCCACCGAAGCCAAGGGCGCAATCAGCTTCACTTCGGCGGCCACTGCTACCGGCGTGCTGTCCTTGTACATCGCGGCATTCTCCGGTTCGCCGGTGGTGTCGCTGGTCTGCACACCGAGCATGACGACCGCTCAACTCGCGACGGCGCTGGCGGCGCAGATCAACGCCGCCGCAGATCTGCCGGTTTCGGCCGCGGTTGATACGGTGTCCACCACGAAGGTGAACCTGACGGCCAAGAACAAGGGGCTGGCGGGCAACGACATCGACGTGCGCCTGAACTTCTACGGTGCACTGAGCGGCGAAGCGCTCCCTGCGGGGCTGGGCGTCACCATCACCCCGATGTCCGGCGGCCAGGTCAATCCGACGCTGACCACTGCGCTGGCCAACCTGGGCGACATGACCTTCGACTTCATCGCCATGCCGTACAACGACGCGGCATCCCTGAATGCCGTCAAGGCATTCCTGTCCACGACGACCGGCCGCTGGAGCTGGTCCAAGGGCCTGTATGGGCACGCCTACGGCGGATTCCGCGGCACGCTGGGTGAATGCCATACCTTCGGCGCCACCCGCAACGACGAGCATGTGTCCATCATGGGGTTCAACAATTCGCCGACGCCCTCGTGGATCCTGGCCGCTGATCTGACGGCAGCAGCGGCGATATCGTGCCGCGCAGATCCGGCCCAGCCGATGCAGACTGTGCCGCTGGCGAGCTTCCTGCCGCCGCCGCTGGAGTCGCGGTTCCAGCTGACCGACCGCAACACGCTGCTCTATACGGGCATCAGTACCTTCACGGTGGCGGACGATGGCACGGTGGCAATCGAAAACCTCATCACGACCTACCAGCTGAACGCGTTCGGCCAGCCGGACAACAGCTATCTGGAAGTCGAGACGATGAACACGTTGGCGGCGGTCCTTCGGCGCCTGAAGCTGGTGGTGACCTCCAAGTACGCACGCAAGAAGCTGGCGGCCAACGGCACGCGCCCGGCGCCCGGATCCAACATCGTGACGCCCAGCACCATCCGGGCCGACCTGACCGCAGACTACCAGTCCATGCAGGATGACAGCGGCTGGGTGCAGGGGGCTGACGTGTTCGCCAAGGGCCTGATCGTGGAGCAGAACCGCACCAACCCCAACCGGGTGGATGTGCTGTATCCGGCAATCCTGATCAACCAGTTGCGCATCTTCGCCCTGCTCATGCAGTTCAGCAACATCGTGCCGGCCAGCGAGGCCGCCAGCGCGTAAACCCGCGCGGCTTTGGCATAGCGCCGCCTTCGGGCGGCGTTTTCATTTATAGGAGCCGATTATGGCGAATCTGTTGGCCGGCACCGCGCAAATCACGGTGGACGGCAATTCCTACATGTTGGAAGGGGCGGCGAAGTACAGCCCCTCCACCGTTACCCGCACCAGCCTGGTGGGCCAGGACGGATACCACGGCGTCAAGGAAATGCCGGTCGCTGGCTCGATTTCCTTCACTGCCCGCGATGCGGGGAGTCTGACGGTTTACGACTTCAACCGTATGCGCAATGCGACGGTGGTGCTGCAGCTCGCCAACGGCAAGACCGTGGTGGGCCGCAGCATGGCCTGCGTCGATGCGCAGGAGGTCGACACCACTGAAGCCACCTTCGATGTCAAGTTCGAAGGTCCCCTCGTTTCCGAACAGACCGTGAGCTGATATGCCGAAGAAAGAGATTCCCGACGAACTGACCATCGCCCTGCGCAAGCCTGTCACCCTGGGCCAGGGGGGCGATGCCGAAACCTTCACCGAGTTGGTTCTCCGCGAACCGATCGTGGAGGAAGTCCTGTCTTTCAACAAGGACAGTTCGAAAGACGCCGGCGATGCGCTGCGCAAGCTCATCGGCAAGGTGTCGGGGGTTCCGATTGCGGTGATCAACCGCATCGGGGCGCGCGACTTCACCACGGCGGCCAACTACCTGACTTCGTTCATGGCTGGCGAAGAAGACGAGGCCGACGCCGGAGACGAGGATTCCAGCGTGGGAAAGTAGTCCGGCCAGTGCCTGATTGGGGCCTGATGGCGGCGGCTACGGCGAAGTTTTACGCCTGGCCGCCGCGTGACGTCCTCGGGCTACGGCTGAGTGAACTGCGGTGGTGGCACGACATGGCAGAGCGCTTGGAGGCACAACATGGCCAATGAACTGGCATTCCGAATCTCGGCGATAGATAACGCGTCGAAGGTGAGCAACAAGGTCGGGGACTCATTCTCGCGTATCGGGGATAGAGCTGCCCGGATGTCGGGGCGCCTAACGAGTATCGGCAAGACTGGCGCTACCGCGCTTGGAAAGATCACGTCAGGCCTGAATTCGATTTCGCAGGGCGCGCGAGCTGCCGCCGATCGCATTTCCTCGATCATCCCCGGTATGTCGGCGCTTGTCGGCCTGGCGGGCGCGGCCGGCGTGGGAGCGTTGGCACAACGATGGGGCGACTTGGGATCGAGCCTGCAGAGAACCTCGCGCCAGGTGGGCATGTCGACGCGGGGCCTGCAGGCTTGGCACTACGCCGCCAAGCGGGCCGGTGTGACCGCCGAGCAGTTCGACCAGAGCATGCTGTCGTCGCAAAACACTATTCGAGAGGCCGCGTTTGGGGCCAATCCGCAAGCCATGATGCTGTTGGCGCGGCTGGGAGTGAGGATATCCCGGGGGAAGGACGGCCAGATCGACTACGAGCGCACCCAGCACGACATCATGACCGCCCTGGGGAAGATCAAGAACCCAGCTGGTCAACGTACCGCGGCGGATGCGCTGGGTATGGGGGCGCTGTTGTCCATGATCCAGCGGGGAACGTTCGACGCCGACCGTGCCGAGGCCGGAAAGCGGGGCTACATCTTCGGCGAAGAAGCGATCGAGCGCGCCTCGGCCTTCCAGGACAAGATCAACGGTTTGAAGGCCAGCACGGGCGCCCTTGCCAACACGATTGGCGACAAGCTCATTCCAGTCCTGACGCCAATGATCGAGAAGCTGACCTCATGGCTGGATGAGAACCGCGTGAACATCGCGGACCGACTGGCCGAGGCGGTCGGGAAGCTGACCTCGTGGATCACCAGTATCGACTGGGGGGCGTGGTACGACCGCGTGAACAAGATCGCCGACACCTTTGGCGGGTGGGGCAATGTCTTGGCGGGTATTGTGGCAATCAAGTTCGCGGCGACGATGGCGCAGTGGGGTCTGTCCCTGGCTGCGTTAGTGACGAGCTTGACCGCGGCGAGGGCGGCCGCCTTGGCACTCCAGGCGACGGCTGCGGGCGCGGCAGGTGCGGCCGGAGCAGGCGCGGCGGCCGGTGGCATCGGTCTCGGTACGGCGCTCGGCGGCACCGCACTCGCTGCGGCCGCGGTGGGGGCACCAATCGCGCTTACTGGAGCCTATCTCCAGCACCAGATGACTGGTACGCCGGAAGGTATCAGGCAGCGGATCGCCGACCGAAGAGCGCGAATCAAGGACCTGGACGAACTGATCGAGCTTGATCCCGGAAATGCCGCGAGATATCAGGCGGAAAAGGCCCCTCTAGAAAAAGGTATCGCTGAGTATTCGGCGAAGCTGGAGCAGCTCAAGGGAGGGCAGCCGAACGCCATGGCGGCGGCCCTGTTCGACAACCTGGAAAAGAAGCATGGGTTGCCCCAAGGCTTACTCGACAGTGTCTGGCTGCAGGAATCTGGGCGCGGCAGAAATATGCTGTCTCGGGCCGGCGCGCAAGGGCATTTTCAGTTCATGCCTGACACAGCGAAGGAATGGGGCCTGAAGGATCCCAGCAATCTAGAAGAGTCGTCAGACGCAGCGGCCCGATATCTGAAGTGGCTTCTCGGCCGGACGGGTGGCGATGCGAAGAAGGCGCTTGCGGCCTACAACGGCGGAATCGGCAATCTGGAGAGGCTTGGACTTGACGGTATGCCGGCAGAATCTCAGAAGTATTACCGGGAAGTTCTTGGTCGCTTGGGGCCGACTGCCACGCCAGCAGGTTTGGTAGGCGGGGATGGAAGGGCGGGAGCTACGACTGGACAGGGCTTCGATGGCCTCAAGGATGCGCTGGATGCTTCTCTGCAGAAGCTGACCTTGCAGGTCAACGTATCGGCGCCACCGGGTACACGCGTCGACACAAACAGTGGTGATGGCGCGGGCATGTCGGCGCGCGTGAACTATTCAATGGGCCTGGGGGCTATGCCATGAAAATCTCGGACGTCGTACAGGTCGCAGGCAGCATTGGCGGCGTTGCGAACGCCGTTGGCGACCTGCTGGGGCCTGGCGCCGGCAGCTGGGAGGCTTCGCTGCAGCAAGCTTCCTATGGGGGCGTTCCGTTCGGTGTGAACGGGGCGCGCCTGCACGCTGGTCGCCGTCAGGCTGTCCATGTGTATCCATATCGGGATGAGGTATGGGCAGAGGATCAGGGGAAGCTTCCCAGGCAGTTCCGGATCCACGGGTTCCTCATCGAGGACAGCGCCATCTATGGGGGAGGCGGCGTAGTCGGCCAGCGTGAAGCCTTTTTGACGGTCTGCGAGACCGCCGGGCCGAAGACGCTGGTTCATCCGACTCTGGGGACTGTCGCGAACGTTGTGTGTCTGGATCTGGAGCTGGAGGAGCGGAAGGATCTGGGGCGCGTATTCGAGTTCACGATGTCGCTGATCGTCAGCGGCGAACGGAAGTATCCGCAAGCCGGTGAATCGACGGGCGACCAGGTGAACAAGGCTGCGGATGCCGTTCGAAAGGGTAGCCTGCTGGACATGGCGCGCAAGGTCGCTGCGGCGATCAGGCAGGGCGTTGCAGTGGTTCGCCAGGTCGTCAACACCGCGGTGCGCTACTACCAGATGGCGGTTGGAATTGTCAACGGCGTCCGACGCGTATTCAATGCAGTGTCGAGCCTGCGCGGCAATTTCGGTCGCCTCTTTGGCGGCGGAAATTCGGGCTTCCTGACCTCCAATCGGAAGGCTTCCGGCAGCGCGTCGGCGGCCGATCTGCTAACCGCCAATGTGGCCGCCAGTGCGGCCGTGGTTGCTGCAGGCGTCAAGTTGCAACAGGCGGCCGCGAATATCGTCGATACGTCGGCATATGGCGATGCTGCGAATGCCTTTGTGCAGTCTGTTGCCGCGACGGCCGTTGACCCGGCGGATGGCATGGCGATGCTTGGCCGCCTGGCCGTGTTCCAACCCGCCGGCGAATCTACCGAGTCGCCTATCGGGCAGGCCATTGCAACGGCCAACGTCGCATGTTCTGCCCATCTTCGACGCGTGGCAATCGCAGCATTGGCCCAGGCGGCGGCGGACTATCAGCCGTTCTCGCAAGAGGATGCCGCGAGGGTGCAGACGGACGTTGTCGGAATTTTGGATTCCGAGATCCTGATTGCTGGCGATAGTGGTGACGACGCCAGCTATGACGCATTGCGTCAGCTCAGGAAGGCCGTCGTTTCCGACCTTCAGGCAAGGGGGGGCAATCTGGCACAGATGGGGGCGTTTTCCTTCAACGCCTCCCAGCCTGCGCTGGCGCTGGCAAATCGAATCTACCGGGATCCGGCGAGAGCCGGAGAACTTGTGCGCCAGGTCAATCCTATCCACCCGGCGTTTATGCCGCCCCAGTTTGAGGCACTGTCGAAATGAATGGTGATGATCTGACGCTGCGTGTGTCCACTTCGACCCGTGTCGGACGGGGCTATGAGCTGTCCAATACGCGCGTTCTCGGAGGGTGGCAGGAGGTGCGGTTCACGAGAGGAATCGAGCGATGCCCCTCTGATTTCCTGGTGAAGATGACTGATCGCTATCCCATCGCGACGCGGCCGGATATGCAGGTACAGCCCGGGGATTACTGCGAAGTGTTCCTCGGAGAGGACCGCGTTTCCACTGGCTGGGTCGATCGCTTCGTGCCATCGTTCACCGACGGGGCGCATTCGGTCACGTTGGTTGGCCGTAGCAAGTGTCAGGACATCGTGGATTGCGCGGCAGTTTTCGATGGCTTCCAACTCACCAATGCGAGCGCGCTGTATATCGCTCAGACGCTTTGCGCACCGTTCGGGATCAAGGCGAGCCTGGCCGAAGGTACGAACCAAGGCGCACCCATCGAGCAGGTGGTAATCATCGCGGGCGAGAGCGCGTATGACATCCTGGAGCGGGTTTGCCGATATCGTGGCCTCCTGCTGTACGACACGCCATCGGGTGATCTTCTGCTGTCGGGCATTGGGCTACAGGCCGCGGCCAGCGGATTCCAGGAGGGCGTGAACATTGGCTCGGCCGTCGCCTCGTACTCGATGGATCAGAAGTTCAGCGACTACTACGCGATTTATCAGGGGCTGGACCAGTTCAGCGATGTTGGCGGCGCTCCTAACCAGATCGCGCATCTGGTCGATGAAAGCGTGCCTCGATATCGGCCGCGGGTTGTGCTGTCGGAGAACCTCCTGGGCGGAAGCATGGTGGCTGAAGACAGGGCCAAGTGGGAAATGTCTCGGCGGCAGGGGCGGTCCTTCTTTGTCCGGCTGAACACCGACAGTTGGCGGGATTCGGCGGGGGCGCTGTACACGCCCAACACGATGGCTTCCCTTGCGATCCCGTCCTTGAAGCTGGGATCCGAGGCCGCACCTGTTTCGTGGTTGATCGCCGAGACGACCTACAACCGTGGACGCGCAGGTACGACCTGCGACGTGCTGCTGATGCCGCCGCAGGCCTTCTATCAGCAGCCCTTCATCTGGGCTCAATTCGCACCGGACCAAGTGGTGGGGTGATATGGAACAAGCAATTGAAAGGCTGTGGCGCCGGCTTCAGATGATGGTTGGGCGCGGTGTTGTCACGGCCGTGGATGACAGCGGGCCGGTGCAGCTGATGCAGGTGAGGGCCAGCGGGTTGGAAGTGGCGGACAGGCGGGTGCGTCCGCAGGAATTCGGCCTTACGTCGAATCCGCCGGTGGGGTCTGACGCTGCTCTGGCAGCGGTGTCGGGCGACCGATCATCCGCCATGGTGGTCGGCGTCAACCATCAAGGGAGCCGGCCGCGCGGCCTGCTGGCCGGTGAAACGAAGCTGTACAGCCAAGACGGAAAGTATGTCTACCTTACCGCCGATGGCGGGATCGTCGTCGAGGCCAAGGGCCAGGATGTGGTCGTGAACAACGCGAACAACGTGACCTGGAACCTGAGCGGAAAGTTGACCATCGTCGCGCCTGGCGGGATCGACCTGCAGACGCCCATGGTGAAGTCGACGGGCGACATGCAGGACAACTACGAGTCCAACAATCGGACCATGAAGGGCATGCGGGACGTGTTTAACGTCCACCAGCATCCCGTCAAGAACGTCCAGGAGGGCGGATCGACCGTGACCTCTGACAAGCCCGAGGTGCCGCAATGAGCGATATCCGAACAGTTTGGGATGCTGCCGTTGCCCACGGTGATTGGATGCTGTCGGAAGGCGCGCTGCTCACCGGGGCGGATCTTGCGACTGCCATGCTGGTCAGCGTCTTCACCGACGCGATGGCAGCGCCGGATGACGTCATCCCGGATGGAACAGGAGATCCTCGGGGGTGGTGGGGAGACCAGTTCGATCCCGATGCACCCGTGGGCAGCAAGCTCTGGCTCCTGCAGCGCGAAAAGCAGACCCAGACGACGCTCAATCGTGCCTACGACTATCTGGCCGAGGCGTTGAGGTGGCTGATTGATGATGGGGTTGTGGCGCGCTTCGACATCCGCGTGGAGTGGGTTCGAGAGTCTTTTCTCGGCGCCCAGATCATTGCCTATTCGCCTGGCGGTGATTCCCTGCACACAGGGAAGTACCTCTGGGCATGGAACGGAATCAACTGATATGCCATTTTCTCGTCCTACGCTGTCAGAACTGAGAAATCAGGTTCTGGCGGATATCAACGCCACTCTGGATGGCGCGAATGCACTCCTGCGCAAGGCTGTCCTGCGCGTGCTGGGCGTCGCTCAAGCCGGGCTTGCCCACCTGCACTTCGGCTATATCGACTGGATCTCCAAGCAAGCCGTCCCGTGGACCGCGACAGACGAGTACCTGGCGGGCTGGGGGGCGATGAAGAATGTATTCCGAAAGGACGCCGTAGCGGCCGTGATTTCGGCCCAGTTCACTGGGACGGCTGGAGTCGTCATCAGCGCCGGAATCGAAGTCAAGCGGTCGGATGGTACGGCCTACACGGTCGATGCGACTCAAGCGGTCGGTGAGGACGGCAAGGCGGTTGTCGTCCTGCGAGCGGCAGGGGCTGGAGCTGCGGGGAATTGTCCGGCCGGCACGCCTGTGACACTTTCCTCGACCATCACGGGCCTGCAATCCACTGGCACAGTCGTGGGCGCGATCGCTACCGGGGCGGATGTGGAGTCCCCGGACGCATACAGCGAGCGCGTCATTGCCGCTTATCAGGAGACGCCACACGGTGGCAATGCGGATGACTACGTTCGTTGGGCGCTGGCCGTTCCAGGGGTAAGCCGGGCCTGGTGCTCGCCCAATGGCATGGGGGCGGGGACGGTCGTTCTGCGGTTCATGATGGATACAGCGCAGTCCCAACACGGTGGATTCCCCCAGGGCGCTGATGGGGTGTCGCAGCACGATCAGGGGCCTGATGCCTTGCCGCGCGCCGCAGTGGCAACCGGCGACCAGCTGGTGTTGGCTGACGCGCTGATTGGCCTGCAGCCCGTTACCGCCCTCGTATTTGCGTGCGCGCCGCTGGACAACAGCCTGCATTTCAAGATATCCGGGCTGTCGGGCGCCGGCACGGCGACGCGAAACGCAATCTCTGCCGCGTTGGCTGACGTGCTATTTCGTACAGGAGATGCCCGCGGCGGGACGATCAACCGCAACGATATCGAGGGCGCAATTAACAGCGTTTCTGGCGCTTCAGGCTGGCTTTTGGTCGAGGTGGCCGGGACAGTTAATGGCGTTGTGACGGTATACCCGGGCAACGTCACGAACCTGATCGGGCAGCTGCCAACGCTTGGCGGCGTCACGTACCTATAGGGGCGAGGAATGGGCTTGAAACTACGCGCGGGAGACTTCCTCCAGGCGTTCATGAGCCTCTTGCCGCGGGGGAGGGCCTGGTCGCGGGATGCAAGCAGCGTCCAAAGTCGCGCTTTGCTTGGCTTGGTGACGGTTTACGAGGTCAACACGGCTCGCGCAAATCAACTTCTGGTTGACGCCTTTCCTGGCTCAACCTACGAACTCCTTCCGGAGTGGGAATTGACGCTGGGGCTGCCGGACCCTTGTGCAGGACCGGCGCCGACGATCCAAGCCCGCCGGGCGCAGGTCGTCGCGCGGCTTACGGCCACTGGGGGCCAGTCGATACCGTACTTCACTGGATTGGCGAAGCGTCTTGGCTATGACGTGGCGGTGAGGCAATTCATGCCATCCCGATTCGGAAAGCGTTTCGGCACGCCTTTCGGTGGGAAGGACTGGGCGCATGCGTGGCAGGTGGACGCGCCCACCTTCACCGTCAACCGGCTTCACTTCGGCGACTCGTTTGGCGGCCCTTTCGCCTACTGGAATAACAACGTCCTGCAATGTGAGTTGCTGGCTTCAAAGCCCGCACACACATTGCTCAATTTCTCGTATTCGGAGCAGACCTGAATGGACCTTCTGATTGCACCCTACACCGTTGCCAAGGAGCAGGCCGATGCGGCTCCTGCCACCGGCACGCCCGGCTGGGCAACCGATGGCAATCCCTCGACGAACAAGCCTGCAACGCAGTGGCCCGCCTACGCATTCAACGCGATGCAGGAAGAACTGGTCGCTTTAATTCAAGGCGGGGGCCAGACATTAAATCGTAACGACAACACCCTGTTGTTCAAGGCGGTGAAGGCACTCATTGAGTCTAATTTGGAGCGCTTCGCACCGTTGGAGTCGCCAGAGTTCACTGGTACACCAACTGCGCCCACGCCTGTTGTTACAGATAACTCGACGAAGCTCTCCACCACTGCGTTTGTGAAATCTGTCGTCGCTGGCGTCGCCGCGGTTCCGGCAACAACATTGGTTTCTGGAATCTCTCGGCGCGCTACGACGCCGGAGGCTCAGGCGCTCACCAGTAGCGACACGACGCTCAGCCCCGCGTCGTTGAGAGCGGCATTTCAGGGTACTAACTATTCGGCCACGTTCAACGGATTCCAGATCCTGCCGAGTGGGATCATTGAGCAGTGGGGGGTTGTCGCGCTCGTCACGTTACCTGCGAACAGCGCGTCAGATGCTGTGGTGACCTTTCCTATGGCATTCACGGCTAATGCACTGAGTATCGCTATATCCGTGGAAACGCCTGCTCCGACACAGGTTAGCTGCTCCGTGATGACGGACACATTGACCACCACCGGGGTGACGCTGCGGCGTGGGAATTCGTCCACGTCGACGCCGTGGAATGTCGTGGTCAGGTATCGAGTTATAGGGCGATAGGGGAAGAAGATGGATATGTACTACAGCGAGGAAAAGAAGGGGTTCTATTCACTGGAGGTGCACGGCCAGGGCGGCATGCCATCCGACGCTGTGAAGCTGGCGCCAGGCGAATACGAGGCGTGGGGCGAGAGTGGCGGCGAGATTGCGGGGGTCACGCCCAATGGCGTCATCCTCATGGCAGAGCCTCGGCCGCCGGTCTCTCTCTGATCGGTTTGATTTGCAAATAGATGCCCGCTTCGGCGGGTTTTTTTTCGTCCACACAACGGGAGGCAGCAATGCGAACCCATCAAGGGAGTATTCGAATGGAACCGAGTTCCACCGGTTTGGGTGGCTTGGCGGCCTTGAAGGTCGCAATGGCTTACGGCATTCCCGCCGCGGTGGCCGCAATGCTCGGGCTGCTGATCATGCCGCCCCGCACCGCGCGGGAGTTCACCGTTCGCACCGTTTGCACGGTCGCGTGTTCCTTCATGTTTGGGCCGGCCCTGGCCGGCGCAGTCATCGCGTGGAAGCCTGGCCTGATGGATGCCATGACTTGGTTGGCCCACCATGGCGCCGGATCCGACGACGCGCTGCTGGCGAAGTTCTACGTCCTGGGGCCGAGCATGCTGCTTGCAGGTCTACCAGCGTGGTGGGTATTGGGCGCGTACATGCGGTGGATGGCGAGCATGCGTCAAAAGGGGCTTTTGGAATGGCTGGCCGAAGCGCGAGCCAAGCTGCTGGGCCTGCGGTCGGGCGGGGAGGGCTGAACAATGGATTTGAAGATGATCACCGATACCGCCCTCAACCTGGGGCTGGCGCTGCTGCCGGCGCGGATGGATACGCCCGAGGCGCGGGTGATGCTGCTGGCCATCGGCCTGCAGGAAAGCCGCTTCGTGCACCGGCGCCAGATCGGTGGACC
>JAEHJW020007770.1_pt1 | contig 12975 bp, 24 predicted proteins | sample 9271431 | NCBI WGS metagenome assembly JAEHJW02
GTCCCGCTCCAGGGCCTCGATGTAGGCGCGGAGGCGTGCCTGCTCGTCAGCGTTCGGCATCAGTCCGTCGGCCATCATGGCAAGCGATTCGTCGATGATTGCGGGGCGGGTCATGTCTGCTCCTGCGGGGTGGGGCGAGCGGAGAGCCGACACGCGGCCTCAAATCCTGCTCGCGCTGCGTTCTTCGGGTTCGCTGGCCAGCCGTACTCAGCTAGTACCGAGTCGATCATCGCGGAGGCTTCGGGGCTGCCGGGCCTTGGCAGCGCGGCTTCGGGCTTCTGGTGCGGTGCCGGAACTGGGGCGGCGTAGAGCGGGCGCCATTCGTACCTGATGCCGTTCATCACTTGACCATCGCTCCAAATCTTCGGTGGCATCGGGCACGGATACCAGTCGGTCCATGTAATCGGTGACGACTGCTGTCGCTCTTGCCACGCCACCGGCTCCGGCACTGGGTCTGCCGGGAGGGAGAGAGCGGCGCGCAGAGCCTTGATCGCGGCATCGAGGTCGCGGCTCTTGCTCGTCAACACTCTGCGCAGCGCCACTTCGATTGCTTGTTCACGGGTCATCAAAACTCCCCCGGCGCGACTTGGAAGCAAGGCACACCGTTCGCGCGCCACATGGCAACCACTTTGTCGCGGTCATCGAAAACAGCAGTCAGGCGCGAGCGCTCGGGCGGCTCCAGGTCGGCCAGCCAGCCAAACTTCAGTTGCTCGTCAGGCGTGTAGTCGCCGGCCTTGCGCATGCGGAATCTTTCGGGGGCACCGAAAGGCCACGCCCACAGCACATCGGTCGGAAAGCCGAAGCACCCGTGTCGCTGCAACCACTCGACGGTCTGTGTCTTGACTTCTTCACTGCGACCGGACCAGATCCACACCTCGGCCCCGCTCTTGCGAAGGGCTTGAAGCGTTCGGATCACTGGAGCGTTTGGCCGGTCATCAACGCATGCGGCGAAGAACGCGGGCCAGTCTTTCTTCTCGCCTTCGACGAAATGGCGCCGGTGGTCGATCAGCGCCAATGTGCCGTCGAGGTCGAAGATGTAGAGAGGCTTCACGATCCCTGCTCCTTGGTGATGCCGATGCCGTGGGCGCGTTCGATGGCGCGGGCAAAGTGGATGCTGCTGCTCCACGGCCTGAAGTCGTCGTATGCGGCTCGACTGCTCTCTCCGCGCAGCTCGATGATTCGCGCTTGCGTCAGCGGCTCCCTGTCCGCCCGCACCACCAGTGCGGAGAGAGCGGTGCGGAGGGATTCGCGGGCTTCCTTGTGGTCGGCTGCTTTCATGGCCGAGAATCCGGGCGCCGCGACTAACCATTCCTTGGCGGCGGACTCGCAGTCAATCACCAGTTCCATCAGCCGCTCCACCTCGGCGGATTGGGTGGGGGTCAGGTCGGGAGCGCTCATGCTGCCGCCAGTGGGTGCTGACGCGGCACCTTGAAGCCCGCCGATTTCGCGTGCCCGCCGCCACCGTACTGCTTGGCGATTTCGCTGACGTCGAGGCCATCGTCGGCTGCGCGCAGGCCGAACACGCGCCCTTCTGCCGTGTCCCAGTAGCAGGCCGCGAACGGCTCGCCTTGGGCCATCAGATGCGCGGCGTCGCTCACCAGCGTATAAGGCAGGCTCGCCACTGGCACATCGTGGTCGCCGATTGACATGCGCCGCTTGCACACGCCGACCAGCTCGGCCACGTCCTTGTGGTGCTTGCGCTCGATGGCGGCGCCGGCCGCGGTCATCTTCAGCAGCTCCACCTGATCCGCGCTCATGAGTTTGTCCCATAGCTCGAAGCTGTACTCGTGCGAGAACATGAACGCTTGAATCTCACGGGTGCCGGGCAGCTTGAAGCGCCACAGGTCGCGGTCCTCCACATGGCCCAGCAGCAGCGGCCGGTCCTCGCCAGGGAACAGGTAGTCCCAGGCCAGCGTTGCGCCGCTACGGTTCAGGTCCGTGAAGTGCGCTAGCTGCTTCGGCTCGCCGGTCCAACTGTCCTGCATGAACAGCGGCTGTAGGTCCTCGATGGCGGTCTTGTGGTGGTCGATCAGGCAGACGCTGTTCGCGGCCTTCAGCATCTGTTCCACCACCGCGCGCTTGTAGCTGAAGTCCACCAGGAACACGTCGCGCCCGGTCACATCGGGCGGGTCCTGTTGGTACACGCCGGCAACGTAGTCCGCGCCGTCTCCGTACTTGCGCCAGAAGCACCAAGCGGCCGAGAAGCCGTCGGCGCAATTGCCGTGATAGATCACAAGGGGTCTGGTGGGGGTCAGGTCAGGCATGGGGGTTCCTTGTGCTTGGCATCGAGGATGACGGCCTCGGCCAGTAGCTGGTTTGCAATCTCCAGCGCTCGGCGAGCCGGCTCCAGATCGCCGGTTTCGATGGCTTCGTCCAGCTTTGCGACGGCCGCCAGCATTCGCGCTTGCCAGTTCTCGGGGTCAGGCATGGGGAGGCTCCTGTCGGTAGCACGTCACACCCGCGGCCCAGTCCTCGGACGATTGACCGTACATCTCGCAGTTGCAGCCGACAGCGCAAGGCGCGTGGCGCGTCTGCGGCACCAGTAGGCCGTGCGCGATGGCCAAGTCCTGCAACTCGCCGCCATCAACATCGCCGTGTGGCCATGACTCCATCACGCCAGCCGCGAAGGACCGCAGCCGCGCTACCTCTGCCCGCAACTCAACGAACGCCCCCGCCGTGTAGCCATACTCCGACGGGATGCCTTCCTCAAGCCGGCGCATCAGGTTCTGCGGGCCGTAGCCCTCAGCGTCACAGTGCGCCGCCCAGTGCTGGTGGATCTCCTCGGCCGCAGCCACCATCACCGTTTTCAGGTTGCGCACCTCTGCCTCTAGCTCGGCGATGCGGGCGGAGGCTTCGCGGTGCAGCATGCTGTCGCCTTTGGTGAGATTCCACCCGCACGCCCAGTCGTCTGGTCCACCGTGCTCAACAAGCGTTCGCTCGTGCAGCCGCTGCTGTAGCGGCGCCTGGGCTTTGGGGGTGTCTGGCATCAGTCCCCCACCGCTCAGTCGCAGGACCCCATCAGCAGCGGGCCATGCTTCAGGCCGTCGCGGATCTGCGTGATGAGCTCCTTCGCGGCCCCGTCGTGCACGCGGTCGGCGCGCACCAGCTCGTACAGGAACGACAGCTTGCCGCCGTTGTTGCGGTACTTCAGCCGGGCCGTGATGCCCCAGGCCGGACCGCCGTGGAACACCGGGATGCCGATCGCGAACTTCTCGAAGAGGCTCATCGACTCGACCGTGCCCTGGTCGGGGTCGGCGATGTAGGTCAGTCGCGTGCCGCCGCTCTGCAACCGCACCGCCGACTTCAACTGGCGCTCTTCGTTCATCACGAAGTTGGTCGCCATCTCGAGCATCTGCAGGCTGGTCGGCAGGCCGTTGGCGGCCGAGATGTCTTCGTCGTGCTCCTGGATCCACTCGGCGAAGGCAACCTGAGCGAAGGCCTGCCTGTCCTTGCCCTTCCAAGCCTTCCACTCGGCGCTCATGTCGGGCGTGAACTTCGCCTTGTGGGCGCGCCAGCCGGCAAGGTCCTTGGCGTGATCGTCGAGCACCGCGGTGAACGACAGCGCGAAGGTCTGCGGGTTGAAGTCGCACCAGGTCACGGTCGCAGGGCCGCCGTGGCGCTCGATGTACTTCAGGAAGCTGGCAGCGTCGACGAACTCGGCCCGGCACTTGGCGCGGCGCGGGTTCGGCAGCGTCTTCTCCAGGTCGAACTCCTTGATGGTCACGCCGGCCGGCAAGGCGAAGTGCAGGATGTCGCCGGTCTCGCGCAGGAGCTCGGCCTTCGGCAGCACGTTGGCCAGCGTCTCGGCAATGTTCTTGACGGGCTGGCGGGGTTGGTTCTGTTGGTCCACGTTCGGGGTCCTCGTTGGTTAGGCGGTCTTGATCTCGCCCGTCTCCGGGTCGACGGTGCGAACCTGCTTGGGCGGCGAATCGGCCACGCGCAGGTCCAGCTTCCGCTGGTTGGGGTTGTCGAGCGACAGGTTGCCCTCGACGGTTGCGTAGAACAGGTCCGCGTCGGGCGCCGGCTCGGGCGTCTTGTCGGTGACCTTGGCCAGGACCGACACGGCCGCGTTGACCTTCTTCACGTCGAGCGTGATGGTCAGCTTGCCGGCCTTGCCTGTCTCTTCGACTGCTCGCACGATGCTCGCGAACAGGTCGCTGCACTGGTCCAGAAACACGCCGCCCTGCAGCAGGCGCAGCGTGTCGGTGATGGGCTTGGCCACGGGGATGTCCTTTCGGTGGTGGTGGTGGTGAAAGATCGGGCCGGCCGTCAGGCCGTCATCGGGGAAGCTGTGGTGTCAGGGAGGAGACGAGGCCCCGATGAACTGGCCCGGGAAACTGGTGCGACGCGCACGATCTGCAGAAGGCGCGCATCCCTCGATCGCTGGCGCCACTCGGACGCGCTGGCGCTGCGGCGCGCGGCGTCACGGCGCCCGGCGCCGAAGGCCCACACGGCTGCGTGCCTGCCGGTGCCGTGGCGCTCCCACCCAGAGATGTAGAGCAGGCCGACGCGGCGCAGGATGCGCGTGAAGCGCATGGCGCTGTAGGGGTGGATGCCGGCGTCCACCGCGAGCTCTGCGGTCGACCGGGGGCACTCCATCAGCATCGAGACGATGCGGCAGAACTCGAGGCACACCGAGCGCGGCCGGACCGCGACCGGCTTGATCGGGTGCGGCGGCTCGGCGTTCATGCCTGGGCCGGCGACGTACACCGGGACGTAGGGCGAGCGAGGGAGCCCCGCGCGCACCCAGCCGTCGATGTGGGCAATGCCCAGCCGCTCGAACATCCGGAGCAGGCGGGCCGCGGTCTGGCGCTGCGTGCCGACGAACGCGGCGGCTTCCCTGGCGGTGGCCGGGTCGCGGATCGCGCGCAGGAGCCGGGCGTAGCCTTCGAGGCCCAGCCTGGGCTGGTGGGGGCCGCCGATCTTCTGTCCTTTCGGGCAGGGCATCAGCAGGCTCCCTTGATGTGAGCGATCAGCGCGTTCTTGATGCGGGGCCAGTCCGACTCGCGCCACAGCGCCCACGACTTCTCCGTCGCCGCCGGCGCGATGCCGAGCGTGGTTTCGACGAAGGCGCGGGTGAGGTTGAAGCCCAAGCGCTCGGCGACGGTGCCGAGCTTCAGGGTGGGCACCATCGCGGCAACCACATCGGGGTTCGACTCCGGCGCGCCGCGCACGATGTCGTACACAGCGCGATCGATCCGGTCGCCCAAGGTGGGGCCCGCGGCGGCGGGTTGCCCTGCGCCCATGGGTCCGCCGACCGGGCTGCCGTAGTGGGGGAGCGTGGCGAGAGCAGGAGCACCAGTTGTGCCTCGGCCCGTCGCGCTCTCGCACGCTTCGGGCTCCATGACTTCACGCCCGTGCTCAGAGCACGGTTGATCCCCCTGTGGTGTATTCGGTTGCAGGGCATCGAGCGCTGCGATGTAGGCGTCGCACTGTTCGATGGGCACCGACTCGCCTGCCGGGTCCAGCGAGATGTAGGCGTCGCGCGTCGCCAGCGTCTGCATCGATCCGACGCGAGCCCAGGCGCGATTGAAGGCCGCCCTCATCCGGTCCTGCGCGATGCTGGCATCCAGTGCCGCGCGCTGCGTCCTCAGCGCGGCGTTCTCGGCTTCCAGTTGCTCCAACCGCAGCGCTTCCGACTCGCGCATGATCGCTTGCTCGTGCAGTTGGTTCAGCGCTTCGATGGTCGCGTCGCGCGCGATCGCTGCGGGCTCGGCGTACTCCTGCCAGTCCGCTTCTGCGAACTCCATCCGCTGCAGCACCGCGATGCCGGCCGCGATGCGCTCCGACGGCTGGCCTGCGGCCATCTTCACGTAGGCGCGGATCTGCGCGATCCCGGCCTCGTGCACGGCCCGGCGCTGGGCTTCCTGGCGCTCGCGCTCGGCGCGCTCCTCGGCGATCTGATACTCGCGCGCCACGATCTGTGCGTCGATCGCATCCTCCGCCGGCTTCACGATGGCGATCAGCCGCTCGGCCTCGGCGCTGACCACGCGCTTGAGGTCGTTGACTTCGTCCTTGACGGACTTCTCGACGCGCTGGACCACGTAGCGGCCGAACTCGCGCAGCTCGTTGCGGGCCTTCTTGGCATCGGCCAGACCCTTCGGGGTCTGCACGTCGAAGGCCACGGCGCGGTACTTCTCGGCCAGGGCGCGCAGGTCTGCCTCGGTGGCGGTGAATCGCGCCAGCGTGGCGTCCTTGATGGACAGCACGGCCAGGGCCGCGCGCTGGGGGGCGGTCTGTTCCATGACGGCAGCGGATGCGGCGTCGAGGTTCGGGAACTCGAGGACAGCGCTCATGATTGGCGGGCTTTCAGCATTGCATCGGCCGCGAGGTAGGCCGCATCGGCGGCCAACTTCACGTCGTCTTGAAACCTCGCTCCGGCGTTGCGCTCCTTGATCGCCGCGTCGAGAAGGTGAGGCATCAAGTTCGCCGCGAAGTAGTCGCGCAGGCTCATGCCGAGGCAGTCGACGCGCGAACCGGGGGGCACCACCGCGTTGCCGAGCATCAGGTTCGAGCCCGTACTGTTCTCAAGCACCGCGGGGAACGCTGGGCCGCCATCGCCTGGGCGCAGGACTGCGCTCATGCCGCCACCTCGAACGGGTTGGCCGGCAGCGAGGCCGGCGCCACCGCCTTGAGCGGCGAGGTCGGCAGCGCCCACGGCGCATCCATGTCGGCAGCGGGCTTGCCGCTGGCGGCGAACTCCGGCGGCGGCTTCGGCGCCAGCTTCGCGCGCAGCTTGGCCTCGTACTGGCTCACCAACCGCTCGAACGCGATCAGGTCCGACTCCAGCGCCTCGATGGCGTTCTCGTCGCGGGTGATGCGGATCACCGTGAGTTTGCCGGCCGGCAGGTCGGGCGCCCATAAGCACAGGTCGCACCACTTGCGGCCAAGCAGCCACAGCGCGCCGTTGATCTGGTCGAGGTAGGCGCTGATGTCGCCATCGACCAGCACCGCGAACAGCGTGTCGCTGCTCACGATGGTCTTGATCTCCACCAGACCGTCGTCGTCCACCAGCCCATCAACCGACACGCCGAACTTCGCGTCGTCGGTTGTGATGAACCCAGCCTCTTCAACGATGTTGCCGGTGCGCGCCTCGTAGGCTTGGCGTGCCAGCGGCTCCTGCTCGGTGCCGAAACGCATGGCCGCGTTCTGGTAGACCTCGGACGCACGGCCGCCGCAACGCTCGCGGGCCGTGTCCATTGCATACAGGAGCGCAGCCTTGGATGGGCGGCCGTCCTTGAGCTTGTCGCGCGCGACGCGGAACATGCTGCCGGTCAAAACACCTCGGCGGGACTCCAGCCAGGCCTCGCTGCCCTGCTCGTCGTCGTGGTAGATCATGCTGGCGTTCCTTCAGCGCTCGGGGTCTTGGCGGCGTCAGCCGCAGCGGCGGTCGCCTTGAGGCCCTTGAAGCGCGAGAGAAGCAACTCGCGCTTGGACTCGGGCTGGCCGTTCCAGAACGCCTTCAGCCCTTCGACACCCTGCTTCGCTGCGGCCTCGGCGGCGGCGATCAGGTCAGGCGGCGCCACCTGCGGGCGCTCGGTCGCCTTGTCCAAGCGCAAGCCCTCGACGGTCTCCTTGCCGAAGCGCACATGCGGGTCCACGTAGACGGTGACCGGCACGTTGTTCCAGTCGTCGATCCACTTCGAGCCAGTGAGCCGCGCCAGCGTCTTGCTGTTGGTGGCGTTCAAGATCATCGGTTTCAGGGCCTCGCCCGGCCGCAGCTCGCGCTCGACGAACCACGCGGTGTTGAACTGGTCCTTGGTCTTCTTCGTGCGGTCGACCTCGAGGGTCACGCACTTGATCGTCAGCACCACGGGGTCGACGATGTCGGCGCTGGACAGATAGGGGCTGTCGAAGGCCTTGCGGTAGTGGGTCTTGGAATCGTCGCTGCTCATGTGCAGGGTCTCCTGGTTCAGCGCGCAGCGATGCGCGCACGTTGAAAGGCGCGCCAGCGGCCGTAGCCCCAGCGCCGGTACTGCGCGTACAGTCTCCAGATCGTCATCACGACAGCACCGCCAGCAGCACAGCCGCGACAAGCGCATACAGCGCCACGGTGATGAAGCGGCGAACCTTGTCGTCAGCCCGGCGCGTGCACTCAGCGCCATAGGCCGCGTAGGCGTCAGCGGCTTCGATCTGGTCTCGGGTGGGCGTCACTTGATGAGCCCCGCGAGTTCCTTCAGCAGCCAGACCTTCGGCGCGAACCACACAAGCATCGCGGGTCCAAAGTTGACGAAGGCAATGGCCGCCGAGAGCGCTCCGCCAATTGGGCCGAAGATGACGATCGCCGGCTCGCAGTCGAGCAAGTCCTCCTTGCCCCTTGCGTGCATAACCACCGTTGCGACACAACAGATGGCCAGCAGCGCGAACATGACCACGTAGGCCGTGCTCACGACGCGCCCGTAAAGCACGTACTGCTGCGCTATGTCGGGCAATTGCTCCATGGCGAAGTCGCCAGCAGCTCTGGCGCCGGCTTGGATCGCCGACAGGATCTCGACTAGCTTGCCTTGCAGTTGGTCGTTCACAGCCACCCCACCGCGATGGCAATCAGCACCGCCACGAAGGCCGCAGCGAGCAGCAGATCAGACGCCGCAGCAGGAGCGCCGTCGGCGGGGGAGTCGAAGAGGTCGCGCTTCATGCCGCGGCCCGCTCTTCGTCGGCGATGCGCGCCGTGTAGTCGACGTGCCGGCGCAGGTAGCGCTCGGCCAGCACCCGCATGCACAGCGAGGCCAGCTCGTGGCGGCCGTCCAGCGAGGCCTGCAGCCCGGTGCGCAGGATCTGCGGGTCACTCGCCCGCATCGCGGCTTCAGCGGTCAGCCGGGCCGGCAGGGGCTCCGCACGCTTGGCCGCCGAGCACGCGCCGGCCAGGTCGTCCGCGAAGGTGTCAACGTCGTCGAGCGTGCGGCGCTCGGCTTCTTGCCAGTCGGATACGGTGTGGGGCGCGGCCATCTCTGCTCCTGGGCGCCATGTGTAGCGCACCGGAGAGAGATTAGCGTAGAGCTAAGCAAGCGTCAATAGCTGCGCGCTAAGAAAGCGCGGCGGTTGCACAAGGGGTGTCAGCGACTCAGAAGTGCGATGACCATGCTCGCTCCTGATGCGATTGGCGCCCCGACAAGCGCAAGCGGGCCGGCGCGCGGCCCGAGGGTGGCGATGATGGCGCCGCCGCCGGCCCAATTCGCCAGCGCGCACCACAACACCCATAGCCACCCAATCTTGTCGGCCAAAGCGACGATGGCCAAAGCGATTGAGCCGACCAAGATGCAGCATGCGGCCACCGCCAGCGGCAGCGGGCTTGAACCAGACAGAAGCTGTCCCCTGCGCCAGCCGCGAGCTTGAGCGGCGCCAGGAAAGGCCAGCAAAGCACCGGACAGAGCGGACGCAACCAACAAGATCCACTGAAGCGAACTCATCGGTGCAGATCCGTCATCAAGCGAACAAGCCCCACGAGCGCCGAATACATTCGACACCAAGCCGCGGGGTGTTCCCACCTTTGGGGGATGCGCCACCACGCGGCCCTGCGAAAGAGTGAACGTTGGACAACTGGGTCATGCGGCGCGCCGTTTCCTTGAAGGATGCGCGGCGCGGCTGAAGGCAGGCTTGTCCACTGCATCGCTCGGCGCGTCGCTTCTTGGCGGCCCGGTCAGCGCCTCGCCGCGCATCAGGTCTTGCAGCGCGCTGCGCGCGGAGGCCTCGACGATTCCCTTCAGCCGCTCATCAAGCGCGCGATAGACCTGTGGAGAGATCGTCATGAAGGGCCACTCGAGGTCCGGGTCGGTGTCCATCCATCCTTCCGGCTTGCCGAACGCGGCCTCAAGGCGGCGCGCGAGCGGAGACCCCATCACCTTCACCTTTGTCTGGTCTTCGGTGTGGCTGCTCTTGGACTGGTTCTTGATCTGACTCAGCGTGGAGTCCCGCGCGCTCAGACCGAGCTGCTTCCCGACAGCGACAAGCGAGCCGGCCTCCTTGACGAGGATCGCCAGCCGTTCGCGCCTGACCTGCTCCACGGTTTTCACCAGGAGATTGCACAACTCCGCTGGCGGTGCGTGGTGTAGCGCCTGGCACTGGTTGACAACGCTTAGCCGCGCGCTAAGATACACGCTCATGAGCCTGAAGTCCTACCTCGCTGCCGCGCCGAGGGGCACCGCGACGCGACTGGCCGAGCACCTTGGCGTGTCGCCCGCTGTCGTCTCCCAGTGGATCGCTGACGCTGATCCGCGTCCGGTACCGCCGAAGCAGCGGCCGGGCATTGAGCAGTTCACCGAAGGCGAAGTGCCGGTTGAGTCGTTTGAAGACCCTGGCGTCATCTGGGCGCGCATCAAAGACAAGTCCTGGCCCTGGCACCCAGCAGGCCGGCCTGTGCTCGACGTCACCAAGGCCACAGCATGACCCTCCGCCTCACCCCCGTCGAGCAGCATTTGCGGCGCATCGAGCGCCTAGCCAGCCGCGTCGGCGAACTCCAAGTTCCGGTCGGAGGGTCGATCGTCAAGGCGTGCTTCTTGAAGATCGCCGCGCGCGATGTGTTGCGAGACATGCGTCGACCCGTGCTCGATGCCGCCAAGGCCGCGGCCTGAGCCATGCAGTACGAACGCATCAGCGGAGCGCAGCGCGTCCCCATGCGCAATGTCGCCATGGGTCTTTCGCACGGTCTGTTGTGGAGCCTCCGGGTCTGCGAAGGCGCTGAAGCCCTGACCGGCATTCGCAAGTTGCGCTTCGCCATCGCGGTCGCGTGGCGGGTGATCCGCCAGCCAGACGAGAAGGTCAGGGACGATCTGTTCCAGGCGGCGCATCGTCGGCACGAAGCAAACCTTCGAGCACTTGAGGCAGCGAGTCGAGTTGACGATCCGAAAGGCCGCTCAGGAGCATGAAGCCGTTGCGGTCTTTCTGTAGCGCTCGCAAGGCATGCGCGCACTCCGGCGGCGCGTACCGCATGAGTTGTCGAGTCGCAATCTCCAGCGCGAGCAAGCGGACTTCGAGAACCTCGACTCGCGCGGGCAGGTCGTCTTCCATGGGCTGCCCCTTTCGTGGTGCGTGGTTGATGGCTCTTCCATCGTGCCACGACTGTGGGCGCCCACCAATTCACGTGACCCGCCGCGCCAGCAACGTCAACTCCGACGCTCCCATCAGCAGCGCTCGACGCACTGATTCACGAACCTTTGCCGCAGCCCACGCATGAACCAGTCTGACATCGACGAAGCCAGCCTGAGCCGACCCTCTGGATCCAGCGTGTTCGGGAAGTGCGACGACACGATCGACCAGATCCGGATCGACGCGGGTACGAAGTTGGCGCTTCAAGGTAAGGCCTCCGAGGCGGGGATGAACCTGAGTGAGTACGTGAGGCTGGTGCTGCGCTCGCACATCTACGGCCGGGAGCGTGTGGCGAGTATGGAAGCCGACCGGGTGCTGCGCGCCCTCGGGAATGCAGGGTGAACGTGATGCAGGCCGATCTGTTCGATCGCCCCGCCACGACCCGTGCCGCTGCACGCCAGCGTGCGATGGACGATGCGAGGGCTCGCGGCGAGGACATGGCCGAGCGCGCAGGAGCTGCCGCCGATCGTGCGGTGGAGCGCTGGTGCGCCAACGCGGCCGAGAAGCTGCGCACCTTCGCTCGCGCTCAGGGCGGCGTGTGGACGGTCGAGATGGCCCGCTCGGTGCTCGACTCCGAACTACCGCGGCCGCCGGACCTGCGCGCGTGGGGCAAGGTCACCACGATGGCCAAGGCTGCGGGCTACATCGAGCAGGTGCCTCGGATGTTCTTCCCGGCCGCGTCGTCGAACGGTGCGATGAAGGCCGTGTACCGAAAGGGGCCCAAGGCATGAACTGCCGAAGCGGAGACCTCGCCCTCGTCGTGCGCGACACGCGCGGCACCTGCGTTGCCAACGTCATCGGCTCGCCGCTGCAGTTGACCACCTCGTTCGAGTCGGTCGCTGGCCCGGCGTGGCTGTACCGCGGCGATCTGCTGCGCTGCCCGAACTGCGGCGTGCCGATCTTCGGCTTCCTCGACGCGGACCTGCAGCCGATCCGGCCCGGGCCCGCGAAGACCACCACCGTGCACGAAGAGGCGCCGAGTGGCGTCGAGGTGCTGACCCAATGAACCTCACCGTCCCCTTGACCGAGAGCGACATGGCGATGGTCGCGCTGTTCCGCGGTCGACAGCATGTGAAGAAGCACCACATCGTGTCGGCGTTCGCCCTGGGACAGCAAGAGACCTTCCCGCACGCGGACGCCCAGTTTGAGCGCCTGAAGCACCTCGGGGTGATCGACCACAAGCGCGATGGCCGGTGCTGGCTGTCGGAGGCGTTCAAGGCGCAGATGGCGGCCGAACAGCATGCAAGAAGCCCGGGACGCCGGGTCACGACAGGTGGCGAAGCGGCTACAGCCACCACCACAACCGAAAGGGTGACCGAGGAGCAGCGCCACGCCGATGAACGGCGCGCCTCGGCCCCTGAGAGAGCGGCGCAGATGGCGCGGGAGGCAGCGTGAACCAGATCTTCGGCGAGTACGCCACCGCGACGGCGTTCGCGATCATGCTGACGAAGAGGCAGTGCAACACCCTGCTGCGAGTTCGCTACGTGGCCCAGGAGGCCGCTAAACATGGCGTAGATGCGTTCGGTCGCGGCGGCTGCGACATGAGCGTGCGGAGCGAACTGATCGCCCCACAGCCGATGCAATCGCTGCACGCGCTGCGCGACCGCGGGCTGGTGTTCTGGCACCGCACCCACGACGGCAAGGCGTGCGGCTTCGGTGGACTGACGAAAGCCGGCGAGTTGATGTGCGGCTTGCTGGACGAAGCCGGGCTGACCATCGAGAACACCAACACCCTGAGCGTGCTGCGCAGATTGGACCGCGCCGCATGACACAGCCGACCGTCTCCTGCCGCGACGCCTGCGGCGCCACCGCCGAGAACGACGATGACGCTCTCGCCAAGGGCTGGACGTCCCTGCAGACCACCAACGGCTGGCGCTGCGGATCCTGCTCGCG